>ENA-OWNT01001634-OWNT01001634.1-seawater-metagenome-genome-assembly--contig:-NODE-1634-length-27127-cov-4.057597_pt1 | contig 27127 bp, 34 predicted proteins | sample MGYA00238136_ERZ651165 | MGnify/ENA primary metagenome ERZ651165 (study PRJEB26861, sample SAMN08777766) | seawater metagenome | isolation source: coastal seawater | place: USA: Florida | collected...
TTCGTTCGTTCGTTCGTTCGTTCGTTCGTTCGTTCGTTCGTTCGTTCGTTCGTTCGTTCGTTCGTTCGTTTGTGCGTTCGTTCGTGCGTTCGTGCGTTCGTTCGTTCTGCGCTGCTGCGCTCACTGCCTGCGTGTGACAGTGGAAGTCAGGTTCATCGTCACTCACTCGTCACGCCGCAGCGTCGCAGTGTCGCAGTGTCTCCGTTGTTGTGGTTGTGGTCGTTGTGGCAGCTGTCGACCTCCTCCGCCCCCTCCCCGCCACTATCTCTCTCTCTCCTCCTCCTCCTCCTCCTCCTCGTTCTCCCCTTGCCGCCGCCGCTCCACCTCCGCCTCTGCTTGTCGGGGACGGACAGCTTGTCGGAGGAAGGGATGGACGAATAAGCTGGGGAGGTGCGACTGATTGAATGATGAAATCGGGGGAGTGAGCGATGACGGGCGGCCAGACTGGAGGACCGGCAGAAAAGGGTGCCACAGGCGGGAGATGTGACGGCAGAGAAGGAACAGAACGAAGGGATACATGGGACGGGACGAAAAGCAGGCGGCCCGCGGATTCGATTTAGGCTTGTGTCGGTTGCGTTGGGTTGAGGTCGTGCGTGGCCGTGCGACGATGTTCGCCATACGAAAGTTCATGCTGTGATATTGAGGAAATTGTCATGAGTTAGTGTGCACATATTTGCTGGCTTTTGTGCGCACGGCGCAGCTCACGCTTGCTTTGGCTAAGGCAAGCTGTATTTGTTCGCTTTGTAGTTGGGCGGATGCCTCGACCCGCACCAGCCACGACCCCGCCACCTGCGATGGAGGTGGGTGACGCGGTTCGCCCGTTGGACGTGCCTCAAAAGCGCAAGGCGGTGGATGACGCCGAGTCTTCGGACACACCAACAGCAAAATCTATCAAGCGCGGCCGAGGAGGCGCCAATACTACATCGTCGGTGACGGACGCGTCGCAGTCGGCGGCTTTAGCATCGAAAATTGCTTCGTTCAGCGGCAAGCGTGTTTCTGACATCCCGCAGGAGCTGTGGGAAATGCTCAAGGTCAAGATCGTACTGGGCAAAGGCCACGGCCACGTTGCGGATGTGCTTAGCACGAGTAACGGCTGGCTTCAAGTGGAGGCGGAGAGTGGGGAGGAAAGAAAAAGCTACGCCAAGCGATCTCATGAACTGGAGGTGCAGGGCATGAAAGGCTTCTCGCCCATCCCACTTGACTCTTCTTCGGGCGACAGCTCGCCGCACACGGACGCTTCGTCGTCTGGGTCCCGCGACAGCAGCCCCGATGGTGGAGGTGCAGCCGCCAGTTCGAACAGCACCGCAGCAAAACCGAAAAGGGGTGCCAGCCGTCGCGGGACGACGACGCGCGAGAGAAGTACCAACAGTGGGCGTTCTACCCCATCGTCCGCGCGTCCAAGAAAATCGAAGGAAGTGGCCAAAGAAAAGGGTTTGTCTGCATCCGGCGGCGGTCTCATGGCCAACCACCGGCACTGCACGAGTCCTGGTGGTTCTAATGCCGCCCAAAAAAAGGTAAGGCCGCGCTGCCTGGTCTTTAAGTTTCCATTTGTCGCAATCGATCACTGTTGGCTGTCGTTCGTTGCTCAGGCAGAAGACGAGGCTCGGCAAGCGAGGACTCGCTTCTACATCGACAAACAGCGCCACACGTACCTGCCCAATCGACCAAACTTCTCGAAATGGATTGAACAAGTTGCTTTCGACAGTGCCGCTGGCGCTCTGGCCGAGAAGTACGTTTGTGTTTTGCGGCCATCATCAGTTGTGCGTCCATGCCATCGTCACGGAGTGTTTGTGTGTGTAACAGACGAATGGGACCCCGAGACTTGATTCCGGAGTGCGTTTGTTGCCAATGCAAGCACATAATAGATCCGGGCACGACCTTTTGCTGGAACTTGCAATGTCCCAAGTGCCCAGCGTACGAAGAACCTTGGGAGCATCTTGCTGCGCAACAGCGGGCCATGGCGACTGGGAACTCAGCGCATGTCACAGCTCTGGGATCGCGATATGAATTTATGTATCGAAAGTTTGCGCCGGTTAAATGGATTGACCGCAGACTCCGTTGCGGCCGCCCCGTGCAGAATGTCAACGGGATTACTGCGCAGGGCGTCGTGAAGTACGTGATAGCCTTACGACAACTGTGGGCGTTTGATCGCATCCTCATCCGTCATCTCGCGTTCAGGCTCGATCCCTCAAAGAGTTCCGTCAAAGACATTGAACAGACGATATACAGTTACGCGTGGAGTGACCCACCAGCTAAGGAACACAACGACGGCGATGCCAACGAGGAGGAGGTGAGTCTACCCTGGAGACACGTGCGCTCACAGGGCTGCGCATCTTAGAACTGGTGTGTTCGGGACTACATTGCTCAGGACGGCTCAACAAACCAGCGCGAGGTGAAGCGCATAAAGACCGTCCAGCGAGTTCCGAAGGGCGTTGGCCCCACAGTTGGGTCCAACTTAGAGTATAGATGGTCGTCTTGGACGCGAGATCGTGAACATAGAGACCAGCATCCGCAAGTGGATGCTGCCTCGTCATTGATGCGAATGTAAGTTCTATCGACGTCGCCAACGGCACTGGCTCTAGCGCGGCACGTAATTGTGGTGTTTCTGTGCTAGACGAACCGAGGCGATGACCAACAGTACATACAAGGCTCTGAAGATGAAAATCGTTGCCAAGGCTCACCAAGCGCCGGCACCTCGATCTTAGAGCGGCGTGACGACCAAACACGAAGACAAAACAGTGACCAATGCCGTGCGACGGGTGCTATTCGATTCCATTAAAAGTTAGTCCATGTCGTCATCAATCATCGCAAGGTCAGGAACAAAACCGCCACCTTCGTCACTGCTCTCCTCTTCATCTGTACTGCCCTCATCCTCGTCGTCGGTTTCCTCCTCATCCTCGTCATCGTCGGAGCCGTCCAAACTACCTCCATCGAAATTCGGCATGTTGGAAGGGTCAAACGATGGTTCAGATTCCGAGTCGGAGTCCTCGGCCTCCGGCAAAGCCTGCGGCTCTCGCTCCGGTTCTGGTTCTGGTTCACGTTCAGGCTCAGGCTTAGGAGCTCCGGCAAAGTTGTTATCTGCGTTTGCAGGATGGACCACAACCTGCAAAAAATGACATCACCGCCGGTTCAGGAGAATTGCATATTTTGAACACGCTTGCAAGTAATTATGCCAAGGCGTGACGCACCGTCGACACAGGCGAATCGCCTCCACTTTCGAACGCATCTGCTACCACTGTTCCAGATACACCTACGCGCACTACTATCCGATGTTTGCCACCAGAGGGAATCTCGCCAGTCGCCACTTCGCTCCCATTGAAAGTAACGGCGATTGCACTTCCCTCGGATTCAAACTGTGCATGGAGGCAGACACAAGGTGCGCAGACGGAGTCGTGATGACACTGTGGCCCGAGCAAAACAAATTGCGAACGCGGTACACACCTCAACAACTACTGGCAACGCTGTGCCCTGGGAAGCAATGCTCTGACCACAAACTGATAAGTCGCCTGGAAACGCCCGTGTGGTTGCTGCCACACTCTCGAGTTCAGTGTTGAACGCCGACAACTTCTGTGCATCTGCGGCAACCGCGACGATCGTGGTCTCGATCAACTACAGGTGCGACAGCAGAATGAATGGGCGGCTGCTTTCAAAGCGGCAGAATTCCATGTGGCGTTGATGTGACCAACCTTTGCTTGCACCGCGGCTCCAATACCGCACACTTCAGCGGGTTCGACGCTGTTCAGCAACTGCATGCACGACCAAGCGTCACGATCACGACGTCTCACTATGCATCACGCGTAAAGTGTGTTTGTGGCCTACCTCGGGAACTGGCCGGCTCTCGGAATTAGCCACTACAAGGTCGGAGATTTTCTTTTGCACGTATGGAATTGCCGCTCCGCCACCTGTCATGCCCACGTAGTGGTGGGAAGGGCACTTCAAGACATGCGAACCAGTTCATGCGTACCTGACATGATGATTCCGGCGATGGGCTTTCCTTTGAAGGCTGCGCCAGCAAACAGCTTTTCCACAGCTTGTGAGAGAGTTTGGGTCACGGTTGCACCAATCAACATTTGGAAAAGCCCTACGGTGCGCAATGGAGAACGTGACTTCACGACAAGGATACATGTGTTGGAGCGGGTCCTACCTACCAAGAGAGATGGGCGCTCTAAAGTCAACACCATCGCACAGTGCCTCGACTTGGACGAAAGCGGAAGATGACTTGGCCAATGAATGCACCGCAAAAATCACAGCTTCACGCAACTTCGCAAGCGATTTGGCCTGGACGAGCAGTGAGTCGGCGTGGCGAATTACGAATTGCCAAATATGCACAACGCCGGCGGAGGCGTTCGTGCAGAAACAAACTACGCACCGGAGCAGAGCCATTCGCGAGTTTGGGCATCTTTTTGCATGCGGCCTTGAAAAAGTGTGTGTAAACCTTCTCAACAATCGTATTGCCGCCGAAATTGATTGGCCCAGTCGAAACGACCGGTCGCACAAGTCCATTCAGTGTTTCGACCAAGGTGAGGCGGGTTGTAGATCCACCGACGTTGGCAACTACAAACAGCTGCGAGTAAGGGCGAGCCTGAGACGCATTATTGCACAGACACAGTGTGAAGAACTTGAGCTTGACTGACTCGGCCTAGCTGCGCGCTGCTACCAACCAAGGAGCTGTCCAGTCCGTACGCAAGGCAGGCAGCACTGCTTTCAGAAATGAAGTAAACACTTTTAAGGCCGAGCGGAGTCTTCTTGGAAAGAGTCTGAGAACAAAGAGTGAAATACATTACTGAACGGTAGCTTGCATTGCACCAACGCAAAAGCAACAAGGCACACACCTGCAAGGCCTCTCTGTCTGCTTGAGTTGCGTCATCGGGGATGACCATGACGGCATACTCGGAAGGACGATCGATCACCTGGCATTTGCAAACACAATAAACCACTTTAGACACCATTTGTAGCACGAGTGACGACACCGCCAACAGCGAGCCTCGTACCGTCTCCCCCACGTTTTTGAGATAGGCAACGAGTGTTGCGAATGCATCGGCTGCGGCAACTAGCTTTGACTCGCCGTTAAGTGTATAAGGGAGAGACGCTCCCGTGGAGACACTTGCTTTCATACCCGTCACTGTTGCTTCCGGCGTACGCTGTGCGATTCTGTAAGAAGCGGATCCCACCACATGTCCTCCGTTTTCCTGCAATCACATGCATCATATACGACGTCACCACGCGTGCTCATGGACGAGTTGCGGCAACTGGAACACACAGTCACGAGCAGACGACTTGTTGTGCCGGAACATCAGCCACGGACCGAAAAAGTAACATACGACTTAATGAGGCGCGAACCGCACTCAGCCGCAATCAAGTCTGGGCGGTCGTCTGCTTGGTAGGCGACCCGTGAGTTGGTGTTGCCAACATGGAACGCCAGAACGAGTGGCGGGTAAACCTTCTTCTCCTCAACGCGCTTCTTGCCGTTCTTGCCCTTTGTCTTTTTGTTGGGGGCAGCCTTAGCTGCGGCGGCCTTTGCCTTCGCAGCAGCAGCTTGCTGTTGCTTTTTCAGCTTTGCTTGCTTTCGTGCGCGGTCTTTCTTGCCCATGGTTCCGAAACCTACCGAGTCCTGGCACCACTTGCAGTCCTCTCGACAATGCTCTAGGTTCTACTGGACCGAACCACAGTTATCGCAGTCACACCACAAAAAGAAGGCAAAAAAAACGAGAGAAATAGTCCGGGCAGCACATTTGAATGATTCCATAACAACATTAGTGGCCATAGAAGGTCTATATCCCCTCCAGTAAGCCCCACACAGCCCGCACGCCGCCTGAAAATTCAAACCAAACCCATGACTTGCGATTCTCGGCGCATCCAACACCCACTGTCAAGCACTGGGCATCCACGCCATTCTTCCCTTTTCCACCACCGCCGCCTTCACATACGTGTCCTGCGCCTTCGCACGACGCTCCTCTCACCCTCACGGGGCAACTCTCCATGCCATTTCCCACCCGACCCGACCACAAACAACTCAAGTCGCAATAGTCGAGTGGTCGCACCAACGACGGACGACGACGACGACGTCGGCGCATCGACCGAACGGTGGCCATGCACGCCGCAACTTTGAGGCGGCTGACTGCGTGACTGCGACGAACCGCTGACAGTGGCTGACAGTGAGTTTGGCGGAAGGGAGCGAGCGAGTGAGTGGCCGTCGATGTCACGATGGCCAGCATGCAGCACCCGAGCCACTCGTTCCCTCCCACGCACTGAAATTCAGTCAAATGTACGGAGTAAGGGTTAAAGGTTCGGTATGGTTCGCAATAAAGGTATTGTGGCGTTCCACAGGAGCGGCGGTACTCACGGTGTGGGTAATAAAGTGTGAACCTACATAAATGCCCATGAATGCACGGTTTGGTGGTAATACGGTGTTGCATGTAAATGCTGACTAATTAGCACACGTCAACGCGCTTCTGCCATAAAAATCCGAAACTGGTCTTCGATTTGGACGTTCGTGGAAAGCTAGCAGCATAGAAGCATGCCATGCTTCCCGGGAACAAACAGCTGTTGCACGTTTAATACAGGCAGGCTTGACGACGTAGATGGGTCTGCGCGAAAACTTCTTTCAAATGCACACAGCGGTTGCGAAAGGTAGCAATGCTCACTGCGGAGATATTTGAGAGTTTAGTCCTTTCTTTGAATAGGATATCACTCACAAATTCACCCCCGATATATGACCGGCAATGATCATCAGGCCCATGCCTCGCACCGGAACCGCCCACTTCGTTCCAACGAACGCAGATACTTTACTGCCTCTACCTCAGTCGCGACACCACCCTGCTTCATAAATATCTGACAAAAAAAAATGCATGCGAGAACGGTTTATGCATGGCTCGCATGTTGAAAGTGTGCCAGCAACGAGTACGTACATCGATCAGCTCGGCTTTGACGTCCTTGGGCATCCCTTTCGCTGAACCAGCGAGGCACAACACACCCCCTACTTCTGGTCTATTCAAACAAACAACTCAAACTTAACGTCGAGCTTCGAGATTACAACGATACTTCCAATCCACGAGGACGAACCTCAAAATGGACCACACCAATTCCGGGTTTTCGCGCATTCGCCGCTGTACGTAGCCTGACGTTCGCGTGACTTCTTCCTCGGTTGGAGTCGCAACTGCGTCGCTGTTATTTGCGCTCCCAACTTTGAGACGCTTCTTCAAACGCTGTCGCTCCCTTGAGAAAGCGCAAAACACACCTTGCAACAGAAGAGACGCGTCATTTTGCTGCCAAATACCTATCCGGCGCCACATGCGCAGGAAATGCACCTGTGAGATGCCCATCCTGCTGCAGAGCTTGCCATTCTTCGCGGTAGTAGTAATCCTTGTCACTTCGTCGGCAGCCAAAGAATAGGTAACACTTTCCGGCCACAGAAACGGTGCCGTCGGCTGACTGTTGAGCTCTTTCTCGCTGCAACAGTACTTCACGCCTTTGGATGAGTGCACGCATCGGTGCGACGCCGGTGCCAGGGCCTACACAATAACACGCATGCATTGGATCCATGCGAATGCAGACAAATTATAAAGCACAAAAGCATTACCGATGAGAATCACGCTTTCCTCAGCAACGTTCTTTGGGAGTCTAAGAGAGCCTTTCTTGAACCAAACAGGGATTCTGAACGGCTGCTGCGCAGTTGACGGTGTAGCATTCGCCAGCCAGTTCGAGCACACGCCTCGACGCGGACGGCGCCAAGGTGTTCTGTACTTCACTACGGCCACAGTGAGCTGAAAAATTCCAGGATGCGCCAGAGACGACGATGCAATTGAGAAATATCTCGGTTTCAATCTCGGTACCATCATTATGAAATGTCCTGTGAAGGTACAATTGCACTGAGCGATGGCAGTGATGGCAACGCACAGTGCATAGGCACGTGAAACCTACCGAGCGGCACAACCACGGAAGTGAACTCGAACAATATTTCAGCGTAGCTTCGGGACTCTCGCGTAATGTAGGAATGAAACAAGTCCGTCCCTTCCTGCAAAGGCAACTGCAGTGACTACAACAACTACAAACGCCAAGCATGCATGATATTTCTGTTGACGTACGGGCGAAGCAAGCTCCAGCAGCTTTTCTTTTTGTTCTTCGTCCGAGGCGAAGAAGGATAGCTGCTCAAAGAATGAACGCGTCGGGACACCGTTGACATCTAGAAAATTTGTCTGACATGGAACACGTGACGTGATGCGTTGTAGCTATCGGTGTGCAAAATGCCAACGTTCATTCAATGCACACGTACCAGAAGCTCATAGACCGTGCATAAGCCGTCTGCACTTGGTAGCCATGGGAGATCGGCAGAATGGATCTTCATGAAAGGTGACACACCCAGCCGCCGGCATAATGCGAGAATAAATGGGTCACCATCGGGGGTCGAACCGGCCGTAATGGTCGCTGACTCGTCAGAACCAGCCGCATCTGGCGACAAAGAAGGGAGGCTGGAGTTCCATATTCCATTTTGTGGAAAAAGTACAACAATGTCCCCAGCCTACATGTCGAATAGTGACTGTTCAGCATGACAGCGTACACACGATGACATCTCCCAGGCCTAACTAACCTCGAAACCGTCGGTTGTTGTTGGGTCGAAACGAAACTCTAGATGTCGAACGTCTTGGCCCTGTGTGCACAGCGGGTTCATCAAATCTTGCACGCGTGGTTTCGTTGCTGCACTAAATACTTGCCCAATCGCTGGCTGTCACGCGTCTATTCTCCGTCAGAGTGGCAACGACAGGCTTATTCGTCGTAGACTTGTAAAATGCCGGAGATCGGTGATAAAATCCACAGCTTTGGAGATGGTCAGTTGCCAGCAGGTTTGCCGGACGCGGTTGTTCGGATTCACTGGGATTCACAACCGTAATTGGTGCTGGTGTTCGGAGGAGGGGTGTGTCGTCGATCTTGTACTTATTTTGATCGAATGGGAACAACTTCAGAAGTGCAGTCCACAACTTGGAGCTCCACTCGTCGAAGTCTCCAAACACGCCAAATTCGCTCTGGTCGTCGCCGAGCCCAACCTGCAATCACAACATTGTGATAATAACTTATGAGGGGCAACAGTCTCGGCAAAATTGTCATCGTCCGTCAAATGTTGATCACGGATACCACAACAATCACAATGTACCTCGTGCAACAAGGATGCGCCGAGCTGTCTGAGTCGCACGTCCAGTCGCCGTGCCACAGCATTGAATTTCGGGTAGGAGGAATCGCCCAACCCAAACACGGAGAAACGCATTTCTGCAAATATGTCTGCTGGCAGGGAGCGGCGAAGTAGAAATCGCCAAAAATTCAACATTGTTTCAGGTACTTCGCCATCGCCAGTCGTGCTGGCAACAAAGACCACTAACTTTTGATCAATGAGTTCTATTCTAGGGAATTCGTCCATCGAGGACAGGCGTGGAGCAAACCCACGCCGGGCAGCTCTTTGAGCCAGCAACGTAGCCACTTCGAGTGCCGTGAACGTTTGCGTTCCGTACAAAATGGTGATAGGGACAGCTTGCGGTGGACTGTCCGGACACGACGGCCACTTTTGGTCCGCCATCATAAATTTGCTGCTGTTTAGTTCGCGCAGTGCGTGAAGACCGAAACGCAACTTTGTCAAGTTCTGACCGAAAAAATCTGCGGCTCCCACAACCTCACTGGACAAAAACGCCGTGTGTGCTGTCGTAAGGTATGCTCCTGGACTCTCAGTATGGATACGACTAGTTCAGAAGCCCGGACCTATCCGCAGGACTCGGAATAATTTCAGCAACAGGAACAGCAACGCAGTGGCAGCGACATTCCATACGTACGGGCGTGCGGCAGCCTCTAGATGATAGGATGCATGGTTCATGCATGGCCATGACAAGCATGTAGGTGTGGTGCGGCACGTTAAACTCTGAAAGCGACCGGCGGCAATACTTCAGTGGTGGCAAACAAAACAACAACGACAGCCATAACACCACAACCACCCCGCCGCAGGGCATGACTAACACTGCAAGCGGCAAGAAACGATGACCACAGGACAGGCGACCATCAACAACGATGGCCACAAGAAAGGCGTTCATTCAAACTCCAAACCTTCAAAGCCTTCCTGCGTCCGCGACAACGACCACAACGAAAGAATCACAGCCTGTACCCTACGACGTTGAGTATACATCATCAGTCAGCCGTTACAGAGAATCGCGAACAAACACACAGACGAACGACAACAACACAACTACAACGACGACGACGACGACGACGACAATGAACGACAACGACGACAACGACGGTTAGTCAACGCGATTAGAGTGTTCGTTGCTGTGTTCGCTGTTGTGTTCGCTGTTGTGTTCGTCGTTGTGTTCGTTGCCGTGTTCGTTGCTGTGTTCGTCGTCGTGTTCGTTGCTGTGTGCGTTAAAGCGCTAATGCGTTTGTTGTTGGGTTCGTTGATGTGTCCGTTGATGCGTTTGTTGTTGTGCTTGTTGTTGGGTTCGTTGTTGTAAAGCTATCGAACAATGAGTTTGCTACTGCTGCGCACACACTGTGTTTGTTGTCAGGTTGACTGTTGTGATCGTTGTTGGGCTGGCGTCGTTATTGTGGTCACCATGGTACGCGCGACCGTAGTGGCGTTTCCTCGCTGTGATGTTCCTACAGAAGTTGTCGTCGCCCAACGCATGTGGAGACTACGAGTATTGTGCAAAGCAGCAAAAAAGTGTTCTCAATTTAGTTCACCTTTGAGAGCATGGTGCCACCGAGAACCACAATGCTGTTGTCTCTTGACAAGTGCATAGCCCGTCCCCGCAATGCGTGAGGAATAGTCTGCGCTCACCATTCGCAAGGAGTGACGAATAATTGGCACAATGGATGACCGTTTCATGACAATTATCGAGGCAGATGATCAGCTCAATGGCACGAAGTTGTACTTTGAGACGAAGTACAAGCTGAACCTCTGGCTAGAGGAGCGCTTTGGAAACAATTCTCTACGCGTCCCGTATGCCCATGGTTTTGAGAGGAAAATGGTGAAAATCCGCGGACTTGTGTTGTCTAAAGAGGAAATTTTGGATCGCAACTTGCTCCCAAAGTGGCGCGAATCCATTGCGCACCAGCGCAAAAAGATTGAGAAACAACTCCAGAAGGCGAAGCAGCTCGCGCAGGAAACTGCACTACGGCACGCCGAAAAAGGTTTGTCGCATGCCACCTAACTGTTGGCAAATTCTGCCCTTTCTCACACGCACGTTTGGGTGCAGGTCTCGCTTTGCGGTTTTCTGGGCAGAATTTCTTCAAAACTCAACATTCAATCGGCGATGTCGTTGATAATTTGATGGGGCCACGTGGCCTTGGCTTTCGTCTGAAGGACGCTGCTTTGATGGACAACCTCGCCGAAGGCAAAGCGCTTGCGAAGGCCTTGATCGCGAAAAAGGCCAACGTCAATGTAAGTCACTGCCTCAGCGTGCAATTCCTCACTCCATTGCATGGTGCGTGTTAAGTTACGCCACGCATGTGCTGAATTGCAGGTTCAAGACGAGAAGGGTTGGGCCCCGATACATGTGTGCGGTTGGAAAGACAACTCGCACATTACGGACGTAATTTTACGTTCAGGGCGATGCGACGTAAACATCAAGACGAACAACGGCAACACTGCGTTGCACTGGGTGTGTGCAAAGGCTCTTTTTCTTCGTGTGCTGTTGCATGTGCGCTGTCGCCGATGACGGTATTTTTGCTTCAGGTGGCTCAGCGCAACAACCGATCAACTGCGGAAATGCTGCTGCTTCAAGAAGACATTGAAATTGACGCTCAAAACGTCATGGGACAGACAGCCCTCCACGTTTGCGCCTGTTATGGGAGTCTGGCCGTCGCTAAAGTATTGCTGCGGTGCAAGGTGCGCCTGCAATTGTTTCTGAAGCAGTGTCATCAATCAATCAATCAATCAATCATGTTGTGCTCGTACAATGCTAACAACGTCATCGTGGCATAGGCTTCGATGGAGGAGGTGTCGAATGAACTGGACACACCTGTTGACGTTGCAAGGCGATGCAATCAGCAGGTACTTCTTGAACTCTCTCGTTGTCTGGGCTCGCAAATTATCACAATTGAACTCGGCATGTCTTTCCAGGCCATATATGACCATTTTGCGCTTCTCCGACGTGAGGCGAAGGAGGCGAAGGAAGCAGCCAATCGCGTAAGATCCTGCATGTTTGTTGTTGAGAGTGCTGGGTGGTCGCAATCGTTATGGATCGAGCGTTTCAAAATACATTCGGATTATCATAGGCCGCCAATCGGAATGCACCCAGTGCTCGCCGACGTCGGAGATAATTGACGGGTTTTCTGTTGCGTAAAGCGCCAGCTCGCCAATGATGGCGGCGCCCAATATTTATTATTACTACTCCTGTTAATTACTTTTCGTCCCATCGAATCGAGCCGGGGTCTACAACTCGGTGACCTTGCGCTTCACGTGTGTAACGCGGGGCGGGGCGCTCATGGTGCCCCCGCCAGATGCGAGGCTACGCAGCGGTCGCAGCCATCGGTGATTCGCGGCTTGAACTGCTGATAATCGAGCGTCTGGGTTGACTTGCAAACACTAAGGGGTGGCAGAGCGATTCATTCAAAACCGTGAGTACGCGTCGCAACGTCGTCGACAGCACGGCACACTCATTGGCAGACACAAAATGCGCCATACCTTCAATATGAGGTCTTTTGCCAAATCAGACACATTGTCGAACGCCGGGCGGGGGAACTTGATGGAGCGACGAGCAAGCTCGGCGTTACTCAGCTGAGGATTGTAAGGTGGCATCGCCGACAGGAGAATGTACAAGATGACGCCGATACTGTCACAAAGCATCACCATTCACGTTCAGAGACAAGAGTTCTTCTAACTGCGCAAAGCAACTCAGCGCAACCCTCAGGGTGATACCTCCAAATGTCAACTTTTTTCGTGTAGCCGACAGTGGAGCCGAGCATGACTTCGGGCGCATAATATCCTGGACTTCCCGCGACTGACTGCATGAAACTCTCAGGAGGGACGAGCCGAGACAGACCTGCAGAAGTACCATGAACACGCTGAGCCAGCCGTTGACGTGCACAAACTGCGCTACACTCTCACTCACCAAAGTCGGTAATTTTGATCATAAGGGATCCGTCCAGCTTGGTGCACAGCAAAATGTTTTCTGGTTTGAGGTCACGATGAGCGATGCCTTTGCTGTGCAAATAAACGACTGCTGAGACAATCTGGTTGAAAATGGATCTGGCTTCGTCCTGACAACAACAACAACAAATCTAGCTGTTAGATAAGAGCATAGCGCTGCACATCCATGTCCGTGCCCGTTGTCAAACCTCTGGCATGGGTCCGTTGTCCACGATGTAGTCAAACAATTCACCACCCTTGACGTACTCCAAAGCTAAAACAATATGTTCTTCGCTCTGATGCTCATCCATGAAGGCTACAATATTGTCATGACGCACAGCCTTCAACAAGTCGACTTCAGCAGTTCGAGCTTCCGGTCGGTCGGTGTGAATGGCCGAGAAGAAATGCCGCCTACGAGCACGCACAAGGTGCGAGTGATGCCACTGTGCAACACGTCAAACGAAAAAACCGTGACGCACTTATCGATGAACTTCAGAGCAACAAGGCGCTCTTCGTCTTCGTCAAAGGCCAATTTGACCTACAGCGGCAAGTCTCACGTGACCGAAACGAAAAAACACGAGAACACTTGAATGCAGTCCCTCCGAACGCACATTGGCGAAGGAGCCAGAACCCAGCTCTTTGAAAACCCTGTAGCGGCCGAACGCCAACCCCGAGCGGTTCGGAGAGGATTTGGCGGATACTGCGGGCTTTGGCTTCTTAACTGGGTCCACGCGCAAGGAAACGTCCTGGGACTCGTCGGCCGGGTTGTGAGACAACCACACAGTGTCTCCATACTGAAGAGCTTCTTTCTCACCATTCGCTCGCAGCTTAATCCGCTGTGGAAAGAGGCAGCAAAAGTGGTTGGTGCTCACGGCGGTGAAGAACTTTGTTCAAGCAGTGACTTACTTTGCCATCGCGCTCAATCGAAATGCCAACTCTGCTCTTGTCTTCAATTAGCACTTGATGGGTGCCGTCGTCTTGCTCGATGCCTTTGTAGACCTTGCAGTGCACACTGCTAATGTAAGGCAGTGGGATGATGATGTCGCAGTTTTTGCTTCGACCTGTAGAAGTCGCATGACACAAAAACATGTGCCCAGTTCGGCGACAGATGGTCAACTGCAATGCTCCGCAATAAGATTGTAGAAAAAGATCAGAGATTTTGCACAATGCGCTTCGTACCAATGACGACAGTGTCCTTTTTCAGGTGCTTCATTAACGGGGTTGGCTTCAGCAGTGCAAAAGTGACCCACGGCTTCAAGCCGACGCCCATTGCGGAGAAGTCAAGTGCCGGGGCGGCTGACATAATGAAAATGCGGTCACACAACACAGTCAGAAAGTTCTGCCGGTTCGCCTTTCAAAAGTATTTGAGTATTTGTATTTTTCTTCGTCGAGAACACCGTTGAACACCGCCTCCCTCCGCACGTCTCACACGTCTCGTTGTTGACATGCACGCGAACGAACCTAGATCGGCGCCAACTCCACGCCCTCATCTCCCGCACCAGAGTTGAGTGTTCCATAGGTGCAATCCCATACCGTTGTTCCGTTCCGTCCACGCCACAAACATGCTGCGTGTGGCGTATGTCGCTGCCTTCGTTTGAACGTCGGCATTTCCACACTTCCACACACTTCCACACTCCAACGCAAACTCACACCCAAATGGTCGAAGTCACAAGCAAGTTGCAGTGTCAAAGTTGAAGTGTCAAAGTCACAGAACAAGGTGGCGGAAGTCACAAACGAAGTCACAAACGACGTCACAGTCGCGATGGCATGAATTGTCACGGCAACAACAGCGATGACGCCGTCGCCATGTCTGCGCGTGCTGTAACAACAATGACAACGACATTGATGACACCGGCGTGACAATGACAACAACAACGGCAATGACGACTATGGCAACGACGACCGCTCGACTACAAACGAACGAGCGCACACGAACGAACGAACCACGAACGAACGAACGAACGAACGAACGAACGAACGAACGAACGAACGAACGAACGAAGGAAGGACGGCGAAGGCGATGTTCGTTCGTTCGGAGGTCCTCTCGACCTCTCGGCGCCCCTCAATGAACCATTGTTATTGTCTGGCTGCTGCTGCTCCGCTGCTTCCGTGCCGCGCGGTCACTCACAGTGACTGTTTGTGAGTGAGTGAGCGCGTGAGTGAGATTCAATAGATTTCAAGTTCAAACTCTTCCTTCGTTCACTCTCACTCACTCACAGTCACTCACTCACAGTCACTCACTCACAGTCACTCACTGCGGCAGTCATCACAGTGGAGACAGTCAGTCAGCGGTCAGCGGTCACTCAAACTCAAACTCAAACTCAACTCAAACTCAACTCAACTCACTGCGTCGTTGTTGTTGCGGTCATCACTCACCAAGTCGACGTTCGACGTTCGGCGTTCGACGTTCGGCGTTCGATGTTCGACGTTCGGCGTTCGAAGTGCGATGCTGTTCGTTGCAGTCTGTCTTTCTTTCTTTCGTTCGCTCGTTCGTTCGTCTCTCTCTGTCTCTCTCTGTCGTGCGTTCGTGCCTTCGTGCCTGCGTGCCTTCGTGCGTTCGTTGTTTCTCGTTGCAGTCTGTCTGTATGCCTGTATGCCTGCATGTCTGTATGCCTGTATGTTTGTATGCGGCTGGTTCGTCAAGATGGACGACGGACGCGCTCGTTCGTTCGTTCGTTTGCTCTTAGTTCTTTGCTGCCTGCCATGGCGGTATGATCGTTCGTTGTTGTTGTATTCTGTGTCGTTTCAACATCGCTGTGGTCTTGTCGATGCAGTTCTGTGCTCGTTGTTGTCCGTTGTCTGTTGTCTGTGATTGTTTGTCGCGCATAGCATGTTGCTCGCCGTTTGTCGTTCTGTGGTCTCTCTTGATCTTGTTGTGTGGCGCGATAGCGTGGCGCGACCCGCAACACACACCGATTGCCGTCGCTTGTTGTGTTCCTTGCATGATGTCATTGTATGGAGTGGGTGACACACTCGACTCGGAGCCTGAAGAATATTGACTGTCGAAGAAAGAGCGCGGTCCTTATTTAGCTGGGTTGTCGCTGTGCATACGCCCTTTCGCCCTTCACCCGCCATGCAGACTGGTTAAGCGGTCTCGGTCGCCCGTCGCCCAGCGACGATATGCCCGGTTCGAGCAGATCGAGGGCGAGAAACCTTGACAATGCCCCCGATCTCGCGGCGGTGTCATTGAGGCGTTCAGTGCCTGCAGCGCGGACGTCCCAGCCGGTGAAGCGTCGCCATCCCTCACCGAGCAACGGAGGCGGCGGCGGCGGCGGCGGCGGCGGTAGTGGCAATGGCGAACACACCCAGCAGCGCCAACGTCATCGAACAGCACGGAAATCAAAGCCGGTTTGTTGGGCTTCGTTGAGATTGCTTTCGGCCCCCGTTCAAAGGGCCGTGACACCATTGTCCCACGGTTCGGCCTCCGGCGTGAGCGAAAGCTCCAGTGAGCCTTCAACACCGGGGACTCACTTGCTGGACGGAGAGAGTGATTCTGAGAGCGGGCGGAGCACTCCCACGTCTTCACAAGAGAAGTCACTCATTTCACTGTTCGCAACATCAACCCTAATTGGTCGTTCATCAAAGTGTGATGTATGCGTGAATGATGCGCGCGTCTCATCACGTCACTGCATTATCGAGCGAGACTCTTCCACGCGTCGTCCGTACTTGACAAACTTGAGCAGAAATGGAATTACAATTTCCAGTCAAGGCAGGTCGACGAAACTGAGATCGAAAGGCCAAGCTGTGCCATTGGAAGACAAAGATACGCTCATGTTGGTCTGGGAAAAGCCGACGCTCACTTACGAGTTTCGTTTTACAAAACCACGCACTTTGGAGAGCGAGTCAGTTTTGTTTGCTGTACGCTCAAACCAGCATGTGTCTTTTACTTTTAATTCGATCTTGTTTCTCTGCGGCAGGTATGTTGTTGGGAAACAACTTGGGAGTGGTGCATTCGGGACGGTTCGACTTGCGCAAGGAAAACACAGCTGCCAAGTGTATGCTCTGAAAACCATCGAAATCACAAAGTTGGAACTGCGAACCGGGTATGCATATCTCGACATTGCGTTGCTGCGACTACTTCGCACTCACCTCCTGTCCACTCGGCCCAGGTCCCGAACCATTCGCGCACGACTCGAGCAGGAAGTTGCCATCATGCACAAATTACACCACCCACATATCATCCGGGTGTATGACGTATTCCGCACGCAAGACAGGATGTCCATGGTCCTTGAGTACGCAAAATACGGTGACCTCGAAGAGAAACTGGGCCAATATAAAAAGGGTTTCCCCACAAAGATGGTGAGACCCTTTTGTCCTCGTGTAGTCTGTAAAGTTTGGCAGTCCCTTACACACAAAGGCGTGGGTTGTTTTCTGTGGCAGGCATATAAAATATTTCAGCAAATCGGCAGCGGGCTTGTGTACCTCCATTCTCTGAAGCCGTCGCCCATTGCCCATCGCGACCTCAAGCCAGCCAACTGCCTCGTGACGGCCTACACACCAGCGGCCAACGGGGACCGCAGTAAAGGAGAAGAGATGACGGTGAAATTGTGCGATTTCGGAACATCGAAAGCAGAAGGAAAGTCCATGATGAAGACTCTTGTGGGCACACCATTCTACACTGCGCCAGAAATCATGAACAACAGTGGGCACTCCATCGCAGTTGACATGTGGAGTGTGGGCGTCATGCTCTTCGAATTTTTGTTTCGAGATTACCCTTTTCGGGTCAGTGATGCATTGTGCTTCGAATGGTGTTTGTTGAGGCTTCATCTGAGACGAGCTCCACATGCTTGTTGTAGGCGAGTAATGTGTATGAGCTGCCTAAAGTCGTCGCAAAAGGTACCTTTTCATTCCCCAAAGGCCGCAACGACGTTCCCAACGGTGGTACGTGTTTGCGCAGCAATACTCTAATCCGCGCTTTGGTTTTACCAGTCTTAATGCGCGTGGTCACTTTGAACGTGTTGTTTGTTCAGTCCGCGCGTTGATATCCAGTCTGTTGCAGCTCGATCCAGCGAAGCGGCCAACAGCCGAGGAAGCGGTCAAATTCAAATGGCACTAAGTCACCCCCTCCATAGCAGAGAAATTCTTCTCGCGCATGCTCCCAATCAACAAACAATAAAAGAACGCTAATATTTAGTGGCTGTGAATATAAAAAGTGTTGTTCGACGCGGAACAGCGTCAGCTATCTCTTCCAACGATATAATGCTACTGTGTCGCCTAACAGATTGTCGACTGTAGAGATGCGACTTAACGCTTCTTTAGCCTCTCGTCGCGTGCAATATCATTGCTCGCCTTGTACACCCAGTATACCTTTCAGACAGAAAGAAATACAGATCAATCGTCGCTCAAGGAAAATATTGTTCTGTGAGAACGTACCAACGCAACTGCATGCACCACGACCATGCCAACGAGGAATAGTTGCAGTCCGACCGGAATTCCCTCAATCATAGTGTCTGCTGTCCTGCGGTAAGTGTGCAACGGTTGCAATAAGGCAGGCAAACGAGCAACTGTATTATAACCCGAATTCAAACCCTTAAGAATCCACCTTTGCACTTTTGAGGCGCTCGAGTCAGAATTGTGCAACCGAACCGTCAAGCTTGCGCACCGTGACGACACAGTGAAACACACTCATCCGTTGCCCGCACTGTGTCTGTGCGTCTACGTTCAGGCCAAGAGCGCTGGACAGATGGCCGTGAGCACTGGCGTGTGGGCCGACATGCACTGGGGCGTAGGGTCCAACGCATCCTTCACGCAACGACAGTTACGCTTCGTTACCAACACGGCATGTTTTGATCATACTTGAGTACCGTGCCGTGGCCAAGGAAACTTTGCTGGCCTGGACCTCCGGGCCAACCCCTGACAAAAACACAGAGCAGCACAGCGCGTCACCATTTTAACGCACCACACGGGACACATGCACCTCCACATGCATGGCACGGGGCACGCCTGCGGCAACGTTCCAAGCAAGAAGAAGGACGGGCGGTGACAAGCACACAAGCCAAAGTCAATGACAGTGAATGAATGGTGACAACGACGAACGAACGAACGAACGAACGAACGAACGACGAACGAACAATAACGAAGGCAGAGCGACAACACACACCAGCGCACACAGTGAGTGACAGTGGCTGGCAGTGGCTGGCAGTGACTGATCGTGACTGACTGAGTGACAGTGGCTGGCAGTGAGTGAGTGACTGACTGACTGAGGGAGGTGACGGTGGCTGATGGTCTGGCGGTGGAGCTGTAGCTCTGTAGCTCTGTGTATGATCGCACTGTAGCTGACAACTCAATGCCAATGACGAGGTTGGAGGTTGGCGATCTTGATCTGTGATCTTTGAAGGTTACACATACATTCATACCGCTGGTTGTATTGCCAAGCATTGAAATCGTGGTGTGTATGGCACAGTATACCTGCCTTGCGCAATGTGTCTTGCAAGACATGCCAATTGTCTGTTAGCTTCGCGGGTGGGGAGGGGTGTGAGGTTAAAATACAATGACCGGCAAGTGCGGCCGAGGGCCCACATACATGCAGGACCCCCGATGGATGGTTGTGAGGGTTGGAACTCATTACACGCGAAAAAATATCACTGTTTATCGCAATGACGATCGTGTTATCTGCCAGAGAAAGAAAACGCCGCAATCAGTCGTTCCACTTCGATTTTCACCTTCGGTTGCGCAAACGAGTCTCGGATCGCCTGCAGAGCAACGCCATGCAAATGCCTCCTCGTAGCGTGGAACGTTCTGGCAACGTCCAAGTATTCCTTGGACAATGTTGTTTCAAACACGCCGCTGTCATCAGTGCAGATAGAGTATGGGTGATTCCTGCGAAATCAGACAGAAAACAGAAAACGTCAGTCGTTGAAGTCCGAGTTGGAACCAACATCAAGCACTAACTTTTCGATCCATGTTGACAAATTCGGATGCTCGTGCAGCGCCAAAAGTTGAAGTGTTAACCTATTGCTCGTCGGGCAAATTTCAATGGGGATGCCACTGTCCAAGACATTGCGAATGTGCTGCGGCTCCAGGAACAGGGCGTGACCTAAACGATCCGGCTTGAAAGCAAGCATATCGGTGGTTTCTCGCTCATTGTCAACCTCCGCAGCGTGGACCGAAACTTTGAGCCCACCTTCACGAGCTTTTCGGAGCGCTGGCTCAAATCCGTCGAAAGACGACGAAAAGGGGTTGCCAGACAACTCAACGCCAACAATGTACACATTGCTGTCCCTTGCTGCAAGTTCTAGCGCTAAACCGACGGTGTCTTCGGCGATTGAAGCTGACTGGCTTCTGTTTATGCTCAGCAGCAATCGAGCGTGGATCTTGCGTCGCCCTGATGAGTTCGCCTTCGCTTCACCTTGGGCCAATCCTTCTTCGACGGCGGCCACATATTCGCGAGCGGTCATAACATCTCGCCGAGGCGTCGACCGAAGCTCCAAGTAAACACAACCGTCGGCAGCAAAGTCCTCAACAACTTCTCGGGTGATTCGCGTGATCATGTCCGTGTTGACCACGACGCTGTGAATGACATCGAAAATGGCAAAGCACTCTTTGAGACTGCGCTGATCATCAGAACGGAGGGTCAAAGAATCGAGCATTTTCTGTCGATGAGCCCTCGTCACTGACGCCTCACCATTCGGAATCTTGTCGTCCAATTCAGGAACGGATGCCATCACAAACTCTCTCAAAGTACTAGCACGAATGGATCCGTTGATGTGTGCGTGCAATTCAACTTTCGGGAGCACACGGCAGAAATATTCTGAAGCCACCTCATCATCACCATAAATTTTCCGTCTTGTGGACCGCCACAATCGCAGCACTGCAACAACGCACGCTGCCGTCGAAAACAAAGCGGGCGCGCTCATTGCGACGCAGGTACGTGGCCGACACCGCTGGCCGACACCGACGCTTGCGCGCACAAATCCTGCTTTGAAAATGTCAACCTCGCAAATAAAAACTTCTCAATAATGTTACGGCACCTCACAAATTACTTGGCTCCTCCCCGGTTGTGGCTTTCCGACGACAGCCAACGAAAAAGTGAACGAACAAAGAAACGTGGCAGCACACCGCCACTCGTCGGCAGACGGCGTTGTTGTTGTCATTGCACCGATGTGTATGAAAGTGGCGGTGGTGGTGGTCGCCGTGCGGACGGTGGTCGGTGCCATCATACCAACGCCACGGACGACATCGCCGCTGTGTCGTGGGTCGTGGTGCCACATCTACGTCACAGCAACCAAGCAAACTGCGAAACGGCCTTCCGCTACCAAATTACTTACTGCTCTGTAGTCGCTGTTTTTGGTATTTTGCTGGACGCCCATGCCCATTGCACAAAGTTAATTTTTAAAGTTTTGAACATCCGGGATTTTAATTTTTGCTCAACTTTCAACTTTCATCAACTGGCCGCGCGGGTCGCGCCAGGAAGAGATGTGGTGCTGACACGCTCGTTTGTTCGTCGGCGCCATCGCTGACACGCTCGATTGCCTTCTGCCTTCTGCCTTCTACCTTCTACCTTCTACCTTCTACCTTCTACCTTCATTCAGCACACTGACTTGGACGCTACAGCGAGCGGTGCAGCCAGCTCTTTGCTCGGGACGTGTTCGTCGCGATCTGTGCTTTGAGCGTTCAATGGTTGTCAAGAATTACCTGCTCGTAGGCAATGCTCATCCAGAGTTTTAAGTTCATTGTTTCGGCATTTGTGTCTGTTTGCTTGTTTGATTTTAAATTTTGTCGGCGATTTTGGGGCAGGAGGCCATGGTTTCGTGGCAATGTTGCAGTGTTGCAACGGCGTAAAACGTGGGTGAGATATTTCGTCTGCCGACAAGTCTAATAGCAGCGTGTATAATGTTACGTGAGTGAAGAAGCGAACGAGAAGCTGCCCTTGGTCTGACTCCACGGAGCTCGACTTCAGTGCCCCGACATGAGTCAGTACATAGCTGAGAAGAGCCGGCCTTCGAGCTGCCTTTTCGCAGATCGGGTGGCTCGAACCTGCATTGCGGAATATCACAGAAAAATATGTCATCTCAATGAAAATGGGGCAAATTTACAATTTGCGCAAACAGTGTTCGCTGCAATTGTGATGTCAATCGACAATGTGGGACACAACGTGGAGGGCACCGAGGGCGACACGCCCAGTGTTTCCGCCATCACGGCCAGCGAGGCAAGCTGTGGAAAGTCAATTTCGGAGGACGGCTGTGAACAAGTCAAAGAGACGCCGCATGGTGACGCCAGTGGAATTGTTAGTGAGAACACGAACAAAACAGTCCCTGCTGCGCGCAAGCGAAAGCGGCGAAAGCGGACTGTCGCGCAGTCTCCGCTTGAAGTTCTAAACTTCGAACAGCTGCACGTTGTGGCGTGCGGAGTCGGGACGAAGTTTTGCAGCTCGGTGTCGGCGGGTGACAACTTGAAATTCCGTGATTGCCATGCCGAAGTGCTTGCGCGCCGTGCGTTTCAACATTTCCTCCTCGATGAAATGGCAAGGAGCAAACCCCAACACCAAGGTGCCGCCCGCCACGATGGTGCCGTCGGCAAAGAAAACGAGCCTTCGTTTGCACCGATATTTCTTGTCTGTCCCCAACAGGATCAGACCAATGACTTGTTTCAACTACGCGCTGGTGTAAGATTTCATCTTTACACAACGTCTGCCCCATGTGGCAACGCCACTATCAAACGGTGGGGAGCTGCTCAACCAGCCCCGTTCTTTGGGAATTTGTCCGAGAATGAAATCCCTATTGAGCAGGTTCGCGTATGCCAACACATTGTGCTCTGAAAGCATTGCCGTTGATTGCGTTGGTATTGTGCCTTTTAGAAACATCAACGGATCGGCTTTAGTGCTGTGAAGGAAGGAGAGACGCGCTTTCTGTGCAAGGACACCAGAATACGCAACGATGAAACCCGAGATCGTACTGATGGTGGAATTTCTGGCCCGGCGTGGGCCATCCCAAATGGTTGTGCAACATTGAAGGACGTCCTGCACTCTGGAGGCAACGCGACTGCACCCATCCCAACTTGCAGTGCGAAAATAGCGCGATGGAATGCCATTGGTGTGCAAGGGCGACTGCTTGCGAGGTGCCTGGTACGTATTGCAGATCATCGCCTTTGCGATTGCATCGACTAATGCGACTGATGATATTTCATTCAGGTGAGCGGGCCATTGAAGTTCACCTCCTGCGTGATTGGACGGAAGTTCAGCCACCGTCATTGCCGCCGCGCACTGTGCTGCCGACTGCAGGACTTTCGGGCCGACTCTAAGAGAGGAAGATATTTATCCAAGACAGCGCAGCTCGGAAAGCCCAGGCTCTTGCCACCACCTACAACAGGAGAAAGCCAGCAGGTCCCATGGGACGGGAACTGGCCAAAAGAGTACTCCATTCATCATCCGACACTGTTGTCGACTTGTGTGAAGTTTGATGACAAGGTTTTGTCACTGCCAACGACGAATGAAGAGGCTGATGCACCAGCGTCGAATCCTGCTACAACGGCGCGCGATCCAGCAGGTGCGAACTTCAGTGAGGTACGGTGTCTGGCATGGGTGCCGGGAGGTCCCAACGGGTCAACAACGACCGTGGTTGATGGGTCTACCGGCACCGTGATTCGTCTTCAATGCCCAAGTAGCCACGACAGAGGGATACAGCAACGTGCCACGTTATCGCGCGCTAATCTCCGCCTTAAATTGGACAGTCTGTTGCCGAGCAAACCAAGTTCTCAAGAGAAGGAATTGGTCCGCCAATACAGCACCGCCGAACGCCTTCTCAATCAATTCGCATGTTGGTAGTCCGCTTTCCAGTCCGTGCGGTTGTGTATCCCATACATGAAGGAGCTAAACCCCGTGGTGTCTCACTCCTCGTGGCACAGCAATTAATAAAACTAACCTAACTAACTTATTGTCAACACAAAACTCTAACTAACACGCTGCGGTAATTGGCTTCAAGATGCCGTCATCAATAGATGGCAGCATCGGGACGAGCCAAAGGCATGTTCCAAGTTGGTGGCACACGCCATTTGGCGGCTGCAGCTTGGTCGCTCGCCTCTATCGCTGACTGGGTGTCCTTTCCGGCGCCATGCAGGGCATCGAATAGCTGTGCCATGCGAACACCGTGCTCAAAATTAATGCCTTCCATGCAGAACAAAATGAATCCTAACACAGGGATGCCTCCTGTCGCACTTTCTGGTTCATCTCCGTCACCGCCTCCACTTGCTTGATCGGCACCGGCATCACTCGTGCTCAATGCCCGTATCAATGGCTTCAACAATCCCGTAAGGTGCAGTGGTTCGCCCGCCTGCTCAAACTGCGGAATACCCAATGTATCCACTCTCTTTTGTAGCGTTGCGTCCAGTGCTGCCTGCCCAGTCACGTATCTGAACTGATTGATGTTGGAGATCTGCTCGTCATTGCGCCCGATCGCGCTGGCTCCTCCGAGAACGATGACGCTGGCAAACTGAGCAGACGATATCCATTTCGCTAGTTCGTTGGCGTATGCAGGTGTCCGTCCTGCAACAACTACCGCGCGCTAGTGCACAAGGACATTCGAACCATAACGATACACTTCAACTGCTGACGAGAGTTGCCCAAAAGACTTCAGTCCGTAGTCTCTGCGGCACACAACAGGTTCAACGTTGCGCGTCAGGATTGTGCCAACCCGCTCAATTCCTGTCTCGGCTTTGTTTTTCACAAAGGAGCAAAGCAAAAGATCGATGGCCAGTTGGCCGATGTTACCGCACGACACCGCTGCGAGAGTGAGTGTACATCCTTTGAAATCAAGGAGTGCATCGGGCACACCAGTGCGTGGTCTGAAGAACGCTGCCATGTTGCACGGCTACGTTGCGGGGCTGTCCACTTGTTCTGTCGTGAGTAAGTGGTCTGTCCAAAGGATTTCGAAGGCAATTCTCTTTTTAAAAATGTGGTCGCCAACATGTTTCTCTTTGTTCTCGTCGTCAGATGAGTCGTGCAAGATTCAAAACCTAGAGGAACATCAGCAAACAGCCAGGCGAAGCGCAACTCTGGATTGTCTTACACGCGCTTGTCTGCGGGCCCATGAACTTGTGTCAAACAACAACAATATCAAACAACACTCCTGCCACGACCACCGGCACCACCGACCACCCGTACCACCGACGACGGCGACGAGCAACGCCACGAGCAATGACGTCGATGACACCACCGCCGCGAAACAACGACGACGATGCCTCCACGCCTCCACGGTGACCGATGACCGATGACCGATGACCGATGACCGATGACCGACGACGACCATCGAGTTCGTCGCAACGCTTCAGACTTCAGATGATGGTTGATTCGATCTTCGATCGAACACACTCGCTCGCGCACACACGAATGCACTTGAATCTGTCCCACAGCCTGTATTCAACAGCGTCCTTCTTTGTGGCCGAATCTCCAAAGTGATGACTTGACGTCTGACGGTGTGTTGTCACGATGACTTGTGACCTGTGACGGCGCTCATTGTGATCGCAAAGGAAATGATGATTGTGATAAGAATGACGACGATCATCGCCGTGATGATGATGCTTGCGATGATGCTTGTGATGATGACACTGATGGTCGTGATGACGTTTCTGATGACTTTGACGGCATTGATCACGACGATGATGTTGATGAAGGTGTTGGTGTAACGTGAGCGGTAGCGTAGCTCAAGCAGGGGAGAATCGAGCGAAAGGTGAAAGCTGTTTGATTTTTGCGACGTTTACAAATTGAACGTGCTGGGAACTACATTGTGGATCTTTATGCCTCGGCTTTAGGCAGCATCTCGCTCAAGGATTGGTCTTGGTACATCTAGAAGAGTGGGCACAAGATGCGAGTGAGATCATGCAAACGACGAGACTCGAAAAGTCAAGCTCATGAACACACCTGTGTCACGATGTCGCATCCTCCAACAAATTCACCGTTGATATACAACTATCAAGAAATCAAGAATAGTGTTGGTGAGGTCCGACGCAACCGGCGATGCGCACGAAGAAAAGGTCGAACACGAACCTGAGGGATCGTGGGCCACTCGCTGTACTGCTTGATACCCTCCCGCACTTCAGCATCTTCCAACACATTGACGCTGGCAAACTCGACGCCCTCGGCATGAAGAATGCGAACCACCTTAGAGCAGGCACATTTTGAGGTTGGAGATGGAACGCGTGGGAACACAGTGATCACTGCGACACAAAATGTCGGCCTGCCTTGCGAGGGCTAGTAAATCGACTGCAAATAAATTTCGGACGCACCTGTTGACTGAAACCGCACTGCGGGTATTCTGGAGTTCCTTTCATGAACAGGGTTACTGGGTTTTTTTCGACGGTGTTTCGGATGAACTCCTCAACTCCATCGGCTTCGGAAGTTTCCACTTTAGTCTGCCTAGCGAAGTCACTGTGGGAACCGCTGCTAAGTTGGCGACGGGCAGCAGTGCGCAGAAACTGCGGGCGGAAGGCTCGGCGACTGGCGGCAAGCATCTTGAGAATGAAGTTTCAGTCTTGCTTCAAAGAAATCAGACGAGTTTTTGTGACTGAATTGGTGGATTGATTCGTCGCTGTTTGAGCTGAGCTGTACTTTTTTGAATGGCCCTGTCGCGTCTTTCGCCCGAGCCAAGGTGGCGTGAATATGTTCAACACGGTAGCAAATGTTTGGTCCGCCACAGCCCCTCCAATGTGGCAATATGCAGTCGCACCAAGAGTCGCGTCAACCCCAACAGCAGTCTGACTCATCTTCCGTCGGTCGAATGCAGCGGTCATGTTGCCGGGTATTTGCCCGTGCTTGACAGCGTGACACAACATCGTTGGCGTGGTACTCGTGTCTGGCGGTGGCAACAAACAACACACTGTCAAGGTCCTGGTTCCAGTCCGCTTTGCTTTCTTGCAGTCACCAATCAACTACACTACTGAGTACTTACTCGAGTATGAATTTGACATTGCAGCTCTGCAGTCGTCGTTACGTCGAATTCGTCGTCGTCGTCGTCGTCGTCGTCGTCGTCGTCGTCGTCGTCGTCGTCATCGTCGTCGTCGTCGTCGTCGTCGTTCGTTGTCGATGCAATT
>ENA-OWNT01001635-OWNT01001635.1-seawater-metagenome-genome-assembly--contig:-NODE-1635-length-27122-cov-5.709743_pt1 | contig 27122 bp, 20 predicted proteins | sample MGYA00238136_ERZ651165 | MGnify/ENA primary metagenome ERZ651165 (study PRJEB26861, sample SAMN08777766) | seawater metagenome | isolation source: coastal seawater | place: USA: Florida | collected...
ATTCAGATAGTAGAGATAAATACTATGGCCTCATTACAGGACCAACTACTAAAAGCTGGCTTAGCCGATAAGTCGTCAGCCAAGCAAGCGCGTGCCGATAAAAGAAAAAAACAAAAGCAAAAAAACAAGCAAAAACAGCCTGTTGTTGACGAGGCAACATTAGCGGCTCAGCAAGCGGCTGAAGAAAAGAAAGCCCGCTCTCGAGAGCTTAATCAACTACAGCAACAAGAGCGTGAGAAGCGTTCAATAGCTGCACAAGTGCGTCAGTTAATATCAGTTAATAAGCAAGAGCGTAAGGGCGATACCGTACTTAACTTCACACACGACAACGTAGTAAAACGTATGTATGTGAGTGAAGACATGCACAAACAAGTTACAAAAGGGCGCCTTACTGTTGTGTTGCTAGATGATGCATACGAACTTGTTCCCACCCCTGTAGCCGACAAAATTGCTCAACGCGATGAGTCGTCAATTGTGTATCGTGCCGACTTAGACAAGAGCGGCAATGATGGCGTGGACGAAAATGAAGAAGACTGGTACGCCGATTATGAAATTCCGGATGATTTAACCTGGTAACCTTTTAAGTATTAAGCATGGAAAGTATTACGCTGAAGGAATTGGAGCAAGAAGGTGTAACTTACAAACTAGTTACGCCTTCTCTGCGTTATGAGCAAAGTTTTCGAACCTATATCACTGAACTGAAAGATGAAGAACGCTACCCGTTCGTTTTAGATTTAGATGCCAGTAATTTCAATGACTACTTAAGACGCTTAAACGAATTTAAACAGGGTATTGATATTCCCGAAGGTTATGTTGAAAGCTCAACGTTTTGGTTGGTCTGCGAAAACACACTGCTTGGTGTGAGCAACCTTCGCCACCGATTAAATGAACAGATAGCCCATGTCGGCGGGCATGTTGGGCTTGGCATTCGACCAAGCGCTAGAGGTAAGGGGCTTAGTACTTTGCTTCTACGTTGGACCTGTGAAATTGCAAAGACACAAGGTATCGGAGAATCGCCTAATAAAACACTGCACGTGCATTGTTACTCACAAAATGAAGCATCTAAGCGAATGATTGAGTCTTCAGGTGGTGTTCTTAATTCGACCACTTTAAGCGGTCAGAACGACGTATCTCGCTATAACATCAATTAGCTATTTGAGTGCCATAGCGTAATTGTGGGGCACTTTTCCTATTGAAAGTGTGAGCTGCTAGTTACAATTTACACTTAGAAAGAAAAACCAATAGCGAACCCCGCGACTAAAGCGCTTTTGTGGTTACGATGATAATCGTAATGCAATTGTGGTGAAAACGTAAAGCCAGACATTTCCATTTCATAGAGTGCACCAACGCGTACGACTTCCATCTTATGGCTTCCATGGAATTCTACGCCGGGTCCAATCTGAACGATGGCTGAGTTAGTAATATGCAAGTCCGCAACGAGTATAAGCGTATAGGCGTCGAAGTCTTCGCCTGCGTATTCAGCGACCACACCGACACCTAGAAAGTCGTTTACTCTGTATTCATAATCGATGCCTACAGTAAATGCATTCCCCCATGTTCTTGTATAGGTTGTACCGAGTAACGCAGATAAATGATGAGGCGTGTCCTGCCAATGATGCTCTTCTTTGTCCTTGGCGAAACCAGTGTTTGCTGAGAATAATGCGATGAAAACAACAGACCAAATACGCATAACATCGACCACTTTGTTAGTTGTGACAACCTAGAACACGTTCTAGCACTAACTAAACGTTAGTGTAGTCTCGCGGAATGTGCGTAATTTGAGCGAGTAAACTTTAGTTTAGTTTTTCTATAGCCCGTTGAAATATCGATTTATTTTTGTGTCACTCGTTAGATAGATTTTTGCAATATGACACTTGAAGATATATTTGAAGAGAAGCGAAATTGTCGATGAAAAGCGCAAGAAAGGTTGTGTGTGGTGTAAATGAAAAGTACGCCAATTCAAGCTTGGCTAGTGCGAAAAACACTGGGATATTAGATGGAGATAAATATTAAACGTTCAGTCAACATATCAATGTATAAGAAAGTTTAAATATTTAATTTAAAAATATTAAGCTATATTTTTGGTGTATTTAGATATTGGTCAGGACGCTTAGTTATGGTGAGCCTTTTGTCGCTTCCGTTGTTTATCACGTCAAGCCTGAGTCTGCTCCTTGCTGCGTTTTTTACATTACTTTACGTCCGCATTACGCGTTTCCATCAAGAGGCAGTAAAAAATTACATCATCTTCGCAATATCAGCGTTAAGCAATTCCATATTTTTTGGGGCGTTTGCAATATTTCTCAATTCCGCTGAATTTCCTATTGTGCTAAATATAACCAACCGTATAACGGTTATATCAGCTATGTTCAGCTTTTTGTTGAGCCTGCATTTTTATCTTGCTTTCTTTAATTACCGGGCTCCTATTTTTTTGAGGTGGAGCTACTGCATATGTGTAGTTTTTTCATTTTTCGCTCTCTTCCCAAACGCTTATTTTTTAGGTAGTGCCCTCTTTAGTACGTCAAAATATTACACCGGACTTGTTTATGGTCCTCTCTTTGAGCTGTGGGGCGGATGGGTTCTCATTCTTTCTGGGTATAGTGTCTTTGTCATTATAAAGGTTTTTCAACGACAGCTGCAGCGTGGAAAGGTTGGAAGCGGAACCGTATTGTTGCTGTTAATTGCAAATATCGTATGGCTCATCACCGGTGTTTTGGACATGCTTACCGGGCTACAATTTATAGATGTTCCACCGCTGACATGGGCTGGGTCTTTTTTCGTTATATGTTGTATTGCTTGGTTGTTGATTAAAGATATTGATGGCCTTTATGAAGCTAAAAGAAATTTGAATACTCAACTAATGTTTGACCATTTAACCAACGCGTGTTCCCGTAGCTACCTCGATGTTCGCATGACGGAAAGTTTTAATCTCTTGTTTCGTGGGCAGCTCTCTTCGGTCGCAGTATGCGTATTCGACATCGACTATTTTAAGGAAGTTAATGATACTTATGGACACGAAACAGGGGACAGCGTGCTCGCTGGAATCACCAAGGTTGTAAAGGGAGCTATCAGGACTTCGGACTGCATTGCACGGTTAGGCGGAGATGAGTTTGTAATTTTGATTAATAACCACGATGCTCATAACGATGTGCCTAAGCTCATAGAGCGTATAAGGGCACAGATACTCGATACTGAGTACGAAGTGAAAGGAAGAAAATTTCAAGTTTCTTGCTCTTTTGGGGTAGCGGAAGTGTTGTCCACATTTGATGACACTGGCATTGACGACGTGCCGAGCTTCATTTTGGCAAAGGCTGACGATGCGCTGTACCATGTTAAACGAAACGGAAGAAATAATGTTGCTTGTGTTTCCGTTTTGTCAGCTAACAGCTGTAATGATATTGAGTTACTCTCGAGTTTCTAGTGTAGGTTCAACCATGACAATACCGTATCTGATTGACTCTTGGGTCAGTATCAGCACTTATGCTTGCACTGTCACACGTGAAGTTCTTAAATGCACAGGCAAGTTTATGACAGATCACAAATTCTTTTTTCGTCGGCGGTGTAAGAGCTTGTAATTACAATTCAGTGATATTTGATTTTTACTAACACTGAGGTGTAATAAAAATCACATGCCTGTAACATCGCTAGAATAGAAATTACAGGGCTATTGAAGTTTTGATGAATCGACGTCGCAAAAATTTAATCTCGACGTTTCGAACGTTTCTTAAATATAGGTATTAGTTAAGAAACGAAAATATACTAGGAATATTATGAGTAGTTTAGATAAACGACTTTTTGAAAAAAGGGAGTTTGCTCGTGTTGTGCATCTACCTTCTGACTATCATGTATTTGACTTGTCATCTGGGCCAATGGTGATGCCTGAAGGACAGAAGTATGCCGTAGGGAAATACAATGAATTACGACCTGATATATATAACGCTGAACAATTTAAAAATGCAGATAATCCTGAATTAATACGAAATATTCACATCGGTGTTGATATTTTTGGGCCTAGAAATACGCCCATTCATAGTTTTGATGACGGTGTGGTTTTTTCTCGCGCGTATAACCACCTTGAGCTTGACTATGGCTACACCCTCATCGTTGAGTACCAGATTGAGGGGAACAAATTCTACGCGCTTTACGGACATTTAAGTAAAGCGTCCTTTGAACATAATCCCCTGGGTAAGGCAATTTCGAAAGGTGAAGAGTTTGCTTGGATGGGTGATGTGCATGAAAATGGTGGGTGGACACCACATCTTCATTTACAGCTGTGTACGGAGCAGCCTGATGTTTGCGATATGCCGGGTGTTGTTTGCCAACAGGACATTACCAAAATGTTAGAGCGCTACCCTGATCCAAGGTTCGTTTTAGGTAATCTTTACTAGTCGGTTAGAGAGTTCGATACAGCAACTGTAGATAACCACAACGAAGTGTCTCGCCACCTTATAAGCGAGTTCATTATTTTTTTATGTGGTAGCTGAAGCATAAATACATAGCGCCATCGCGAGCAAGCTCATGCAAATTTCAGATGTTTATTAGAAAAGTATAAGCTTTTATTCTACACCTATAAGTAACATAAAATTTCAGTCGTTACATAAATATTCATGCAGTCAATCTTATATGTGGAAGACGATTATCAACTAGGCGATGTTGTGCAGGCCTATCTCGATGCGAATGGGTATAGGGTTATGCATTGTAAAGATGCAAATACTGCACTTATGGAGGTAAAACGCGCTAAGTATCATTGCGTTGTTCTGGATCTTACGCTTCCCGATGAAGACGGGCTCGTCGTGCTCAGAAAAATTAAAGGATTCAGTGATATTCCTATCATCGTGTGCTCAGCACGCGGGGCTGTTGAAGATCGCGTATCTGGATTAGAGTTTGGCGCTGACGATTATTTACCCAAACCTTTTTCTTCAAAAGAGCTTTTATTAAGAATTAAAAAACTTATCGAACGGTGGTCGTTTTCACAACCCAAGCAAGAAATACTTAAAGTTGGAAAGTATTCATTGGATATCAATAGAAAAGTATTGGTTTCTGACGATGATGATATCAGCCTTACTATTGGCGAGTACGTATTACTTGCTCTGTTAGCTAAAAACCCAGGCAAGGTATATTCTCGTGAACAGATTATAGATAGTATCACTGGCGTCGACGGCCCAGAAAGCACTAGGGCGGTAGATATATGTATATCCCGCCTTCGTAAAAAAATTGAAAGTGAGCCCAAACGCCCAAAACTAATAAAAACATCTGTAGGTTTTGGTTACTATTTGGAAAACCGTTCAATTTGTTAAAGCGTGCTCCCAATCAGATACCTTACCCATCTCATTTCGCGGCAAACCGCCGCCAAATGTCACGTATTGTCTCGAAATTATCCTATCAAAGCGCTGATTGATAACTTTCAGTACGCTGGATTTATCTGCTGAACTGGACAACACAATGAAGAGTTTGAGAGCTTTGTTATTCTTTTCGTCGACGACTCTAATTACCGCCTCATCAACTTCAGAAAGTTGTACTAATTCACGCGTTATTTCATTGGGGCAAACGTTGTAGCCGTTTACTTGAATTCTATTATCTTTGCGGCCTATTACCTGAAAGTGTTCGCTAGATTGAAAGATTAAGTTATCTTGCAGCTCAACTTTTTTTCCATCTTTAAATATGGATTTGTCATCAGAGGTAAGTCCATTTCGTAATGTATAGTGTTTTCGTTTTCCACAACGATAACCTATACCTCCGGTTTCAGTTGAGCCGTATATTTGTATGGCAGATCTAAAATGCCAGCCATCCAGCGCGCTTAAAGTAATGAAATCTAGAGGAGCCGTAGACACCACAAGATGAGTGTTTCTTCTTGATTCATTGGGTAGTCGTTCTAGCAAGGGAAGTAACGCCGGTACACTAATAACTAAAGAGGTAGTTTCAATTTTAGTTTTGTGGAGCAACGCGTTTTCTAATCGGCATGAAGGGAGGTTCAGCATTTTGGGTAAGAGGATGCCCCATATAAAACCGTAAATATGCTTCAAAGGTACAGTGCAATAAACTCGAGTTACCAATGGAAGTATTTGTACCCAACTTTCAACTTCTTGCTGAAGCGACTTAAGTGAATGCGTTATTTTCTTTGGTTTAGATTCGCTGCCCGATGTGGAAAATGTAATGGCAGCATCCGGACAATTCAAAGCGTCAATACATAGCTTTGTGATGGCTTGTAAATTGGGGCGACTAAGTACGTCATTTATCTTAGCTTCATCATTTATATTAAAAAACTCACAAATGTAGCTGAGGGCCTGGTAGGTGGCCAATGAGTCCAGCAGCCACTTTTGTCTGTCATCCACTTTTTGGGCAGAACTGATGACCTCAGCTTTGTCCATATGGCGATATGCACACGAAAGTACAATTAATTCTAATAGTAGTGCTTCAATATTTTTATCACTTTGTTCCCACACATAATTTGCTTCCATTGTCGTGCCCTCTAGTTTTCCACTCAATGACAGTATAGAGGAGAAAACCAGACACAATTTGCACTGAAACAACTTTGAAACACGCCGGATACCGGTCTGAAAGAACCATTAGCCATGCTTTGATAGCTGACAACATTATTGGCTTTCTATCAAAGGAAATAACGATGAACGAAGAGCAGCTTTTAGAGTTTTTATACATCGCACCGGTGGCATTGATTAAGTTTGATGATGCTGGAAACGTAAAAATGGCTAACCCAAGAGTAGCGCAATTGTTTAATCGTTATGCGCCAGGTGGATACTTTGCCAACTTCTTCCAATTCCTCGATGATGAGCTTCCTTCGTTAAAGGAAGCAATAACAAACTACGATGCGGAACACGGTCAAATTATGGAGAACCAGCGTTTCTGCATGAAAGCACCTGCTAGTCATGACGGCGAAGCAAATGAAGAGTTGTGGATGGATGTCACTGTTGTTCGTCAGGACAGGGAAGATTTTATTGCGTCATTAAACAATGTAACCAATCAAGTAAAAGTTGAATCAGAGCGCTTCATAGCAGAGCAAAAGCTTTCTAAGGTTTTTGAATCGGTTAAACAACACGTCATCTTTACTATAACTTCGTCGGGTGTTATCGACAGCTGGAACACCACGGGTGAAACATACATTGCTAAGCGCGCTGCAGCTATCGGCAAAGTGTTGTCCCAACTTCTTCCTATTTCTATTGAAAAAAATGCAGAGCTACTTAGCACCGCACAAGAGGTAGGCACGGTAACAAGCGCTCTGTCTTTTAAAGACCTATCAAATGTAACGCATGATGCAGAGATCTGCATCTCATCAATTCAAGACCAAAGGGGCTCGCATCGCGGATTCTCTGTGGTATTGACTTTTGGCTCACAGCCTCACTAACGCAAACGGAGATAACTATGAACTTCTCGAGTGTAACAATTGATCAGTTGAACGCAGCCAGCACACCTAACCTTAATGCGGCTAATTTTGGTGTCGTGAAAATGTCTCACGATGGAAAGGTGACTGACTACAATGACAACCAAGAGCAGCATACTGGTATGTCTAAAGGCGCAGTAATGGGAAAACACTTTTTTACACAGGTTGCCCCTTGTACCAACAACTTTATGGTGGCGCAGAAATTTGAAAATGAAAATAGTCTGGATACCAAAATACCGTATACGTTTACTCTTAAAATGGCGCCTACGCCTGTAACACTAAGGTTGCTCAAAGATAATCAAAATCAATATTTATTGTGTGACTGGTAAGTTTGTAAGGGCGCTGTAATAGCGCCCTCCACCCATTTGGAAGACGATGGACCAGGAGGTTGTAATGTCAAAAATTTATAGAATTCTTATCTCGTCGTTTATTACTTTTGTAGCACTTACGATAGGTTGTATCTTGTTTGCTATAGGGAATGACCTTTTTGGCTTTGTCTTATGTGGAACGAGCGCCATATCATTGGCGATTTCAGGTTGGCTACATTATTCACAAGTAGTGAAACCTATTGCTCACCTCAATACCTTGATAGAAAAAAATATCGACGGCTTTAATACCATCTGTAAGCAGCGTGGCTTCAACATAAATGATGATTGCGTCATTGAGAGAATAACAGAGTTACTTAGAGAGGCGAACAGAGATAACACAGAGATCTTACAAGCCTATAACGCAGACCACAGCATCGTCGAGAAAGTGAATAGAGAGATGGAAACTATGGTGATGTACAACGACCATGTAGTTGCCATTGATGAAGAGCATTCTTTTGACCCAGAGGCCGTAAGAGGGGCGTTTGAACAATCTGAAAATGCTGCAGACTACGCCACGAGTACGTTTGAACAAATTTACATGTCGATTAATAACTTAGGTGCAAGTTACACCAGTATTAACGACAATTCAGCGGCACTTAAACAAAGTACAGCAGAAAGCGTAGCCCTAGTTGAAAACACAAGAGAAAGCATTAGCGACTTAGCTGAAAAAGCGAGTGAGATAACAGAAGTTACAAACTCTATAGCCGACATTGCGCGAATGACACAACTATTGGCTCTTAATGCGTCTATTGAAGCCGCCCGTGCCGGTGAGTCAGGAAGAGGATTTGCGGTCGTTGCTGATGAAGTCAAAAAGTTAGCAGAGCAAACCGACTTAGCAACAGTAAAAATTTCAGAAATTTCCGCTTCTATTCTGCAAAGTAGCGCAGATTCTGCTACGTCGATGGTGTCGATAGATGAAAAAATTAACAGCGTTAGTAGTACGCTTTTCTCAGTGGTCGACACTGTTGAAAGTCAGTGGAGCGATGTGCAGATGCTTCTTGGACAAATGGGGCAGACGGCAGGCACAGTAAGTGGACTGAAAGGCATCTTACAGGCCTCCTCAGCAGAACTTGAATCACATTTTATCATGCTAGACGGACTTTATAACTTCGCCCGTGAAAGTGCATCATCGGTTAGAAACTTGCGAGATATTCTTGGCCTTGATGCTCAAGTACGTGACGTTGAGGTGGAGTCAAATAACGAATGTGAAGTAGGCGTTGATGATGAAGAAACTGATATTACGCCTGAGCATTTAAGTACGGTTGAAACAAGTGATGAAGCGGAGCTCGATAGCGTTGCTAACCCTGCCTGAAGATATAGAGCTGAGAGGAAACGATTATGTCAAATCTAGCGAAAGACCATTTTATCAACCATGATCACCAGGCTGAACCATTGTTTCTAGATGGGAGTTCGATGTCACTTACTAGTTTTGAGCGTTTTGTGGGAGGTGACGTCAACGCCAGAGTATCGCCACACTTAGATGACAACTTTTTTAATAAAAGTATAAGTGTGTTGGACGAACTACTCTCTGAAGGGCGCAAGATTTATGGTGTTAATACACTTTTTGGCGGCATGGCAAATCAAGAAGCTGTGTGTGAAGGGCTGCTTCAGGAAGAGTTAATCTTATCCCACTTGAGCGGCGTGGGAGCGCCACTAGCCGATGAAGATGTAAAAGGGGCAATGCTTTTGCGTGCCAACTCTCTATGTCACGGTGTATCCGGGATACGAAAAGAAATCGTGGACAGGTATCTATTTCTCGCGAATAACGATTGCCTTCCCCTTGTACACGAGTATGGCTCAATAGGTGCTAGTGGGGATCTTATCCCACTTTCGGCGATGGCTGGTGCAGCGTGCGGTATATCTGAAACAACTAAATTGAAATATAACGGCGAGTACAGAAACGCAAAAGCCGTGCTTAAGACTTTGGGGCTAACACCCTTTACGCTTAAACCTAAAGAGGGGTTGGCATTAATCAATGGCACGTCTGTACTTACTTCTATTGCTGCCAATAATTGTATAAGAATATCGCACGCTTTCTCACTTCACATGCACATTCAGATTCTTATTGCAGAGGTTATGCAGTGCGACATAAACCCGTTTAATGCATTTATTCACAAATATCGCCCGCATCCAGGGCAAGTTTTAGTCGCTTCAATATTACGAGAAGCGCTAGAAAGCTCTGCATTAATCCACTCTCAAAAGCAGGTTGAGAAAGGTTTTTCTAATAATGAACTTATTCAAGATAGATATTCGCTGCGCTGCATGCCGCAGTATCTTGGTGCAATAATTGAAGAGCTATTCGCTATAGAGCGTACCATTAAAATAGAAATGAACGGTGCAACTGATAACCCACTTATAAATGCAGACGACCGCACTCATTTACATGGCGGTAACTTTCTTGGTCAGCATGTAGGGATGTCGATGGATAAACAAAGAAGTTGTGTTGCGCTACTAGCGAAGCATAATGAGGCACAGCTATGCTTATTGGTAGAGTCGTCGTTTAGCAAAGGGCTACCGCCTTCTTTGATTGATGAAACTGGTATTGGACGACATGTCGGCATAAAGCCGCTTCAAATACTCAGCAACTCCCTTACTCCTTTACTTGAGCATAAAGCGAATCCGCTGTGCACACATTTTCCTGTTCACGCAGAACAGTTTAATCAAAATTTGAATTCTCAAGCTTACGGTTCAGCACAACTCACACGTGAAAGTGTTCATATATTCCAAAAACAGTTAGCGGTGATGTGTATCGCAGCAGCGCAAGCCGCAACATTACGGGCAAAGCAAAAGGGTAAGCCGATAAGCGCACTATATTCGCATCATTCTCAAAATCTACTACAGTCAATAGGGAGCGTACTCGGCTGTGATCTATCGGGAGAGAATGCTCTAATATCAACGTCTTCTAATGGGCAGTACAGCAACTGGCTAACGACGTTAACTTCTGCCATAGAACAAAACAAACTCCCGTGTGCAAAAGACATTGGATGGGGAGACATTAATCTATAGGTAACGATTAATGCACGAAACGGATAAATTCTCGGCGCTACTTTTAAATGAGAATGTAGGGCAAATGATGTGTTTTATAAATCCTTCTCTTGACTACATCAGAGTGGGAGAGCAGCTTTTTACGATTGATGACTCAGTCGGCTTGATGCGAAGAATAAAACACACTGTTTATTGGTGTATAAAGCATTTTAGCGGACATCAATACGAGCAAATTCTCTTTGGAGAAGCAGACGCGCCAGAGCTTATTTACTCACGACATTTTGCGTTTTCTTTAAATGATAAAGGCATAATGCTTGCCATCTCCTCCCTCTATGATTATTCAGAGCGTGTCATTACTGGTCATTTTGAACACACCCTTTTTAATAGTATTTCTGACGCAGTAGTGCTTACTGAAGCCGACATTATTAACAACCCTGGTCCTCGAATTGTTTTTTGTAACCAAGCTTTCTTAAATATGACAGGTTATAAGAAAAGTGAAGTTCTCGGTCGTTCTCCTCGGTTTCTACAAGGGGGAAGTCCGGACCGTGATGTGACTTCGAGCATACGTTCATCGCTGTCAAAGTGGGACACTTTTAAAAAGACATTAACCAATTACACAAAACAGGGAAGTCCGTTTGAAGTTGAATTACACATTTCACCCGTAAAAGATGTAACAGGCTGGTACTCACACTGGATAAGCGTGCAGCGCGACGTATCAGGACATAAACAAGTTCTAGATTATATTCATAAGAGCAATATGATCTTTCAAACCTCAAACATTGGATGTTGGTATTTCAATATTCATCACGATTACCTGTTTTGGGATGAAAAAACCGCCAATATCCACTTTGAATCTGGCGATAATGCAGTAAGTGGGATTAATGAATGGATGGAACTTATATGTGAAGAGCATGCCGAGCGATTCAATATCAACGTAATAAGAGCAATTTCTGGTGAAGCCCCACTGGATTATGAGTACGAAATAAAAAGTGAGAACGGTAAACATCGCTGGGTGAGAGTAAAAGCGGAGTTAACCAATGTAGGGGGGGATGTCCACAAGTCCCTTGCAGGTATCTGCTTTGATATAACCGACGAAAAATTATCACTGCAAGCAATTGAAAGTCATAGGAAGGTTGCAGAGAGAAAAGCAAAACTCGCTCTGCTAGGAGAGGTCGCTGCTGGCGTTGGACACGAAATTAACAATCCCTTGTCTGTAGTCACTACATCAATTGATTTACTCGAATTAGACCTTATGCGTGGAATTACGACACCTGCGCATTTTGAAAATATTACTACTCGGATGAAAGATGCATGCACGCGAATTGCGAAGATAGTTGATGGTTTGCGAAGCGTAACATCGGTTACCCGTGAACATATAACCCTTGAAACTATTGGATTAGTTGATTGTATTCAAGAGACAGTCGACATGCTGACGAAGCTGTATTCAAAAGACGGCATTAATGTATCACTGCACGTTGAAGGTGAAAAAAGGGAATATGGCATATTGGCGGACTGGTCCGGAATTCAGCAAATAATTGTAAACCTGCTTTCCAACGCGAGACATGCTGTACTAAACAGTGATAACCACAAAAAAGACATAAATATTAATCTCACTTTAAAACAACAATACTGTCAGCTAGACGTTGAAGATAACGGCATTGGTATTAATGAAAACTTAAAGGAAAAAATCTTTGAGCCTTTCACTACGAATAAGATAGTAGGGGAAGGCACTGGACTAGGACTTTCAATTTCCAAAAACCTTATCGAAAGTTTTGGAGGGTCAATAAGCTTTACATCTCAGCCGGGAAGAACGCGCTTTACGTGTCATTTTATCAGGGGGGGGATCGACTATAAGCAGGACGATGAGCACATTGTAGCGTGCACAAAAGAGAGGATTTTACTTGTAGAAGATGATTACTCTGTCGGTACTAGTATCGTTAACTTGATTGAAGCAATGGGGGGGAGCTGCACGTTTGTAGACAATGGCGCCGACGCCCTGCGTATTTTGTCAGAGGATGACGACAAATTTGATGTTATATTGACAGATATTAAGATGCCCATTCTTGATGGCTTGCATCTACTTCAGTCTATAAAGCATCGAGACCTCGCGCCAGGTGCGAGAAAATACATCATGACAGGTGATGTGTTTTCGATTAATGAGGACAGTGCAAATCGGATATCTACATTAGCAAAAGGGATATTGAAAAAGCCATTAACTCGGGCTGATATTGCACAGGTATTCACGGGTATTGATAAACCCTTTAATTAGCCAAGAGCAACTAATTCGCTGAGTATTGAGCACAACTCAAACTTAACCTAGTTCCTTAATAAAGCGCTTCCTGTATTTACGGGTACATAGATTTTCGACTATAAAAAAAAGCTGCCCTTGAAAGAGCAGCTTTTTTGTAGACTTTGCACACTAAGTAAACGTGTGCTTCATATTTCTACTTCTTATTTTTTAGCAGCACTAGCGCGACGACGAAAGCCAACAACTGCAGCTAGCAGAGCAAGAATTCCTCCCATTGCTCCACCCGAGCTATCATCGACTAGCACATCATCCTCTTCAACTACGTCAGCTTGTAAATCGAAGGTAGCAATGAATGGGTCGTGGTCTGAGCTTCTAAAAGGCCCTACGTCAGTGAAGGCATAGCCGTCTTCATCTGCGTAAAAACGAAGCGCTTGGTCGTATTGCAATTGATAGGCTTCAACTGAATTAATATTCCAGTGAGTACCGTCAATGGCGTCTGCAAGCATAGCGTCACTTGCCAATACGTGGTCTAAGCTGCCTACCTGCTGAGTACCATGGAACCAATATGAAAAGCCTTCTGCATCGAATTCTTCAGCTAAGTTGTGATAGCCAAAACCAGATTCGATTTCCACTGATGACCCTTCGTCCATACCTGTGTTGATCGCTGTTGTGATGGTGTAGCCGCGAGACTCTGGCGTGTAGTCAGTAAGCACAGCTACAGGATCTTCAGCACTGTAAGCGTTTAAGTCGCCCAAGATAACCTTGCGCTCTGGCAAACTTTCGTCGCTCAGCGCATTGCCAAGCGTAAGAGCGGCTGATACACGAAGAGCGTTACAGCTACCTTGGATAGTGGTGATTTCTGAAGGTGACTCTGCAGCGTCTTCGGCGCATTTACCACCTTTAGATTTAAAGTGATTCACAGCAACAAGGAACGATTTACCGCTTTCAATGTGCACGAAAGATTGAAGAAGGCTTGGACGCATGCGTGCTAATCTGTCTTCTTCAAGCTGCTGTTCTGGCATGGCCACTACCATTGCATCTTGTTCTGGTGTTACCACTGTAGCCTTGTACAACAAGCCAACGGTAATGGCATCTGTACCAATTTCACTGTTATCACTGGTTGCGATAAATGAATACTGCTCGGTCTCTCCAAGTTCAGCATTGATAGCATTAACAAGAGATTGAATTGCACTATCTTCACCGAAACCATCGTTTTCGATTTCCATCAGGCCGACAACATCAGCATTCAGGTTAACGATTGCTTCAACAATACGGCCTTGCTGCAAATCAAACGCTGCGGCATCACGTGCACCACGGTTTCCATCAAAATCGAACGTCACCTCACCATTTGTATCTACTTCGCCGTTAAAGTAGTTAAGGACGTTGAACGTTGCAATTGATAGGTTGCCTTCTGTAACAATAGGGTTAGCTTCACGAGTAGAGGTTACTTCAATAGTGTCGCTAGGGTTAATTCTGAAAGTACCAAAACTGTAATTTAGCGGGCCAGATGCAGAAACCGAATCGCCGATACGGATGGCGTTGGCATAGCTAAAATTAGGGAAATAACTTAGTGCGTCTGGGTATTGAGAGCTGCTGTTATCTTCAATTGTTAGAAGACTAGTCTCGCTCGCTTCTTCAGCCGCCAAGTACGCCTCAGAAAGTGGAGCTGCTACGTCGCTTGGTTGACGTTTAATAGTATCGCTAACAACTATTTCACCATAGCGCCACAGATTGTTTGTACTTGTTACGGTTGCATCTGTAACACTAACAACCATGCCTTCAACCGTTTCTAGGTCACGCTGATAGGGCATAGCGAGCTCAACCGCCGATACGGCGTCTGCTATGCCACAATCAAGTGCAGCTACATCACTGTCCATAGCAAGTGTTGTCATACCGTAATTTTCTTCTACTTCACCATAAAGGCGAACAGCATTGCCGGTCTCAACTTCAACGCTACCTTCTACGAAAAGGCCTTCAGAGGTGGTGTCGTCTGCATCGTAATCTGACGCTTCTTCCTGTACGAAGAAGCCGCCTGCACGAGTGCCAGTAACGATCGCTTCGATAATAACACTGTTGCCAACTTCAGCAGAGCTGCTTTCGTTGCCTTGAATAGCGCTGATAAGTGTGGCGTCATCACCACATACACCAAGCTCTACAACAGGCTCTTCAGGAACTTCTACTACTTCACCACTACCTTCGGTGGTAAATGTGCCAGTTGGGAAAGGCGTTGTAGCGTCAGCGTTTGTGCTCGAACCATCAAGTGCGTTTACACCACTGTACGTCCAGTTAGACGCATCGAAACTGCCGCCATTTGCAGTTTGACCTGACGAACGGTAAGCCCAACCGTCTAGGTATTCCCAAGCAGTGCCGCTTCCGTCTGTGTTGATGTCGCCAAAGGTGTCAATAACACTGCCATCGTTAAATAGCTCAATTGCGTCATCGCCATTAATACCCATTGATGATGTATCGTAATCTGGCGCTGAACCGAAGAATGCAGTAAAGCCATCAATCTCCGATGCTACATAAATATAGGTGCCAGCGGTTGCAGAAGCACCAGCCGGGAAAGAGAACTCTTCACCGTCAGTGCCGCCACCGTTGTTTGCAGAACCAAGACCATAGGTAGATAAATCTGCTATGTCGTTGACCACGAAAAGTTCAACCGCTTTTGGAACACCACCGCTTAACGGGCCATCGATAACACCACTGATAACTAAATCGTTAGCTTGGATTGCAGTTGAAGAAAGTGCAGCGATAATTCCTGCAGATAATACAGTTAATGATGTTTTCACGTCATTTTCCCTTTGTAGTTTTCATTATTTTCATTCACATCATTATCACTACTGCCTTTGCACTAATGGCAAAACAGTGTGTAAGTGCGAAGCGCAATTTTTCGCATTGCTGTGGTCACATTAAAGGGGTTTTTAACGGATAGATATTCCTTAACCTTATTCAAGCTGTTTTTTGAATATGCTATAAATTTCAATTACTTGTGTTTGATAAGTAAGTTTACTTAAACCTTTAACTCGTAATAAAAGCAATTAAAGGTATTAAGTAATGTTATTAGCTACGTTCGTGTATCTGTTCGTTTTTCTTCGGCGCAGTCATGAGCTATTGTTAATTATCAACTACTTGTTCTATATTGCTTTTCAGCAAATTCTTACATCGTCTTCCTGAATCTTTATTATTATTCCCCAATAACGTTTAACTACTTCAAAAGGGGTTAAAAACTTTTCTTAAACCAGTCCATGTTGAAAAGGGTAGAAGTGTTCAGCTGTGTTTTAACTGAAACAAAACTTGAATTAGGCGCTGGCTTTGGCAATATCGCCATATTCTTTGTAGTAATACTATTTTAAGTGTGGGCAAGCATGATTTCTTGGCAGGCAAAGCAATTTAAAGAGTTAACGACAAATGAGCTTTTCGAGCTGTTGAAGCTGCGTGTAGACGTGTTTGTTGTTGAGCAAAACTGTGCATACCCAGAATTGGACGAGAAAGATCGTCACGCCGAATCTCGACATCTCATGGGTTTTAAAGGCGACACTCTTGTGGCGTGTGCGCGCTTACTTGCCCCAGGTGTAAGTTACCCCTCTGCAAGTATAGGCCGTGTGGCCACGAAAGAAGACCACCGCGGAAATGGTATGGGAAAACTATTAATGGCTGAGGCAATTTCTCATTGCGAAAGCATTTGGCCAACACATGCCATTGAAATAGGCGCACAAGAGTATCTAAAGCGGTTTTACGAAGGGTTTGGTTTTGTGAGTAAATCGCAGATGTACTTAGAGGACGGTATTCCTCATATCGATATGAAACGCGCAGTTTAATGCTGTGTTAATGTTCCTTTAATGTAGGTGACAAGTCATAGTCAGTTTAAGTGCGTAGCATTTCAAGCGGTTACCGAGATGGTACCCAGTGTGTTCCTTCGTGTTGGGTTCAAAGGTACAGTGCTTCAGACACTCCTTGCTAATGTACTGTAACAACTTTGAATTAGCATATATTATCTTGCACCTAACGCACGACGCCCAGTCTAATTGCTAGTCTGGGCTTTTTTTGTGCTTAGTCGGTAACCATTACCTCTCAACGTTTCAATGGCTATATCATCTGCGCTACTCAGCTTTTGGCGGAGTCGGCTAATATAGACATCGACAACATTGGTAAGAGGATCGCTGTGGCTGCGCCAAACACGGCTTAAAATACGCTCGCGTGACAGTACTTTTTCAGCGTTTTCTGCAAAATAATAAAGCATGTCATACTCAAGCTTGGTCAGTGTAAGCTCTTCATTGTTCAGCATGGCAATACGAGACTCCTCGTCAATTTTCAAAGGGCCTATTTGTAATGTCGGAGCCTCAACCATTACATTGGCACGCCTGCTCAATGCCGTTATACGCGCCAATAATTCATCAAAATCAAAAGGTTTGCACAGATAGTCATCGGCACCGAGCTTTAAACCGTTCACGCGCTCCTTTACTTCATCAACAGCTGTCAGCAATAGCACCATAGGAGCATTTGGCATGGCTTTTATCGTCGGCAGTAATTCTACGCTATCTTCATCACCAAACATTCTATCTAATACTGCAATAGATGGTGATTCTTGCTTTATACGGGTAACGAGGTTGTGAAACGCATTTTCCTCTATACACTCGTAACCCTCTGCACTTAGGCCCCGTGATAAAAATCGAAGTAATGGCGCTTCATCATCGGCAATCAGAATCTTCATTTTTGAGTCTCTTTACTATAACTGTTATTCATATAAAGCTTTTTTTGTTTATGCTTTCGGCTCAATGTCTGTTTAGCCGTGCTTTAATGCAAGGGTAAACTCAGAGCCTTTACCCAGCGTTGAATGCGCTTCTAACTTTCCGCCATGTGCTTCGGCAATGGCCTTTGCGATAGACAACCCTAAGCCCATACCGTCACCGTTGCGTTTCAATCGCACAAAACGCTCAAATACGTGCTCTAAGTCGCCGGAAGAAATGCCTTCGCCGATGTCAATAATTGATAGATTTATCCAATCATTATGGGTGCTTACCCGCAAAGTAATAGGTTCGTTCTCACGAGAGTATTTGTGCGCATTTTCAATTAAGATGGTGAGTGCTTGGAGTAAGCGTCCCTCATCAACAAGCACCTGTACTTCGTTATCTATTGCCCAGTCGACGGTAAAGTCACGAGGCTTGATGACTTTCTGCCAAGTTGCGGCTTGCTGAGTAAGTAAAACTTTAAGGTTAGTCTTGGCAAGATCGAGGGTGAACTCGTGCATCTCTGCGCGTGCAAGTAGTAATAAATCGTCAACAAGTTTACTAAGGTTAATTGCTTGCTCTAATACGGTTTCTAGTGTCTCTTGATAGATGTCAGTAGTAGCAGAACGTTGCCTTAAGGTAACCTGTGCTTCACCCCTTATTATAGTGAGGGGGGTACGGAGTTCATGACTTACATCAGCCATAAACTGTCTACGTTTAGCATCTATATGGGTTAGCTTGCTGTTAGCTTCCTTTAAGGCTCTAGTTCGGGTTTCAACTTCAAATTCAAGCTGTTTTCTGTACGCATCAGCCTTGTCTTCATGCTCTGCTAAGCGTGTTATCATAGAATTTAGTGCCCTTACTAAATCTGTAAATTCATCGTCTAGCGTTTCAGGTAGCCTGTAGTCATAGTTACCTGATGCAATAGCATCGGTGCCCGTCCTAATTACCGTAAGTGGGTGATACAGCGAATTAAACAACCAATAACAGCCCAGCAAGATGAAAGGGCAGGTAATAATGCCTATACAAATGGTGAACCACACAATACTTGTGTTCAGTGTGTCTATACTTGCGTTTATGCCCGACACTACTCGTGTTTGACGCTGTACCGCTGAGTTAATAGCTTCCCTGAATTGATTATCAATAGTCGATTCAAGCAAGGTCTGTAGACGTTGTTGTTCATAAAGCGGGGCGCTATCGTTACTTTGGGCAATTGCTCTGAACTCATCTACAATCTTGGCTACTAGCGCCTCTAATTCGTCGGTATCTTCTACACTGCCTTGGGTTGCCTCGACGCCTAGTGCATCACGCTGATCTAGCTCTAGCTGCTTAATACGAGAAATAGACTGCTCAATCATTTGCTGCTTATTTCTTACTTTCGCCTGATTGGCATTCTTGCCAAAAATGAGCTCGTCGGTAAGTTGTTTAAATAGGCGGTAAGAAATACTAGAAAGCTGCTGATGCTCCAATAAAAGTGATTGTGCTAGCTGACTCTGCTCGAGGTTAGTACGTGTAAGGTGTGCAGATACCGCTGAACTCGCTAGCGCAATGAGCAAGATAAACGTAGATAAGAGCCCAAATAAATATAACTTGCGTTTGTACATGAATTTTAACGTAACTCATTATGAATCCATTAAATACGTGTAATACCAAACAAAAGTGCAAAAATTGTTTGTAGATTAAAAGCGCTGAATCACCTTTGGTTTATCACATAGCTTGGCTATGTAAGCAACGACAGAGCATGTTGGGTTTGTTGCTGCAGAAGTGTGTCAATTTTCCAGTGAGATGGGCTCCACCCAGATAAGAATCGATGGAAGTCCGCGCATGCAAAACTAAACAAGTTGCGCCATTGTATTTCAAGTGTTGCGATATCGTCTTCAGACAAGAATGCAAATGGGTAAGGGGCATCTTCAGCGTTATTGCTATCAATAAGCTGTGTGTTACGAAAGCGCAGCGCATCTTTAAGGGCTTCAAAATAAATTGATAAAAAGTATGACAGAAATTCAGATTGCTCAGATGTTGAAAGTGCACTTCCCAAAAAATACGCTACGTCTTTGATTCCAACACCATATCCAACGTATTGAAAATCGACAGCGGCGCAGTGTTCAAAACATGAAGTAAAACAGAAGTTGGCTACTTTGGCGTCACCGTGAACAAGAGTTTGATATTCGCACTCATCTAACTTTTCTGACACCGCATGTGCTTTGCCTTTTAGGTCGCACTCTTGCATAGCGTTAAATTCGTCCATACGCGTTGAAAGGTGCCAATACGTACCATGTTCCCAAACGTTTATTTTATTATGACTAATGTCGCTTCGTTTAATGACAAATTGAGCATGAAAGCAAGCTAGCCAGCGCAATACTGTTTCAGCTTGCGTAACCGTTAGAGAGGTTGCATGGTGGGAAAACCCCGCTTGAGTAAGGTCTTCCATAACCAATATGGTATTACCGTTTTTTGCTTCACTGGCAATGTGTCGAGGTATATAGCATTTCGTTGACGTAAAAGGCTGGAGCTGTTTATAAAACGCATTTTCAATAGCGAACGAACGAAGTTTACGCTGGTGGCCTGTATCACTATTCCAACCTCTAGGGTGGTTGGTAGCATTTGATGGTGTTGTGCACTTTACTACAACAGGAATTGAGAGCGATTGGTCAGACAGAGAGTTGTACTGCAATAATGCTCTAAAACATTCGCCATATCCGCTCCACAGCGTTTGTATTAGTGAGATGTTGTGTGCTTTTTTATTACACAATGCTTCCAACCATTCTATGTGTTGCTGTTGAACGCTCACATCATGCTCCTATTCTTCATTACTTCCACAAACAAAAAAGCCGCTATGAAGCGGCTTTTTTACAATGCAGTTTGCGCTAGCGCAAATTAGCTCTCAACACTTTCTGGAAGTGTAGTGGGTGCCGATGCCGCAGAGGTTGCTTTAGCAATTGCAGCTGTTTTGCCAGAAACCACTAACGCTGGGCGCGCTTCATCACTTTTTGCAACCAGTGCTACGTCCACAAAGGTATCGTTCACTTCCACTGGCAGTGCCATTGGGTGTGATGCACGGCGTTTGCCTTTGCCGCTTGCACCAAGTGTTGTGTTCAATTCAGCAGTCGGCTTGGCTGTTACCGGCTCAGGTGCCTCTTCTGCTACTGAAGATGTAGCTTCATCTTCGATAACAGGTGCCGCTTCGCTGACTGATGGTGCTTCTGACTGCTCATCAGTTTGTGTAGACACGTCCTCAGCTAAGTCAATTTCAACCTGTTCAGGCTTCTCTTCACTTGCCAATGTCTCATCATTAACTACTGCTGGCGTCTCATCAACTGAAGCTTGTGATGTAGTTTCAGTTGTTTCGCTCTCAGGTTCGTCAAACTGAAGTTCATCTTGCACAACTTCAACGTTTACTGTTGCTTTTTCAACAGCAGCCTCTGGCTTTTCTTCAGCTGTTGCAGCTTCAAGTTTGCCTGGTTCCGTCGCTTGCGTTTCTTCAACAACCGGAGCTGTGTTGTTCGACGCCGAGTTGTTTACTTCTTCGTTTGAAGCAGGCTCTAGAAGGCCTGGTTGCTCTGCCTGAGTTTGCTCTACTTCAGTCTGTACCGCTTCTGCGTCGTCAGCTTGCTGTGCTTCTTTCTTGCGACGCTGACCAGCAGCTCTAACGTGACGTGGTGAGCGTCTTGAGCGGCCTCGACCTTCACGTTTTTGAGCACCATCTTCTTCAGACTTGGTAGTATCAGACTTTGCATTTTCTACAGTAGAAGTTTCGGCGTCAGTAGCAGCAACATCAACTGGCGCTGCGTTTTGTTCTGCCGCTGTCTCAGCTACATCTACAGTTGCCTTTGTATCTACTGCTTTTTCAGCTTTAGGAGCCTGTGCCTCAACGTTGTTTGTAGTAGCAGTTTCATTAACGTCAGATACGTTTGCTTTCGCTTCCTTCGCATCTTTCTTCGCTTCTACTGGCTTAGGCTTATTTTGCGATTGCGGCTGCTCATTCACAGATTGGCCGTTCTCATCTTTCTTCACGCGAACGCTACGGCGTTTGTCGCGGCGTTTTCTACGTTCAGCAACCTCACGCTTCTTCTGCGTTTGATTATCTTGCTGGTCGTTATCTTTGCTCTCATGCTTAGGCTTTTGCTGTTCATCACGCTGCTGCTGAGGCTTATTGCGCTGCTTACGACCTTTGTTGTTACGCTTGTTATCATCTTGCTCAGAGCGCTGCTCGTTACGCGACTTGCGATTGTCTTGTTGCTCGCCGTCTTTACCTTGCTGAGATTGGTTGTTACGACGGTTATTTTTATTGCGCGGCTTACGACGACGATCATCGTTGTTACGATTACGCGGGTTCTTACCACGTCTATTCGACTGTTGTTGCTTCTCTTTCTTGGTATCTTCTTCAGTATCAGCGCCTAATAGATCGCTAAACCATTTTCCGATACGGGCAAACAGAGAAGGGCCATCTTCTGCTTGTGCCTTTTCTTCTTTTGGTGCTACAACCGGCGCAGCCGTAGGCGCAACTAACCCTTTAAGAGCTGGCTCCTCGCGTTTTACAGGAGCGGCTGTGGTTGTTTCTGTTTCCGCCTCTACAGCAGGCATCAACTCAACGTCGTAACTGGCCTCAGACACTACATCGTCTGGACGACGACGAAGTACTTGGTAATGCGGCGTATCCAGATTGGCATTAGGGATAAGCAGCAAATCAACACCGTGGCGTTTCTCAAGCAGCTGAATTGACTTTCTCTTTTCGTTAAGAAGGTAAGTAGCAACAGGTACCGGAAGCTGTGCTTCAATTTGCCCTGTGTTCTCTTTGATACTCTCTTCTTCAAGGATACGTAAAATAGACAGTGCTAGTGACTCTGTGCCACGAATTGTACCGTGACCAGAACAACGAGGACACACATGGTGCGCCGATTCACCAAGTGAAGGGCGAAGACGCTGACGTGACATTTCTAATAGACCAAAACGAGAAATGCGGCCTAACTGAACACGTGCGCGGTCGCTTCTTACCGCGTCTTTCATTCTATTTTCAACTTCGCGTTGATGGCGCACAGGCGTCATATCGATAAAGTCGATCACGACTAATCCACCAAGGTCACGCAAGCGAAGTTGACGAGCAATCTCGTCAGCCGCTTCTAAGTTGGTGTTTAGCGCCGTCTCTTCAATGTCGCCGCCTTTAGTTGCTCGGGCTGAGTTAATGTCGATAGACGTAAGCGCTTCGGTAGGGTCGATAACAATTGAGCCACCAGATGGAAGACGTACTTCGCGCTGGAATGCAGACTCAATTTGGCTTTCAATTTGGTAATGGCTGAACAACGGTACTTCGCCGCGGTACAATTTCACGCGGTTAGCAAAGTCAGGGCGAACCAGCTGGATATGCTGAAGCGCTTGCTCGTAAATGCTGGTTTTATCGATAAGGATTTCACCGATATCGCGGCGTAGATAGTCGCGGATAGCGCGTACAATAACGTTACTTTCTTGGTGAATTAAGAATGGAGCTTCGCGTTGCTCCGCAACGTCAGAGATAGCTTCCCAGTGCTTCAACAGCACTTTTAAGTCCCACTCTAACTCTTCGTAAGACTTACCTACACCAGCTGTACGTACAATAAGACCCATTCCTTCAGGAAGGTCCAATTTACTTAGTGATTCTTTAAGCTCTGTTCTCTCATCGCCTTCGATTCTGCGAGAAATACCACCTGCGCGAGGATTGTTAGGCATAAGCACAAGGTAGCTGCCTGCCAAAGATAAGAAAGTGGTTAACGCAGCGCCTTTTTGGCCACGTTCTTCTTTATCGATTTGAACAATAACTTCCTGGCCTTCTTTAATCACATCTTTGATGTTTGGACGGCCTTCGAATTTATAACCTTTCGGGAAGTAGGTGCGGGCAATTTCTTTTAAAGGGAGGAAACCGTGGCGTTCAGCGCCGTAGTCGACGAAAGCAGCTTCTAAGCTTGGCTCTACGCGGGTAATTTTGCCCTTATAGATGTTCGCTTTTTTCTGTTCGTGGCCCGGGCTTTCAATATCTAAATCGTACAATCGTTGCCCATCAACTAGGGCAACACGCAACTCTTCCTGCTGAGTTGCATTGATTAACATTCTTTTCATTGTATCTAACTCTGTTTTAGTACAGCCGTTAAGACACAAAATTAAAGTGACATGTGCAAACCCTCACCGCGCAACCTCACGGCTGGACGGGGACCTTGTTGTAACGTCGCATTACCCTTGGTGGGTGACTATTGTGCTTATCAAGCGACAATTTAGCTTTTATTCACTTGTGCATTAACTTCTGCACGCTATGTACCGTGAAAACTAGTCACACTGCATTTAGGATGTCGGGAGCGACAAGCCCTTATTACTTAATTCATTGTTACAAACGAATATTACTTTCGCTTGATTGTCATTTAATTCTGTTAGCTAAACGGCAAACTTATTTTATGTTCGCAAGCAGTGATTCAGCTTTATTACGGCAGTGTAGTCGTTGCCTCTCTCGCTTGGTCGGTATGAAATTGTTATTTCATTGCTGATGCCACCGACATCTAAATCACGCTTTTTCGTTTACAAGCTCTGACAACCTATGGAATTTATACAGGCTGCTTTATTGTCTTGCTGTTCTTTCACCTTGCTGTTCGCACGCTTTGCCTTATGGTTTTATACCTTTCTTGGCTTTCAGCAGCGTTTGAACTTTTTGTGTAAAAAACGGCGTCAATTATGGCATCAAAACCTGAAATTTAGCAAGGAGAGTCAAGTAAATATTCCACAATATCTGTTTTTTAGCGGTTCAAAACGCAAATCCTGATTAAAATTGGCGCAAAACAACCATTTTTACGCAATTGTAAACTTTCTCTATATTGCACAATTCGCATTAGGTATAATGCGCGCATGAAAAATGATGCTCCCCAAAAAGTTCGTTTTGTAACGATTGAGGCCGACTTAACAGGCCAACGAATAGATAATTTCCTACGTACTCAACTGAAAGGCGTACCGAAAAGTATGATTTACCGTATTTTGCGTAAAGGCGAGGTGCGTGTAAATAAAGGTAGAGTGAAACCTGAGTACAAGCTGCAAGCTGACGACCTTGTTCGAATTCCGCCTGTCAGAGTATCGGAAGGGGCGCCTGCACCATCTCCTAAACTAGCTAAAATTGCCGCACTGGAATCGCACATTTTGTTTGAAGATGACCGGTTACTGGTTATCAACAAACCTTCTGGTATGGCAGTGCATGGCGGCAGCGGATTAAGTTTCGGTTTAATTGAAGGGCTACGTGCTCTGCGCCCAGACGCTAAGTTTATGGAATTGGTGCACCGATTAGATAGAGACACCTCTGGCTGTATTCTTATTGCCAAAAAGCGTTCAGCACTTCGTCACATGCATGAGCAGTTACGAACTGGAAAAATGGATAAGCGTTACAACGCACTTGTTGCTGGGGAGTGGCCTGAAAGCCGCTTTAAAGTAAAGGCACCGCTTCGTAAAAATGTACTTCAATCTGGTGAGCGCATGGTAAGTGTAAGTGACGATGGTAAACCATCTGAAACGCGCTATCGCATTCTTGAGAAATACGAAGGCGCAACACTTGTTGAAGCATCGCCAATTACGGGCAGAACCCACCAGATTCGTGTTCACTGTCTTCACGCAGGGCATCCAATCGCCTGCGATCCAAAATATGGCGATACGGAATTTGACAGAGCAATGCAAAGTAAAGGGCTTAATAGGCTGTTTCTTCACGCCCGCAGTATTTCGTTGCTGCACCCAGTAAGTGAGGAGCGCGTGACATTTTCAGCGCCACTTGATGACACACTCTCACAAACGCTTAATGCCTTATGACGACACAGTTAGATAATTCTGCCCCTTTACATTCAGGAAGCGAACCGCGGTATAAGTTGGTCATCTTTGATTGGGATGGCACCTTAATGGATTCTGCGAATAAAATTGTGAACTGCATGCAAATTGCAGCTAAGCAGTGTGATATGCCAGTTCCAACTTATGAAGAAGTAGGGCATATCATAGGTATAAGTCTTAAACCTGCAATTATGCAGCTTTTCTCTATTACCGACTCTGCATTAGGCGACCGTTTGGTTCAGGCGTATAAAGATGCCTTTGTGAGTGTAGACGTTACGCCTTGCCCATTGTTCGACGGCGTAGAAGAAATGCTCGATAGTTTAAAAACTGCCGGTTGTACATTAGCCGTTGCCACCGGGAAGGCACGAAGAGGTCTAGACCGCGCGTGGAAAAAAACGAATACTGGTTATTATTTCAGCGCTTCGCGTACTGCCGATGAGGCTGAATCAAAACCATCATCAGATATGTTGGAACAGCTTCTTAAAGAGCTTGGTTTTGAAGCGAGTGATGCGGTAATGATTGGCGATACTACCTATGACATGCAAATGGCTAAATCTATTGGGATGGATAGGATAGGAGTGTCGTACGGCGTACACGCCCAAGTACATTTAGAGGCACTTGAGCCAGTTGCACTGGTGCATTCAATTGAAGAACTAAAAACAGCACTATTTAAATAGTGCTGTTTGTCTTTCGCCTGCCATATTTGTAATGCTTAAATAGTGGCGCTGCGTCTTTAGCCAAGTTTTTAATAGCGATTAGCTAGCGGCCAACATAAGCAAATCAACATCGAAATGCGTAGATAAAAGGTCGTTAAGCAACATAATTGGTAGCCCAATTAAACTGTTTGGATCGCGACTTTCAATTTTATCGAAAAGTAATATGCCCATTCCTTCGCTTTTAAAGCTACCTGCGCAGTCTAGCGGCTTCTCTTTTTTTACATAAGCCGTAAGTGCCTTATCGGTATTGTGACGAAAGAATACGCGTGTTTCGTCAACCTGAGTGACGGTTTTTCCACTTGATGCTTGATGAAGGCATAGTGCGGTGTAGAAGTTAACTCGCTTGCCTCTGCAGGTCTTTAATTGATTTACTGCGTTTTCTTCAGAACCTGGTTTACCCAATAGCTGCGGGCCATTTTCAGTTTCAACAAGCGCAACTTGATCGCTCCCAATAATAATACAATCTTGTGCGACGTCACCTAATTCTAGCGCCACTTTTTCAGCTTTTTGTTGTGCAAGGCGTAAACTAAGTGCGGTTGGCCCTTCATCATTATGTGGCGTTTCATCAATGTCAGGTGCATGCGTTTCGACGTTTATGCCGATATTAGCTAACAGCATTTTTCGATACTGAGATGAGGAAGCGAGAACAAGGGATGTCACAAAAACTCCTAATAAAAAAATCAATATGTTGCAGGTTCGCTGTTTATAGGGCAATGTTACAATATCACTACCTTAAACGGACAGCGTTTTATTCCGTGTTAAAACGCAATTTTGCTTTGACACAAAAGGGTTGACCCTATATCATGCGCGCCCTATGCAGAAAGTGAAACTCCCTCATTCGGTTGAACCGACTAAAAGTGCCAT
>ENA-OWNT01001637-OWNT01001637.1-seawater-metagenome-genome-assembly--contig:-NODE-1637-length-27109-cov-10.493008_pt1 | contig 27109 bp, 22 predicted proteins | sample MGYA00238136_ERZ651165 | MGnify/ENA primary metagenome ERZ651165 (study PRJEB26861, sample SAMN08777766) | seawater metagenome | isolation source: coastal seawater | place: USA: Florida | collected...
CCAGCAATGGTGAATGCACTAACAGAGCAGGGTCAAAAGCTTTGGCACCTAAGTAACGTTATGACTAACGAGCCAGCGCTGCGTCTAGCGAAAAAGCTAACAGACGTATGTTTTGCTGAGAAAGTATTCTTTGCTAACTCAGGCGCAGAAGCTAACGAAGCAGCTCTAAAACTTGCTCGTCGTTACGCAGCTGACAAGTTTGGTCCTGAAAAATCAGAAATCATCGCATTTAAACAGGGTTTCCACGGCCGTACATTCTTTACGGTAACTGTTGGTGGCCAGGCTGCTTATTCAGATGGCTTTGGTCCTAAACCAGGCGATGTAACTCACCTACCATACAACGATGTTGAAGCACTTCGTGAGCACATCTCAGATCGTACATGTGCGATCATGATGGAGCCTCTACAAGGCGAAGGTGGCATCATTTCACCAACAGACGAGTTTGTTCAAACTGTTCGTGAGCTGTGTGATAAGCACAACGCACTACTTATCTTTGATGAAGTACAAACAGGTAACGGTCGTACTGGTAACTTCTACGCGTACCAAGGTCTGGGTGTAACGCCAGATATTCTGAGCACTGCTAAGTCACTAGGTGGTGGTTTCCCAATCGGTGCAATGCTGACAACTACAGAGCTGTCTAAGCATCTTAAAGTCGGTACTCACGGCTCTACGTACGGCGGTAACCCACTAGCGTGTGCTGTTGCTGAAGCTGTGGTTGACGTGGTTAGCGCTCCTGAAACACTAGCCGGTGTTGCTGAGCGTGAAGCAATGTTCCGTGAAGGTTTAGCTAAACTGAATGACAAGTACAACATGTTCGCTGAAGTACGCGGTAAAGGTCTGCTACTTGGTGCTGCACTGAACGATGAGTGGCAAGGTCGAGCTCGTGACGTTCTTGTTGCTGCGGGCAAAGAGGGCCTGATGGTTCTTGTTGCTGGTACTAATGTTGTTCGTTTCACACCATCACTAGTGATCAGCAAAGAAGAGATCGAAGAAGGTCTAGCAAGACTAGATAAAGCACTATCTACACTAACAAAATAATTACTACATCTGGGAAGGTTAAGGATTCATTGACCTTCCTATACCTTTGCTACTGACCAAGGAATAACCCCAATAATAAGTCAGTAGCATGGGTATCATGCATCAGGAGGGAGTATCGATGCTGGTTGTTCGCCCTATCGCAATGTCGGACTACGATGCGCTGCATACATGTGCAGTAGAGTCAGGTCACGGATTCACATCTCTACCAGTTAACGAAGAACTGTTAACAAACCGAATTACTCATTCAGAGTACAGCTTTACTAAACCAGACGTCACTGAACCAGGTGATGAAGGTTACCTAATGGTGGGCTTTGATAGTGAAACTGGCGAAGTCGCTGGTTGTACAGGTATCGAAGCCTCTATCGGTTGGGATGTTCCTTTTTACTCATACCATATCAGTACCATTGTTCACTCATCAGCGAAGCTAGGTGTAAACAATGTGGTGAAACTACTGACATTTGGTAATAACTACACCGGTTGTAGTGAAATCTGTACTCTGTTCTTAAGACCAACTTTCCGTGGTGGTCTCAACGGTCGTTTGATGTCTAAGTGTCGTTTCTTAATGATGGCAGAGCACCCACACCGCTTCTCAAAAACGGTATTTGCTGAAATGCGTGGCGTTTCAGACGAAGAAGGTAATTCACCGTTCTGGCAATGGCTGCAAGAGCACTTCTTCTCAATTGACTTCACTATGGCTGACTACCTGACAGGTATTGGTAAGAAAGGTTTCATCGCCGATCTTATGCCTAAGCTACCAATTTACATCAACCTACTAAGCAAAGAAGCTCAGGCGGTTATTGGTCAGGTACATGACAACACTAAACCTGCTCTACGCTTACTAGAGAAAGAAGGTTTCACTTGCCGTAACTACGTCGATATTTTCGATGGTGGCCCTACAGTTGAGTGTGATGTACGTAACATCGAGTCGGTACGCCACTCTTTCCGAGCTAAAGTGACCATCGCGGAGCATACAAGTTCTCAAGACTACTTAATCTCAAACACATCGTTTGAAGATTTCCGTGCTGCGGCAGCTAAAGGTGCTTACGACCAGGCTTCAGAGACAGTGATTCTTTCTCCTGAAGTAGCGCAAGCACTGAAAGTAAGTGAAGGCGAATTCGTTCGTATGTTGGCTCAGTAAAGCCAAGTATTTAGAAGAATGTGAAGGAACAAATTATGACACATTGGATTGCCGGAGATTGGGTCGCGGGCCAAGGCGAGTCTATGGACTCAATCAGTCCATATAACAATGAAGTAATCTGGCAGGGCGTGAGTGCAACGCCACAGCAGGTTGAGCAAGCGGTATCTGCTGCTCGCAGCGCATTTGTTGGCTGGAAGAAAATGAGCTTTGCTGAACGTGAAGCTTTGGTTCTGGCTTTTGCCGAGAAAGTGAAAGAGAACAGCGAAGAGATCGCGCAGATCATTGCTAAAGAGACGGGTAAACCTATCTGGGAAACGCGTACTGAAGCCGCTGCTATGGCAGGTAAAATCGCTATCTCTATCCGTGCTTATCATGACCGTACTGGTGAAGCTCAGCGTGAAGCTGCTGGTAACCAAATCGTATTGCGTCACCGCCCACTTGGCGTGATGGCTGTGTTTGGTCCATACAACTTCCCTGGTCACCTGCCAAATGGTCACATCGTACCGGCACTACTTGCTGGTAACACGGTAGTCTTCAAACCTTCCGAGCAGACACCATTGACCGGTGAGTTTGCAATGAAACTATGGGATCAGGTTGGTCTGCCAAAAGGCGTTATCAACCTGGTTCAGGGTGCTAAAGAGACTGGTATCGCACTGGCTGATTCAAAAGGTCTGGACGGTGTCCTATTCACTGGTAGTGCAAATACTGGTCACATCCTTCACCGTCAGTTCGCTGGTCAGCCGGGTAAAATGCTGGCGCTTGAGATGGGCGGTAACAACCCGATGGTTATCTCTGATAACTATGGCGATGTGGATGCGACGGTGTACACCATTATTCAGTCTGCGTTTATCAGTGCCGGTCAGCGTTGTACATGTGCACGTCGTCTGTATGTTCCTGTTGGCGAGAAGGGCGATCTGTTAGTCAGCAAGCTGGTTGAAGCAACCAATAAGATTCGTGTCGACCAGCCATTTGCAGAACCAGCACCATTTATGGGCCCACAGATTTCAAAAGCGGCTGCTGATTTCATTCTTGCGGCGCAAGCGAACCTGCAAAAGCTTGGTGGTGAGAGTCTCATCGAAGCGAAAGCGGGAGAAGCAGCATTCGTTACTCCGGGTATTATCGACGTAACTGCGATTGCTGAATTACCTGATGAAGAGTACTTCGGTCCACTACTTCAGGTTGTCCGCTACCAAGGTCTTGAGAAAGCGGTTGAACTGGCTAACGATACACGCTTTGGTCTATCAGCTGGTCTTGTATCAACGGATGACAGCGAGTGGGACTACTTTGTTGACCACATTCGCGCGGGCATCGTGAACCGTAACCGTCAGCTGACAGGTGCAAGTGGTGATGCGCCGTTTGGCGGCCCGGGTGCTTCTGGCAACCTGAGACCAAGTGCGTACTACGCAGCTGATTACTGTGCTTACCCTATGGCTTCAATGGAAGGGGGAGAAACTGTTCTTCCAGCGACCTTAAGCCCGGGCGTTGAGCTATAGGAAGATAACTTCGTTTAAAGTTTTCCCTTTTTGCCTCCCTGAGCCGGGAGGCATTTTTAAACGTCAAGCTTGACGGCTGTCTGATCAGATTTCTGGACACTTTTGGTCAGGTGGCCTCTTTTATAACAATAATGAGTATCCCTAAAACGTAAACAACCTCTATACAAGGAGGCGTTATGACGCCAGATGTTCTATTCCAACAGTTATGGAATGACTATATTCAACGCTTGTGTCCCTCTGCTGAAAAAGTGCATCAACTTCTGCAAGAAAATGAAGCACTGATCAATGACCACATCGCACTACGTACTTTCAATGTAGAGCCACTAGGTATCGCAACTCTTGCACAGCCATTTCTGGATGCAGGTTATAAACCTTGTGGTGAGTATGTTTTTGAAAGCAAAAAACTTGCTGCGAAACACTTCGAACACCCAGATCCAAAACAGCCAAAAGTCTTCATCAGTGAACTTAAAGTTGATGAGTGCTCTAGTGAGCTACAAGCTATCGTTGCCAAGCTAGTAGAGCAAGTAGACAGCGATAAGCTAAAAGGTCATGAGTTCTTGTATGGCGGTCGTTTGTGGGATCTAAGCTACGCTGATTTCCAGACACTGGCTAAAGAGAGCGAGTACGCTTCCTGGTTAGCTGCCCATGGTTACGGTGCGAACCACTTTACTGTCAGTGTTAACCAGCTTAATGCGTTTGATGAAGTGAAAGGTGTTAATGATCACCTTCGCTCAGCTGGCTTTACTATCAACGAGTTTGGTGGCGAAGTGAAAGGCTCTCCTGACGTATTACTAGAGCAGTCTTCTACTATGGCTGACAAAGTTGCCGTTCAGTTTACTGAAGGTAGTGAAATCATCCCTGGCGGTTTCTACGAGTTTGCTAAGCGTTACCCAATGAGTAACGGTGAACTTTACCCAGGATTTGTCGCAGCGTCTGCTGACAAGATATTCGAAAGTACTAACGGGTAAAGAGCAGAAGCGAGAATCTAGACCGCTTCGCTCCGAGAATCGAGTTCGGACTTCGTCCTTCGAGAGGTGCGCGTTATAGCTGATGAGTAAGTCTCTGACACCGAATTTTTGTAGGGACTTATGTCTAAAAGATAGAAAACAAAAAGCCACCAATGTCTCTATTGGTGGCTTTTATCATTTTATCGGTTAATCGAAATTAACGAGTGCCGTAAACAACGATTGTCTTACCGTGTGCAGAAATTAGGTTCTGCTCTTCAAGCATCTTCAAGATACGACCAACTGTCTCACGAGAACAGCCAACGATCTGACCGATTTCCTGACGAGTGATCTTGATTTGCATGCCGTCTGGGTGAGTCATTGCATCTGGTTGCTTCGCTAGGTTAAGTAGCGTTTGAGCAATACGACCAGTTACGTCTAGGAATGCAAGGTCGCCCACTTTTTGGCTAGTTACTTGTAGACGACTTGCCATCTGCGCTGAAAGACGCATTAAGATATCCGGGTTCACTTGGATAAGCTGACGGAATTTCTTGAATGAGATTTCCGCAACTTCACAAGGAGATTTTGCACGAACCCATGCGGTACGCTCCTGGTCTTCTTCGAATAGACCAAGTTCGCCGATGAAGTCACCTTGGTTTAGGTAAGAAAGGATCATTTCCTTACCTTCTTCGTCTTTGATAAGAACCGCTACAGAACCTTTAACGATGTAGTACAAAGTCTCTGCTTTCTCGCCCGCGTGAATTAGCGTGCTTTTTGAAGGGTACTTATGAATATGACAATGTGAAAGGAACCACTCTAATGTTGGGTCGGTTTGAGGTTTACCTAGAACCATAATATCTCACTTCCTCTGCAGGGTACGCTTGCCGCTTTCCATGTTTTAGCTAAGCCTTAATTAAGACCTACTAGGATAAGAGCACTTTTTAAATGCTGCAAGCCAACTTGTATGTCGGCTACAAATAGTATCCTTTTTCGCGCATTATTTCTTGATTTTAATCGGGTACAATAGGGTTTTTAGTACGCAAAACTGTGCACATGATCACGGTATGAAAAGTAATCGTGTTCTAGTTGTGAGCTTTAACCTATTTTGCCCGTTTCGATTAATTGCTGCAGGATAGGGCGAACAATTAATTCCATCGCAAAACTCATCTTACCGCCCGGTACAACAATGGTGTTGTGGCGTGACATGAATGAGCCATCAATCATTGCTAGTAGGTATGGGTAATCGACGTTTTTAATACCGCGCAGTCGAATTACAACGAAACTCTCATCCAGACTAGGGATACCTTTTGCATTTAATGGGTTAGAGGTATCGACCGTAGGAACACGCTGAAAGTTGATGTGGGTACGCGAAAACTGCGGGGTAATGTAGTTGAGGTAATCGTCCATTGAACGCACGATCGAATCCATTACCGCTTCACGCGAGTGGCCTCGGTCACGAGTGTCACGGACAAACTTCTGAATCCACTCTAAGTTAACGATCGGTACCATGCCAATCAGAAAATCGACATGTTGAGCAACGTTGACGTCGCCATCCACGACACCGCCATGCAGACCTTCATAAAAGAGTACGTCAGAGCTCTCAGGCAGATCCTGCCATGGGGTAAATGTACCCGGCATCTGGTTGTAAGGTACGGCTTCATCAAAAGTGTGCAGATAACGACGTACCTGACCCGTACCTTCTTGTCCGAACTTACGGAAGAACTCTGCCAGACCACCGAAGTCGTTAGCTTGCGGACCAAAGTAACTGATGTGACGACCTTGCTCGCGCGCTTTACGGATTTCGACATCCATTTCAGGGCGAGTAAAACGGTGAAAACTATCCCCTTCAACCCACGCCGCTTTAACGTTCATCATATTGAACATCTTGCGGAAGGCTTCTGAGGTAGTTGTGGTGCCAGCGCCTGATGAACCAGTCACGGCAATAATTGGGTGTTTAGCTGACATGACAAACCTTGTCTGTTAATAACATTCCATGAATCAAAGCCCACTATAACATGCTTTAGCAGACATTGACTGTACGCAGTTCTCTAAATCAGAAGCGGTTCTTGAGCTGAATATCGACACTTTCGTGCAGCTCTGAATAAACCACGACGGCTTCACCTGACTCTAACTGAGAGCGGATTTGGTCTACCTTGTCTTGCAATGAGACTTCTACATTGCCGTAGTCAGTACCTTCGCGGAGAACAAACTCACGAATTAAGTTATCCAGTGTGTCTGGTTCAATTTGTTGCCATGGGACGATCATAAATACCTCTTCACTTTATGTTCGGTGTATTGAGCAGCGCTATTATGCCGAAGCCGCGAGACTTTCATAGTAGGCAGGGAGTGCTTCTTCTAGCCAGAATCTAGGTTTTAGGGCGCTTCCGGTTACAAATCCAACGTGGCCGCCCTGTTCAAACAGTCGGTAGTCGATGTTATCAGGAAGCACATACTTGGGAATGACTTCTTCGGTCATAAATGGGTCATCCTTAGCGTGGATGATCTGTGTTGGCAGAGTAATCTCTTTGAGGCGATGAATGCCTGAACACTGATGATAGTAATCTTCAGCATCTTTAAACCCATGCAGTGGCGCAGTGATAAGGTCATCAAATTCGTACAGTCTGGTCACGCGTTTGATGTTTTGGTAGCTCAGTCCCAGTTCGCCTTTGAGCAGATGGTGTTTCTGCAGCGCACTCTTCTTTAGCGATGACAGTAAGTAGTTCTTATACAGCTTAGAGAAACCCTGTTCGATACGCTCTGAACAAGCTGACAGGTCGAGCGGCGCAGATACTATGGTTGCAGCATCGAGTAGTGGCTGACTGTTGTATTTGGCCAGGTAGTTGGCGAGCATATTACCGCCCAGAGAAATACCTACCGCCACTTTTGTGCGGTTAGGGAATGTCTGATCGAGGTACTCGAGGAAGAAACGCGCATCTTCCACTTCTCCGGAATGGTAGGCTCTTGCCAGCTTATTTGGCTTACCGCTGCAACCACGGAAGTGCATCATGACCGAAAGCCAGCCCTGTTTGGCAAACGCATCCATGAGGCCATTGGCATAAGGGCTATAGAAACAGCCTTCCAGACCATGGAACAGAACAAAAATAGGCTTGTCAGCTTTTGACTGCTCATCAATATCCTCACTCCAGGCGATATCAAGAAAGTCACCATCAGGCGTATCTAGGGTCTGCCACACTGGCTCGAACAGAGCTTTCTTGCGGATAAAACGCGGAGCAAGTGTTTGTAGGTGTGGATTGGCTAATCCTTTAGCGGCAACAAATTGAGTCATAAAGGCTCTCTAGAGGTTGGCAATATTATCTATTGGTTCAGCAAAGGCTGAATAGAGCTGTTCTCCACCAAGTTGGCGGCAGTAGCGCAAAGTCAGAGGCTCACCGTGATTAACAGTTAGCTCGATGGTGTTGATACAGTCGACTAAGTCTGACTGTTGCTGCTTTTCCAACTGCAGCTCAAACTGGAGCGACTCACGATAAAGTGTATCAGGAAGGTGGAGTTTAAGTTTACGTCGTAGCTCACGATAGGAGAGCAGTAAGGCTTCAGAACGGCCAAGGCACTCTTCGACTCGGTGCCAATCCTCTTCGCCGAAGCAGACCTGCTGTTCATCAAGCCACTTGAGTAACAACAGCAGGTTTACGTTACCTTTAAATTGGTTCTGCAGATTTAAGCACGCCTCTTTTACTTCTCGCACGCTGTAGTACTGCAGGCTAAATTGCCATAAGCGTTCGAGGGTTAAAGAGATTGAGGCGCGCTTTGAACTCATTGACTATTGAACTCCTGTTCCATCTGCTCTAGCTCTTCCTGTAGAGCCATCCACTCCATTTCTACCTCTTCAAGCGATCCTTTGCTGTCGGCTTGAAGTGCTAATACTTCGTTAAGTTTAGCTTTATTTTCGGCGTCATAAAGTGAGTTATCTGATAATTGGGCCTCTGCCTGAGCTAAGGCTTCCCCCAACTTATCCATTTTTTCTTCTAGCTTTGTCAGGTTTTTGCGAATAGGTGCCGTCAGTTTGCGAAATTCTGCTTCACGACGTTTTTGGTCTTTTTTCGCTGCTGCGCTGTTCTCGGACTTTTTCTCTGGCTGCTGTGCCTGAGCTTCGCGGCGCTCAGTTTTCTGCTGCTCAGTCAACCATTTGTAATAGTCATTTAAGTCTCCATCAAATGGTGCGACTTGGCGGTCGTGAACCAGATAGAGATCATCGGTCGTTGCACGGAGTAGGTAACGGTCGTGCGATACGATGACCATAGCACCTTCAAATGTCTGCAGTGCCAGGGTGAGTGCCTGACGCATATCAAGATCAAGGTGGTTGGTCGGTTCATCGAGGAGCAATAGGTTCGGCTTTTGCCACACGATTAATGCCAGAACCAGACGCGCTTTTTCTCCACCTGAGAAAGGCGCCACTTTTTCTAACGCTTTGTCTCCCTGGAAGCCAAAGCTGCCGAGGTAATTACGCAGCTCAAGCTCATTTTTGTCCGGCGCAATCTGCATCATATGCTGCAATGGCGTCTCTTCTGGATGAAGGGTCTCAAGCTGGTGCTGAGCAAAGTAGCCAATCTTAACCCCTTGCGAGTAAGTCAGATCGCCGCCTTGTGGCTTAAGCTCACGAGAAAGCAGTTTGATAAGTGTCGACTTACCAGCACCGTTACGACCAAGCAGACCAATGCGGCTGCCCGGAACCAGATTAAGGCGAATCTTCTCCAGAATTAGGTTGTCGTCGTAGCCAGCAGACACTTCGTCCATCATGATGATCGGGTTTGGCAGCGCATCCGGGTCGCGGAACTGGAAGCTAAATGGGTTATCCAGCTGAGCCGGCAATACCTTTTCCATACGCTCCAGTGCTTTGATACGGCTCTGTGCCTGACGGGCTTTAGATGCCTTGTAGCGGAAACGGTCAATGTAGCTTTGCATGTGCGACATCTGCTTTTGCTGCTTCTCGAACTGAGCTTGTTGCAGGATGAGCTTTTGTGCACGTTGTTCTTCGAATGATGAGTAGTTACCTGTGTACTCATTGAGTTGCTGGTTCTCAACATGAATGACCCGGCCAACGATTGGATCGAGGAAGTCACGGTCGTGGGAAATCAGCACCAATGTGCCAGGGTAGTTTTGTAGCCAGCGCTCCAGCCACATCACAGCATCAAGATCCAAGTGGTTAGTAGGCTCATCGAGTAGCAGTAGATCAGAGCGACACAGAAGTGCCTGAGCCAGGTTAAGACGCATACGCCAGCCACCAGAGAATTGGGTCAGGTTCCAACTCATCTGCGGTTGGCTAAAGCCCAGACCATCAAGAAGTTCTGCGGCGCGGGCTCGGATACTGTAGCCGCCAATGGTTTCAATCTTACCGTGGATCTCAGCAACCAGTGTGCCGTTATCCTTTTGTTCGGCTTCGAGTAACTCAGACTCAAGGCGACGATATTCGCGGTCACCATCAATGACATATTCAAGAGCACTGCGTTCTAGAGCGGGTGTTTCCTGCGCTACCCACGCCATCTCCCAATGTGCAGGCTTGCTAAAGTTACCTGCATCAATAGAAAGCTCGTCCTTAATCAAGGCGAATAGCGTGGATTTACCACAACCGTTTTTGCCGACCAGACCGACTTTGTCGCCAGGCTGGATAGTTGCAGAAGCTTGTTCAAGAAGTGGCTTACCACCACGAAGAAGCTGTATGCCAGAGAAGGTAATCATAATCTTTTGCTTTGTCTTTACTCGTATTGCGTCGAATAGTAGGGCACTTAACAAGCTATGTCGATCATTGCGTTATCGCGGCTAACAACGTATAACAAACTGATAACGATAAATAACGCTGAGTAGGCTATAAATAATAAAAGGATTGCTGTCGAACGAATGAAGAATCTATCATCCGACAAGCCCAAGGTACTGGTGTTGTATGCCCATCCAGAGTCACAGACATCTGTGGCTAATCAAATCATGATCAAGAAAATTGAATCGCTTGATCACGTCACCGTGCACGATCTATATGCACATTATCCTGACTTCTTTATTGATGTCAGTGCAGAACACCAACTGCTCAACGAGCATGATGTTATCGTCTTCCACCATCCACTGTTTATGTATTCGTGCCCGGCATTACTTAAAGAGTGGTTAGATAGAGTTCTAGGTAAAGGTTTCGCTTTTGGTAAAGGGGAAGCTTTAAAAGGTAAATACTGGCGAAGTGTTATTACCACAGGTGGCCAGGAAGGGGCTTTTGCAAAAACAGGTTATAACCGCTATCCGTTAGCGGAAATCCTTCAACCATTCGAATTGACAGCAGCGCTGTGTCAGATGCATTGGATAGAACCGCTGGTCTTGTACTGGGCGCGAAATGTATCTGAAATGGAACGCTATCAGCATGCTGAGCGTTACCGACAGTGGCTAAATGATCCTCTGCAGATTGATTTGCCTGATGTAGTAGGAGGTGAGAATGGCGCTTGAAAGTGATTTTCTACAGAGTGGAGTCATTTTTCTTGCTGCTGCAGTAGTAGCAGTTCCAATTGCACAACGTCTCGGTTTGGGATCGGTACTGGGCTATTTATTAGCGGGTGTCGCAATAGGTCCTTGGGGGCTGAGATTAATCAGTGACGTCGAAGCTATTCTCCATTTCGCCGAATTTGGCGTAGTCCTGCTGCTGTTCCTCATCGGCCTTGAACTGAATCCTAAAAAGCTTTTCCAGATGCGGGGACCGATCCTCGGCTTGGGTGGTGCTCAGGTTGTGGTAACCACTTTGGTGATAGCCTGTGTCGCCTATATCGCGGGCACTACGTGGCAAACCAGTGTGGTTATTGGCATGGGCTTAGCTCTCTCCTCTACGGCGATAGCACTGAAGGTCATCGAAGAACAAGGTTTGGGAGGCGGTGAAACGGGTCAGTCTGGTTTTGCGGTGTTGTTATTCCAGGATATAGCCGTTATTCCGATGTTGGCATTACTGCCTATTCTGGCTGGCAATACCGCCGGGGACTGGTTAGATGCGCTATGGATGCTGGCAGGTGTTGGTGGACTTTTAGTCGGTGGCCACTTCTTACTCAGACCTCTTTTCCGATATGTAGTCCTCAGTGGTGTACGAGAGCTATTTACCGTAGCGGCGCTGTTACTGGTCATCGGTATCGCTTTGCTAATGAAACAGCTTGGCCTGTCGATGGCACTCGGAACTTTCTTAGCGGGTGTCCTACTTGCTGAAAGCGAGTACCGACACGAACTGGAAATTGCTATTGAACCATTCAAAGGGCTTCTACTCGGTTTATTCTTTATCGCTGTCGGTATGGCAGTAAACCTTGGCTTGTTGGCTCTGGAACCTCTTGCTGTGCTATCAGCGGTGATTGGTCTGGTGGTTGTAAAAGGCCTGATTATTTATCTGCTTGCCCGTTTGTCCGGTAGTCGCGCTAAATCTCGCAGTAAGATCGCTGCGATTTTGAGTCAGGGTGGTGAGTTCGCTTTCGTTATCTTTACTGCAGCAAGCAGCGAAGGTCTGTTAGACCCGCCACAGACCGCGTTTCTGCTAGTCGTGGTCAGTCTGTCTATGGTGACGACGCCATTGTTGCTGATGGCACAAAGTAAGTGGTACGCACGAGGACTGAATGCAGAGACGGCGGAAGGTTTGAAAAGTGATGTCATTAACAAGCAGCCACGAGTGATTATTGCTGGCTTTGGTCGTTTTGGTCAGATCATTGGTCGTCTGATGTATGCCAACAAAATCAAAGTGACGGTATTGGAAAGCGATGCCAGCCAGATTCAGTTGTTGCGTAAGTACGGCTATAAAGTGTTTTATGGTGATGCGACGCAACTCGACCTGTTGCGTGCTGCAGGAGCAGATAAAGCTGAGGCAATGATTATCTGTACGGATTCGCCTGATGAGATCATGAAGATTATTGAGTTGTGTCAGACCCATTTTCCTCGCTTGAAACTCTTAGCGCGTGCTCGTAGCCGTGTTGAAGCTTATCAGCTACTCAGTCATGGAGTAGAGAGCTATTCTCGTGAGACCTTCTTAGGTGCTTTAGATTTAGGTCGACAAGCTCTGGTCAATTTAGGGATGCACCCTTATCAGGCAAAGAGAGCTGAAGCGCACTTTCGAAAACTTGATAATGCTATGCTGAAGGAGCTGCTTCCTCAGCACAATGATGATAAACAATTGGCCCAAAGAGCCAAAGAAGCCCGTAAAGAACTGGAAGAGATTTTTGGCCGTGAGTTAGAGAACGATCAGCAATCGAAAAACTTCTGGGATTAACTAGTGAAATAAATGAGATGAAAAAAAGATTTATCGCAGGCGCCAGCTGTCCAAAGTGCTCTCAGCAAGACACTTTGCGCTGGTGGATAGAGAACAATATTGAATTAGTAGAGTGCGTTGAGTGCGGACATCAAGATAAGCGAGCACCAGAATCTGTGGACACCAGCGATCATGGTGGTCAGGATATGATTGGTATTTTTAAGCCGGATTGATTGAGTTTCTCTAAATCATCCCCATAATATGCCCCATAGAAAGTTTGCCGGCTCTGACGATTGTCAGAGTCCTTTATCCTCCTTGGAGTCAATATGAAAATTGAAAAGAACGTAGTTGTAAGTCTTGCTTACCAAGTAAAACTGGAAGACGGTGTGGTCGTTGATCAATCTACAGCTGACGCGCCATTAGATTACCTTCACGGTAACAACAACCTAATCACTGGTCTTGAAACTGCTCTAGAAGGTAAAGAAGCGGGTGCTAAGTTCTCTGTAACAGTTTCTCCTGAAGAAGCTTACGGTGAGCACAACGACGCACTTGTACAACGCGTTCCTGCTAACGTATTCCAAGGTGTTGATCAGATTGAAGTTGGTATGCGCTTCCTGGCTGATACTGACCAGGGCCCAATCCCTGTTGAAGTTACAGAAGTAGACGGTGATGAAGTGGTTGTTGATGGTAACCACATGCTTGCTGGTCAAACACTAACATTCGACGTAGAAGTTGTTGCTCTACGTGAAGCGACTGCAGAAGAGATCGAACACGGTCACGTACACCAGGCTGGTGGCTGTGGTCACGACCACGATCACGAAGGTGGTTGCTGTGGTGGCGAAGGCCATGACCACGGTGAAGAGAAAAAAGACGGCTGCTGCGGTGGCGGTAGCTGCGGCTCACACTAATTATTAGTGTTTAGCTAAGTATTCAAAAGGCGTTTCCTGCTGGTGTGGGGAGCGCCTTTTTTGATCACTAACCCTGTCAGGTTGTAATGGAGAGCAAACAATGACTCAACCTTTCTCGATTGCCATACACGGCGGAGCCGGAACCATCTTACGTGAACAGATGAGTGAAGAACTTAAGGCGTCTATCCTGGCTGATCTCGAAGCGTCGGTTCGCGCAGGCCACAAGATATTGCTTGAATCCGGTGATGCGTTAGAGGCTGTCGTTGCTGCGGTGAAAGTTCTCGAAGACTCCGCCAACTTTAATGCTGGTAAAGGCTCGGTGCTGACCAATAAAGAGATGGTCGAAATGGATGCCTCGGTCATGCACGGTAAAGAGCTCAATGCCGGTGCAGTGGCTGGTGTGCGCCATATTCGCAACCCAATCGAGTTAGCCCGCGATGTGATGGATAAAAGTAACCATGTCCTACTTATCGGTGAAGGGGCGGAAGAGTTTGCTTTTGAACTGGGCTATGAGTACACAGAACAAGATTACTTCTTTACTGAGCGTCGCTATGAGCAGTTGTTATCGATGAAAGAGAAGGGTTTGTTTGCCCTGTCTGAGTCCAAATACCCTGATGACAAAAAGTACGGCACAGTTGGCGCGGTAGCGTTAGACCAACATGGCAATCTGGCTGCTGCAACCAGTACCGGCGGTGTGACCAATAAAAAATATGGTCGGGTAGGAGACTCATCAATCATTGGGGCCGGTACTTACGCTGAAAATGGTAATGTTGCGGTCTCTACCACAGGTATGGGTGAATACTTCATCCGTAAAACTGTCGCCGGAGATGTTGCAGCTCGAATGCGTTATCTCAAAGAAGATGTGCATACCGCGAGTGAAACAGTCATTCAGGGTGAGCTAAAAGAGATGGGCGGAGAAGGTGGCCTTATCGCTGTTGATGGTCAGGGTAAGCTTCATTTTGCTATGAACAGTTCGGGTATGTACCGCGCTGGAATCGATGTGAATGGCAATTTGTCAGTTAAGATCTATGCTGATGAATAGCCGTTTTAGAGACGATAGCTCTAACACTTAATCTAACAGGCTGATTTATTTCGGTCTTATTTTAACCTTCAATGGATTTGCACCATATTACACTTGCATGATTAAAAAATGACTGCAAGAAATGTGATTCAGTGCTAGAATCCATTTTTAACTAGCAATCAGAACTGGAAAGATGGGAAATAACGTAGTCGTTCTAGGCACCCAATGGGGTGACGAAGGTAAAGGTAAAATTGTTGACCTTTTAACTGAAGATGCAAAATATGTGGTTCGCTACCAAGGCGGTCACAATGCAGGCCACACTCTAGTCATTGACGGTCAAAAAACCGTTCTTCACTTAATTCCATCAGGTATCCTTCGCGATAACATCAAATGTGTTATCGGTAATGGTGTAGTACTTTCACCTGAAGCTTTAATCAAAGAAATGAAGCCTCTAGAAGAGCGCGGTATTCCTGTGCGTGAGCGTCTTTTCGTTTCTGAAGCTTGTCCTCTAATTCTTCCTTACCACATTGCAATTGACCAGGCGCGTGAAATCGCTCGTGGTAACAAAGCAATTGGTACTACTGGTCGTGGTATCGGTCCAGCATACGAAGATAAAGTTGCTCGTCGCGGCCTACGCGTTGGTGACCTATTCGATAAAGAAGTATTCGCTGAGAAACTAAAAGAAGTAATGGAATTCCATAACTTCCAGCTTGAGCACTTCTACAAAGCTGAACCAGTAAGCTACGACGAAGTACTAGAGCAGTGCATGGGTTATGCTGACCTACTAACTTCAATGGTTATCGACGTAACTGATGAACTTGATGCAGCACGTAAGCGCGGCGACAAGATCATGTTTGAAGGTGCTCAAGGTACTCTACTAGATATCGACCACGGTACTTACCCATACGTAACTTCTTCTAACACTACTGCTGGTGGTGTTGCTGCAGGTTCTGGTTTTGGTCCACGCCATATCGGTTACATCCTTGGTATCACTAAGGCTTACTGTACTCGCGTTGGTTCAGGTCCGTTCCCAACAGAATTGTACGATGGTCTAGACAAGCAAGACCCAGTTGGTAAGCACCTTGGTGATGTTGGCCAAGAGTTTGGTGCTACAACAGGTCGTCTACGCCGTACTGGTTGGTTTGATGCAGTTGCTATGCGTCGTGCAGTACAAATCAACTCAATCTCTGGCTTCTGTCTAACTAAACTAGACGTTCTAGATGGTCTGGAAGAACTAAAAATCTGTACTGGTTACAAGATGAAAGATGGTTCTATCCTAGAAGTTTCTCCAATGGCTGCTGAAGCATTCGAAGAAGCAACTCCAATCTACGAAACAATGCCAGGTTGGTCTGAGAACACATTTGGTGCGACATCAATCGATGCTCTGCCAAAAGCTGCTCTAGACTACATCAAACGTATTGAAGAGCTAACTGGTGTGACTGTAGACATCATTTCTACAGGTCCAGACCGTAACGAAACAATCATCAAGGTTCACCCATTTGAATCTTAATCTCTGATTGTTGAGAGCTTTTAAAAAACCGGTGCTTTGGCGCCGGTTTTTTTATAACCATTTTTCTTGCGATTCTCGATAGTTACGGCAACAATTTGCCATAGAGCGGCAATTTTGATTAAAGAGTTATCAACGATTGCCGATACTAGTATCAAGCTTGCCGCGTTTGTGGCAAATCAGGTACTGAGCCAGGTTCAGTATCTATAGTCGAAGTTAAGAGTGCAGAAAATGAAGCTAAGAAAATTAGCTGCTTCGATGGTATTGGCGTTAAGTGCCTCAGTGGTACAGGCAAACGAACAGCCTGAGATCGGTGAGCCGATACCTATTTATACCGAAGCCGAACTAATTAAACTTATCAACAACAATCAGCATTTAGAGCGTGTTAAAGCCGATAACTGTCAGCTTGTTGAGGATATTGTTGCGCGTGCAACTCGCATCAGCTTACCTGCGTATGAGTTTTTATACGGGGATATGCTGGCGTGGGGTGTATGTGTCAATCAGGATGTAGAGTTGGGTCTCTACTACATGGAAAATGCTGCTCATCAGGGTTTACCAGCAGCATTGGAACAAATTGGTCGTTACTATTCACGCGGCACACTCGTTCAGCAAGATAAAGAGCGTGCGATTCCTTACTTACGTGAGGCCGCGGCGATGGGCAACCTCAATGCGCGTATTCACCTTGCTGAGTTACTGCTGCGTGATTACGGCAGCCCGCTGGATTATGAAGATGCCTACCGTTGGTTGTATAACTCTGTCACGGCGGATCAGCGTACCCATAAGCGAATTAGCGTGTTAAGGCAGGGTCTTGAACGACGTATGCCACAGAACATTATTGCGCGAGCTAAGAAACGCGACACATTCTGGTAAACAGACTCCACAAACATACTCTTCCTGCACTCGGAGTAGTTTGTAAAAAATGCCCAGCAAAAGCTGGGCATTTTTGTCTCTTACTTTGGTTACTGAACCACTTCACCAGATTCGACGACTGTCTTACGAACCACGTCGGTGAACTCAAGTGCTTCTTGGCGAATTGCTGCTTCATCGACAGTTAGCATATTGCGGTCCTTCATCAGAACTTTACCATCGACGATAGAGTGACGAACGTTGGCAGAGTTAGCTGAGTAAACCAGAGCTGAATATGGGTTGTAAACTGGGATCATGTTTGGCGCTTTTGTATCGACTACAATGATGTCAGCCAGTTTGCCAACTTCAAGTGAACCGATCTTATCTTCCATTTGTAGCGCTTTCGCGGCACCCATGGTCGCCATATCAATCACTTTAAGTGGTGGCATCGCGGCGCGGTCCTTATTGACCAGCTTATGAACCTTAGCGACCTGATTGAATTCGTCGATTGTACTTAGTGTATTGCCAGACATTGGACCGTCGGTACCCAGACCAATGCGTACACCTTCATCGTACATCTTAAGTGCTGGCGATACGCCTTTCGCCGACTTGATGTTAGCACTCATGTTATGAGCGACGCCCATACCTGACTCTTTAACCAATTGAATATCCTGATCATCAACCAGAATCATGTGCGCACCAACCAGATTCTTGTTGAGTGCGCCAATGCTATGCATGTACTGAACGGGTGACATGCCATCGGCACGCTCGGCAATCTTTTCTTCTTCTCGGTGAGATTCGGCGAGATGAATCATTACCGGAACATCATGTTCAAGTGATAGCTTAGCGATTTTTTGCAGAGTTTCCGTTGTGTTGGTGTACGGAGCGTGTGGGGCAAACGCAGGAGTGATACGCGGATGGTCTTTATATTGTTCGATAAAGTTCAACGCGTACTTAATGCCTTCGTCTGCATTTGCCGCATCGGCGACTGGGAATTTGATGACCGTTTCACCAAGGATGGCGCGCATACCAATCTTATCAACTGTTTTAGCCACTTCATCTTCGAAGTAGTACATATCTGCGTAAGTAGTGACACCACCTTTCACCATCTCAACGTTACCCAGATTAGCGCCAATTCGTACCATGTCGCGCGATACCAACTTAGACTCAAGTGGGAAAATGTAGCGGTGCAGGCGATCTGGCACATCATCAGCCAGAGAGCGGAATACAGTCATCGATACGTGAGTATGAGTATTAATCAGACCAGGCATCACGATGTCACCGTCCACATCCAGAACCTGACGAGCCGTGTATTTCTGTGCCAGTGAATCATCACCTACAGCAACGATCTTATTACCGTCTACAACCACAGTGCCGTTTTGATAAACGGTTTTATCCTGATTCATAGTCAGAACCATTGCGTCAGTGATCATTAGATCGACTTTGTCAGCGGCATTCGCAGAGAAAGAAAATAAGCCAGCAATGGCTGCTGAAAGGAGAGAGCGTTTAATACTCATAGTAATACTCACGGTAAAATGGGAAGTAAAATTTTCCTGAATAATACCTCTTTCTTTACTCGCTGCAATCGTTTGCTTTATGGGTTGCAATGAAGTGTGATCTTTATCGTATGATGTGAAGGCTTGTTATAAGTGATGCTAAGTTATGAAAAAGACGATGAAAAAACGCGTTTTTGATCTTACTAAACTGTAGCTTATACCGGGACTCAGATATACTAGATGTCATAACCTTCCTTATATATTAGGCGCGCCTATGTCAGACACTATCCCAAACGATCCTTTTGCTGCTCGTGAATCGGAAAACTACGAAAACCCGATCCCAAGCCGAGAGTTTATTCTCGAGTTTTTGAGCCAAGCGGGTGTACCAATGAATCGCAACGATCTTTTTGATGCATTGCAGTTAAAAGGAGAGGAGCACTATGAAGGCCTGCGACGCAGACTTCGTGCTATGGAGCGAGATGGTCAGTTGGTATTTACTCGTCGTCAGTGTTACGCATTGCCAGAAAAGCTGGAGATGGTGAAAGGCTACGTGATTGGTCATAAAGACGGTCATGGTTGGGTGCGTCCAGAAGGCAGTGTTGGTAAAGACAACGACATAGTGCTGCCACACCACCAAATGAAAAATATCATTCATGGTGACTACGTACTGGTGCAGCCAACGGAAAACTCAAAACGCGGTCGTAAGGAAGGTCGATTAGTTCGAGTTTTAGAAGAGCGTCAGACACAGATTGTTGGTCGATTCTTTATGGAGTATGGCTACTCGTACGTTGTGCCGGATGATTCGCGTATTTCGCAGGATATTCTTATTCCTAATGACTTACGTGCAGGTGCGCGTATGGGTAACGTGGTCGTTATCGAGATTACCGATCGTGGTTCACGCTCTCGCGGCATGATGGGTAAGGTGGTTGAAGTTCTGGGCGAAAACATGGCGCCAGGCATGGAAACTCAGATTGCGATTCGAACTCATCAGATCCCTCATGAGTGGCCAGAAGCCGTTGATAAGCAGATTGCTAATCTGGGCGAGGAAGTGCCTGAAGAAGCGAAGGTGGGTCGTGTCGATTTACGTGACTTACCGCTGGTTACGATTGACGGCGAAGACGCACGAGATTTCGATGACGCCGTTTTCTGTGAAGCGAAGAAAAGTGGCGGTTGGCGACTATGGGTAGCCATCGCAGATGTGAGCTACTACGTAAGACCAGAGACCGCTCTGGATAAAGAAGCGCTCAACCGTGGTAACTCGGTTTACTTCCCGTCTCAGGTGGTGCCAATGCTACCTGAAGTTCTGTCTAATGGACTTTGTTCTCTCAATCCACAGGTTGACCGCTTGTGTATGGTGTGTGAGATGACAATCTCTGAGACAGGTAAACTATCAGGTTACAAACACTACGAAGCAGTGATGAACTCACATGCACGTCTTACCTACAACAAGGTTCACGACATTCTCGAAGGTGATGAAGAGTTACGTAGTCGCTACGAGCCGCTGGTTCCTCACCTCGAAGAGCTGCACAAAATGTACAAAGTGCTGAAACGTGCTCGTGATAACCGTGGTGCGATTGAGTTTGAAACAGTCGAAACCAAATTCATCTTCAATGCTGAACGTAAGATCGACAGTATTGAACCAGTGATTCGCAACGATGCTCATAAACTGATCGAAGAGTGTATGATTCTGGCCAACATCGCGTCAGCATCACTGGTTGAGAAAGCAAAAGAAGCAGCGCTATACCGAATTCACGAATCTCCGGGTGAACTGCGCCTGCAAGGTTTCCGTGATTTTCTGGGCGAACTGGGCTTACACCTGAACGGTGGCCTTGAGCCGTCGCCAACAGATTACGCGGATCTGGTTAAGCAGATTGCAGAGCGTCAGGACAAAGAGTTAATCCAGACCATGCTGCTTCGTTCAATGAAGCAGGCGGTGTACAACGCAGATAACTGTGGCCACTTTGGTTTGGCACTTAAACGTTATGCTCACTTTACTTCGCCAATTCGTCGTTACCCAGACTTGTTACTTCACCGTGCAATCAAATACCTGATTGCTAAAGAAGAAGGCAGAAACCAAGATCGTTGGACACCAACCGGTGGTTACCATTACTCATTTGATGATATGGATTTCTACGGTGAGCAGTGTTCGATGACCGAGCGACGTGCTGACGATGCAACACGCGAAGTCTCAGATTGGCTCAAGTGTGAGTATATGCAAGACCACGTTGGCGAAGAACTTGACGGCGTGATTGCTAATGTAACTGGTTTTGGTTTCTTTGTGCGTCTATCTGACTTACATATCGATGGATTAGTGCATATTTCAGCGCTGGCAAATGACTACTACCAATTTGATCCTATTGGTCAGAGACTTATCGGTGAAAGCTTCGGGGCGATTTACCGATTGGGCGATGCGGTTAAAGTGAAAGTGCTGTCGGTAAACCTGGATGACAGACAAATAGACTTTGAATTAGTCGAAACTAGTCGTAAGCTACGCGGCGAAGGAAAGACGGCTAAGAAACGTGCCGCAGAGGCGAAGAGAAAAGCCAAAGAGAAGAAACGCGCAGCGACTAAGGGTGGCAGAGCAGCTAAAGCATCGGCTGAAGTTGAACCGACTAAGCGCCCAGAACCTAAAGAGGCAGCTAAGAAGCCTAAGGTCACTAAAGCTCGCAAGAAAAAGGCTGGTAATAAGCCTAAGAAAACCAAGCGCACTAAAAAAGCAGCGCAGTGATTTAAACGAACAGGTTTTTAAATGAGTAACGAATATATTTACGGTATTCACGCAGTTAAAGCAGTACTAAGTCGTGAACCAGAGCGCTTTATCGAAGCGTTCGTATTGAAAGGTCGTCAAGATGACCGCCTACTGCCGATCCTAAACGAACTGAATGTTTGTGGTGTCTCTATTCAGCAGATGACGCGTAAGACTCTCGACGAAAAGGCGAGTGGTGCAAACCATCAGGGCATCATGGCACGAGTTAAGCCAGCGAAGCAGCTTAACGAGCACGACCTTGATGACATTATTGCCCAGCACGAGTCTCCGTTATTACTGGTATTAGATGGCGTCACCGATCCGCATAACCTGGGTGCCTGCCTACGTAATGCTGACGCTGCTGGTGTTGCTGCGGTTATCGTTCCTAAAGACCGTTCTGCCAACATTACGGCAACAGTAAGTAAAGTGGCTTGTGGCGCCGCTGAAATGGTACCGCTAGTACGCGTGACTAACTTAGCTCGTACGATGCGCACGCTACAAGAGCAGGGCATCTGGTTTGTTGGTACCGCTGGTGAAGCAACTCACGACATCTATCAGGCAAAACTGACTGGCCCACTTGCGATCGTTATGGGTGCGGAAGGTGACGGCATGCGCCGCCTGACTCGTGAAACCTGTGACGACCTAATCAAGATTCCTATGGCCGGCACGGTATCGAGCCTCAACGTATCGGTAGCATCAGGCATTTGTTTGTTTGAAGCAGTGAGACAGAGACTCGCATAGCGAGCGGACTTCTAGAACGCTCTCGCCCTACGAGATTTTAGAACGGACTTCGTCCTTCGAGAGGAACTTGTGGTGAGCGAGTCGAAAGTTGCAGGCAGTGTAGGCAAGTCTTTTGCTCTAATTGTCTGAATCTAAAAAAGGGTTGACCCACACTGTCAACCCTTCAAAATTTTCTCGCATCTCGCATCTCGCATCTCGCATCTCGCATCTCGCATCTCGCATCTCGCATCATATTATAGTGCAGATCTGCGATGCGCGATCTGCGATCCGCGATCTGCGCGAGTTCAAACAAGGGGTAATAGCTCTAGTACCCCTTGGTTCAAAGCTGTGAGCCGCGGCGGAGGGAATCAGTCAGTGGGCACGTGCCGAGTACAGTGAGTGACTGGCTGAGAATGAGAATGAGTGACTGAAGGCGAGTGACTGAAGGTGAGTGAGTGAGTGAGTGAGTGAGTGAGTGAGCGAATGGCCTTGGCTGAGAAATTGGTGAGCTGCGTGCGTTGCGTGCTTGCGTCACCATCAGGCAGTCACTGACCTTCACTCACCTTCACTCACCTTCACTCACCTTCACTCACCTTCACTCACGCACGCACCCGCTTGCCCACTGACTTGCGGCTGACTTTGCGCGGTCACTCCTCACACAAAAAAGACGCCGCCGCTGCTGCGCGTTGCGCGTTGCTCGTTGCGCGACGGCCGGCCGACCGACGTTCGTTGGAGTTGGAGTTGGAGTTGGTCGTTGTTGACGTCGCCGCCACCTTCGTCGTTGTGTGACGTTGTTGTTTGTCAATGGGTGTTGCCGTCGTTATGTGTGTGTGTGTGTGTGTGTGTGTGTGTGTGTGTGTGTCGTTGTGCTCATCGTTGCCAAAGACTGCGTAGTCATAGTCGCTGCCGCTGCCGATTGGTGGCGGTAGTCGTCGAGGAATTCGTTGTCGTCGTCGAGGAAGGCAACGCGTTTGAAATCAACAAGCAGTGACGTCATGCACCCTGCAGGGAGAGATCTACGTGAAAAGCAAGGAATGCAATGAGGGGAGAGCAAGTGCATGATCTATGCTGTTGGACACTCTTAAATTCTTTTTGTTAATTTCAAAAGTAGATCCTTCTCGCCAACATTGTTGGACGAACGGATTCTGAGAAATGCCGACGGGCCTTACTTGTGGGTCCTCGACCAATGCAACAGCCCTCCAATGTATTGGTGGAGATCCCCAATGGGAAGGGGGATACACTGCCGTCGCAATTTTGATTGCAGTCCTCTTCCTGATTTGCGTTGGAATTTCAGTATTTTTGATCCGACGGAGCGCACCGAACCATTGTTTCGACTTGACGTATCATCCTCAAATTGAAGGGCCTATCGCGGCCCCTTGGGTGATTGCAGGGTTTCGTGGGATTTTCTTTGTGTTCTTTTTAGTGGTAGAGATCCTCCAGGTTGCGGAGTACGGATTTGTGGTCTTTCAAGCCTACACAGTATGGAACTTCTTGTTCCAGATTATCACATTGGGCATTGGCTTTCAGCTCGCCCTGTTCTTCGCCTGCAGCAAGCGGGGCCGAGGGCACAAAGGATTTTACTGTGGATCGGACTTTTACCAACAGTTATGCGAGCGTTTCCACATGATCCTGCTTGAGATCACCTTCCCACTTGCGATGCTGGTGTGCATTGTCGTCTGGTACGTGGCCCATGCACGGGCCACTGCAACATTATGGAGCTTGCCTAGCGTTCCGCCCCTTCAACTGATAGTGTCTGTTTGTGCTGTTGTGGCGTCGCTTTCATAGGGGGCTGCTTGTTCCCATCGGATGTCCTTTGCTGACTTTTGCCAGCTTCATTCAACATTTGACGAATGTGTTCGTGCTGGCAGTGGACTTCGTTCTCAGTGGATACCCAGTGGACCTTCGCCATTTCTTTATCATCGTATTCATTGTTGCAATCTATGCGACGTTTGTCCAAATTTTCTATTTCTTGAATGGCGGCACCAACTGCGTGTATCCTTTCATGATGCCCAATTGCCCTCTCAGTGTCATGTGCGTCATTCGGTGTCGTTTCTAAAATGCAGTGGTCTTGTTATGGTCACCTTGGTTTGTTGTCTGCACTCACAGGTGGTACTGCGGAATGTTGCTCACTCACTTCATTGTCTACCTTGCGGTGGGTGTGCCCTCGTGCATGTTCTCCACCGCGTGCCTTCGCGCCCTTTAATCTTTCATTTGTTGTGGCTCTCTTTGTCCGCTTGTTTCTTCCAGGCATGGGGTATTTGGAAGTGCAAATTCGCTTGCCGGACTCGCGCTGCCAAAAGAGGTGGCAAGTGCTGCTCGACGTATGGCACTCGTGGCGATCATCAAAGTTTCGTCTCCGCTCGACGCTCATTCACGTTTTCACGGTCGAAAAGAAGCATTGCGAAAAGTACCAACAATGGTGTCACCCAGTCACTTGTAAAAACTGAAGGAGAAGAGGTTGGCGAATTCAGTGGGCTCGGGTACGGGACGCAGGCGGAAGAGCAGTCTTCCACGGTTTAAAAACCACTAGCCTGGTCTCACAGCCATTGCGTCAAGCGCCACAGGAATGGAAATGGGCCACGTTGTTGTGGGATCGAAATATGTCTTTTTTGAAATTACTCTTAGTGCCACAATGACTGTCGATTGCTCGTGCCGCAAAAAAACAACGATGCACAACTCGGACCACACTCGGTGGCTGTTTTCCGTCGGTCACAATCCAACTGGTCGAAGAAGGCCAGGTACAACTAACAAAATCACAGGAGGAACACTACCGTATCTGCAAAACCGCAACAACGTTGCCAGGTGAGACCGTGGTGCCGCGAACTTTTTTTCCAATACCCGGAGGCTGCAAGCAACGCACACATTGTCAGGGCGCTGGCGTAGACCAACTACAGACGGTGCAAACAGACGAAGACAGAGTGCAACACACCCAAAGAATACACCCAAGAGCACCACGACGCCGATAACAAAGCGGACTGCGGACCAAAAAGCTGAAGTCGGAAGCGGGAAACTGGAGAATGTTGGCTGGCCAACCGCGAGTCCAGTGAGAACGCCGCACCTACACCACAGCAGCACCATCCATTAAACACCATCAAACACCCAAGACTCCGCAGAGTCGACAACACTCAACCACTTACATGGCGACGTAATTGCAATACGGGGTATAGAAAGGATCCAGTTTCGCTCCCTTACTCAGGCCATTGCGGGTGTTCCACGCGCTCGGGACGACAGTTCCGCTGACGTCCGCGTAATATCGCTCCACAAGCAAGTAGACTAGTCCAGCAAACAGCAGCCCAACGCCGACCTGTCCCGCCGGAAACGGAACGTAGGTCTGAACTGCCCACAGGACGGTTTCATATGTCGCTGCGTGCAGAAGCCCGAGGCCAGAGCCAAGAATAGAACCCACCAATACATCTTTGGGATAATGAGCACCCTCGTAGACACGCGAAATGCCCACTGCAGCGCACAACATAACAGGCCAGTTCCCTAGCTGTGGCCGTGTTTTGGTGAAGAATGCTGCTAAGGAGCTGGTGATCATCGCATGCGACGAAGGAAAAGAGTATTCGTGGGACACTGACCGAATGTCAATCTCCGTGTCGACCCACCCCGGCCGTGGGTGCTGGAACTGCCATTTAATTAGGCCATTGCTGATTTCGGCAATTGGAACCAACCAGATCCCGGTGTTGCACAGCACCGGATCCATGCACCAAAACAGGAAAGCGAAGAAGGTCACCAGAATTTCCCCGGTTCCAATGTGCCCCACAGTGTGCATGACAGCATTCATGCCGGGAATCTTGTGCAGTTTTTGGAACCCTATCATGATGCTCTTCCTCTCCCATGTTGAAATTCGCTCCATAGCAGATTGCATGGTGTCTGCGGCACAGTGCTTTGAATGCGCACAGGACCAAATTCAAAAAAATAAATGCACCCGAACCGACGCACAAACGTCAAATTTTGAGCGGAAAAATACAACAAACACTAGGCCGTGGCGCAGTACGTGACGCAGTCCACATGAATATCCAATGCAAGACGCTGAGGACGCACCTTTCGAACAAGATGGACACCAAACCGTTTCAACAAGGTTCACGCTGCATAAATACACGCACGATGGTGCAAGAGCTATGTATGCGCCGCCGCACGAAAATTCTCGTTCAACTGCTTCGTCAGCAGCGGGTCTTCCTCGACGCACACAGCCATTCACGCACACACATCTACCCTTTACAGTATTTATTGCATGGTAATTCCCACAGCGTCTCACGAAGTGACTCTGATGTGACACCACCTTTCCCGCGGAACGCGTCAGGTCTTCCCCTTCCACTCGAGTGCCGCCGTTGTCCGCAAAGATACGCCGCCACTCCGCAAAAACGACGGTGACTGCGACGGCGGCCGAAATGATGACGACGACGGCGACGGCGTTGTAGACAAAAGTCCGCCGTTCGTTTGAAACAAAAATCGGATGCGAAAAGTAAACGACATCGTCCACGGGTCTTAAGTGACTCGTCATCAGTCCACGACTGACTAAGTTGGGCTGAGACGGTTACGAGACGGATTATGGATCATGGCTTCAGCGTTCCGCAGCTAAGATAGGAAGACAATATGAGTACTGTACACTACATAACATCATTTTTGGGATGTTGGATTTCGAATCCGGGAACACCCAGCAAGCCGTCGATCGACAGCAAAATATGGTCACTGCTACAGTACTTGTTTTAATCGACAGTGCGCACTCGTAAGACGTCAGTACAAAGTTTATATGACGTACTGTATATCTATAAAATCACCACAACTAAAATGCCACTCTCAGTCAATCACTCAACCTCAGTGAATCAGTGAGTGAGTGAGTGAGTGAGTGAGTGACTGGCCGTTGTGTCTGTCTGGGCTGCTCACTCACTCACTCACTCACTCACTCACTCACAGACAGTCGTTGTTGTTGCTTGTCGTTCGGTTCTTCGTTTTTCTTTTTCGGTTTTTCGGTTTTTCGGTTTTCGGTTTTTGTAAAAGTGTGGTATTTGATACTGTATAGTAGATAATGGTCATTCTTAAAAA
>ENA-OWNT01001638-OWNT01001638.1-seawater-metagenome-genome-assembly--contig:-NODE-1638-length-27102-cov-6.244366_pt1 | contig 27102 bp, 24 predicted proteins | sample MGYA00238136_ERZ651165 | MGnify/ENA primary metagenome ERZ651165 (study PRJEB26861, sample SAMN08777766) | seawater metagenome | isolation source: coastal seawater | place: USA: Florida | collected...
CCCCCGCGCTCCAGCACGGTCCACGGAGCGAAGACGTGCGCGCCGTCTGCGTTCCGGAGGTTGCTCGACACGAGGGTGACGTCCGCCACCGTGGCCTCGCGGCGCAGCTCCTCGACGCCCGCGAGGAGCTCGTTGCCGCCGGGCACGAGGACGTCCAGGCCCAGGTCCACGAAGGCCTGCCAGGTGACGTCCCGTTGCAGGCTGAGCGTCATCCCGGGCAGGAACGAGCGGCCCTCGAGCACGTCGCCGGCGGCGATGTAGAACGTGCCCGGCTCGGTCGCGGCGCGGATGCGGGCCGCCCTGCGGGTCCCTTCCCCCCGGGAGCGCGAGATGACGTGCACCTGGGTGGCCACGCCGTCGACCAGTCCCTCGTGGACGATGCGCAGGCGGACCTCGTGGTCGCGCGGATCGAACACAGCGCCGCTGGGCGTGCCCAGGCGGAGGAGGTCGTTCGGCCCGGTCAGCGCGGGGAAGGTCGCCACCGTGGGGTGAGGGGCGCGGGGATTGGCCGCGATCGCGTCCGCCAGGGTCGGCAGCAGGGCATCGGCCGCCGCGGGGGGCCACACGACGATGGCCCAGTCGTCCGCCATCAAGACGGGGAGGGGCTCCGACTCGCCGGGCGGCAGCGGCGCCCCCGCGAGGGCGTTGAAGCTCCGCACCGCTCCGGGCGACAACAGCCAGCCGTCATCGCCGAGGAGCGCGCCGAACCCGCCCACGCGCCGCACGAAGCCCTCCGGCAGCGCGGCGCTGACGACGTCGTCGACGTCGATCTGCGAGTACGGCGCGGACACCCCGCCGGTCGCCCCCTCGTACAGCACCCGGATGCGCGTGAGCGGAGGCGGCGCCGGCCAGAGATCCGCCGCTGCGGCGCGCTCCCACAGCTGCTGCGCCGACGCCGAGGCGGGCATCAGCAGGGCGAGGGCGGCGAGCCCGATCAGCGAGTCAGTCCAACGCATCGAGGGTCCCCGGTGGCAGCTCCCAGATGAGCAGGAGCGGCCGGTCGTCTTCGGCGCGGCCCACGAAGGCCGGTTGCAGGTCGGGCAGCCCCGCGAGGGCGAGGCAGCGCAGGATCGCGTCGTTCCAGTACCAGCCCGCGAAGTCCATCAGCCAGCGACGCCGGTGATCCCGCGTCCGGAGGATCTCGGCGCACACTGCCGGATCCTCGGGCACGTAGTCGGACGGATACGCATCTTCGGCGACCGCGATGACCGGCCAGTAGCTCCAGCTGTCGCCCGCGAGCAGCAGCCCCTCTTCGTCCGCGCCCAGGCGTCCGCGGATCCAGGCGGCGGCCTCGACCTTCACGTCCGGCCGCGCGGCCACGAACGACGGCTCGGCGTCGCCTCCGGTGGTCGCCATGGGTGCGAAGAAGCCGGCGCTCAGGGCGACGGTCTGCTGGATCAGGAGCAGCACCAGCGCTCCGCCGCCGAGCCGATCCAGCCGGCTCTGGCCGCTCCCCACGAGGCCCCAGGCCAGCCAGGGAGTCGCGAGCACGAGCGTGGTGAGGAGGTACCGCTCCCGGGAGAGGCCGGACAGATCGAAGTCGCTGGACCGGACCACCGTGAGGAGCCAGATGGTGGCGACCCCGGCGAGCAGCGCGAGCGCTTCGGGGGAGCGCGTGCGCGCGGTCCGCACCGTGGCCGCGACGAACGCCCCCGCCACGAGGAGCTGGCCGAGCAGCTCACCGGGGGGATCGGCGGAGGACGGGCCGCTCACCCAGTGCAGCAGGCGTCCGCCCGCGAACACGTCCGCCGTGATGGGCACGGCGCCCACCAGTCGCTGCACGAAGGGCTTGCCCCCGTTCGCGTCGACCCAGGTCCCGGAGTAGTCGATGCCGGGACCGAGGCCCACCTGGTCGAGGATCACGTCCCAGCTCACCCAGCCGAGCGCCGCGAACCCGAGCAGCGCGCCGACGGCGAGATCGACGCGCAGCAGGGCGCGCAGATCGCGGGTCGCCACCAGCGATGCCGCGAGGGCGAGCCCCACCGCCATCGCCTGGGGGTGGAAGGCCACCGCGGCGCCCAGGAAGAAGCCCATGAGGGCCGCGTCGCGCGGGTTGGGGCGCGCTCGGAGCCGCTGCCACGCCCACCACGTCGCCAGCACGAGGGCCGGCAGGGCGCTCACCGACAGCGCGAGGCGGGCGAACAGGACGTGGATCGGCGCGACCGCGGCGAGGGCGGCGGCGGCCAGTCCGGCGGCGGGTCCGCCCAGGCGCCGTCCGATCGCAGCGGCGAGGGGGACGACCAGGATCCCGAGCAGCGCGAGCGGCAATCGGGCGGAGAAGGGGCTGACGCCCAGGAGCTTGATGAACGGCGCCGTCAGCCAGAGCTGCCAGGGACCGAAGTACGGCCGCACCGGGTGCAGCTGGAAGGTGCCCGTCTCGGACACCTGCCAGGCGAAGTAGACGTCGCGCCCCTCGTCGCCCGAGAACCCCGGCCACACATCCAGGTTCCAGATCCGCAAGACCGCCGCGAGCAGGACGAGCCCGGCCAGCAGGCTCCGTTCGCGGCGAGGGGAGAGCGCCGCTGTGGTTCCTTCGGCTGACACGGTTCAGTAGTCTGCCAGCGCCGTGCGTGCCCTGCTCCTGACCGCCGCGCTGCTCCTCGGATGCAGCCCTGCAGCGCCTCCCGCCCCGTCACCGACGCCGCCCGCCGAGGTGGCGCCGACGCGGCGCCCCGTCCTCCTGGTGCCCGTGCCCGCCAAGGCGACCGAGGGGAGCCCGCGCTATCCGGCGGACTGGTCCTTCGACATCCGCGCCGAGGAGGACTTCTCGGTGCACGTGCACGTGATCCCGCCCGGCCAGATGGTGCCGCTGCATCGCCATCCGTCGAACTGGGAGCTGACCTTCATCGCGTCGGGCGTCGCCGAGTGGACGGGCGTGGCCGCGGCCGACGGGGGGCTCGAGACGGAGACGCTGACGCTCTCCACCGGCGAGGCGGCCATCGCGCCCATCGGCGCGGCCCACCAGGTGCGCAACCGGGGCGAGTCGCTCCTGGCCGCCGTGGTCGTGCACCAGCCCGAGTTCGGCCAGAACTGGTACCTGCCTCGCGACGAGGTGACCTCCGGCGCCCGGAGCTACCTGCTCGGCGCCACGCCGCAGACGGATCCTCCCGCCGGCTGGGCGGTCTCCTGGGAAGCCCGCGGGGAGCACGATCGCGATCGCGACCACGTCGTCCTCGTCGCGGCCGGAGCGGGCACCCTCGCGTTCGAGGACAAGCGCCTCCCTCTCGCTCCGGGCGACGTGGCGAGCGTCCCGGGCGGCCTGCACCACACGATCGCTGGCGACGACGCGTTTGCCGCGATCAGCCTGCTCGTGCCGGCAAGTTCCGGGAATCCTTGACGATCGGGGGGTGACCCCTTACGGTCCGCGCGCTACGGACGCCAGTTTCCCGCGCGCGTGAGCCGCGTGCCCGGGGTACGGAAGCGATTGGCGCGGCGTCTCGGAACCCGGGGAAGGACTCCCCGCGCACACATCCAATCAAGAAAGGGGAGCGTGATGGCCAGCCCCCCCGGATTCGTTCCGTCCTCCCGGGCCTTCGGTGAGGACACCCTCCTCGACGCCTCGATCCTGTCGCAGGTGAACAAGCCGTCCCGCTACCTCGGCGGGGAGGTGGGCCAGGTCCGCAAGGACCTCGACAGCGTCGAGACGCTCGTCGGCCTCTGCTACCCGGATCTGTACGAGATCGGGATGAGCCACATCGGGCTCAAGATCCTCTACTCGATCCTCAACGGGGACCCGTCCATCGCGGCCGAGCGCGTGTACGCCGTCGCGCCCGACTTCGAGCGCCAGATCCGGGCGCGCAGCGAGACGCTCAAGACGCTGGAGAACCGGATCCCCCTGCACGCGCTCGACGTGCTCGGCTTCACCCTCCAGTACGAGCTCAGCTACACGAACGTGCTGCAGGTGCTGGACCTGGGCGGCATCCCGCTCCGCGCGGCCGACCGCCGCCGGGACGACCCGATCGTCATCGCCGGCGGCCCCTGCGCCTTCAACCCCGAGCCCCTCGCGACGTTCCTGGACGCGGTGTGCCTGGGGGACGGCGAGGAGACCATCACCGCCGTGGTCGCCGCCGTCGCCGCCTGGAAGCGGTCCGGCAAGCACCGCCAGGACCTGCTCTGGGCGCTCACCGAGATCCCCGGCGTCTACGTCCCGAGCCTCTACACGCCGCACTACAACGCCGACGGCACCGTCGCCGCCATCGTGCCGGCGCCGGGCCTGCCGCCCCGCATCCGCAAGGCGATCCTCACCGATCTGGACGCTGCGCCCTACCAGACGACGACGCCGGTCCCCTTCATGGAGGTGGTGCACGACCGCGTGGGCGTGGAGATCCAGCGGGGGTGCATGCGCGGGTGTCGGTTCTGCCAGGCGGGATACGTCTATCGCCCCGAGCGCCAGCGGAGCCCCGAGCGCGTCCGCGAGCTCGTGCGCAAGGGCCTGAAGGCCACCGGGTGGGAGGAGTACTCGCTGCTCTCCCTGTCGGCCGGTGACTACACCTGCATGGAGCCGCTGCTCACGTCGCTCATGGACGAGCACGAAGGGGGACGCAGCGCCATCTCGCTGCCGTCGATGCGGCTGGAGACGCTGACGCCCGGGATCATGCGGGAGGTGGGTCGCGTCCGGAAGACGAGCTTCACCGTCGCTCCCGAGGCCGCCTCCGACCGGCTGCGGGGCGTGATCAACAAGGTCATCGACGAAGACGTCCTCATCGACATGGTCGGCGAGGTGTTCCAGCGCGGTTGGACCGGCCTGAAGCTGTACTTCATGCTCGGCCTGCCCACGGAGCAGCAGGACGACCTGGAGGCGATGATCGACCTGGGCTCCCGCTGCCTGGGCGCAGCGCGGCGCCACCGCCGCTCGGCCAACATCACGGTGTCCGTGTCGAGCTTCGTGCCGAAGTCGCACACGCCGTTCCAGTGGGCTCGGCAGATCACCCTCGACCAGATCCGCGACAAGCAGATGTTCCTCAAGGACGGGCTGCGCCGCGCGAAGCTCGGCTTCCGCTACCACCACGACCGCAGCACGGTCATGGAGGGGATCTTCAGCCGCGGCGACCGGCGCTCCGGCGAGGCGCTGCTGCGCGCGTACGAGCTCGGCTGTCGGCTCGATGGCTGGCAGGAGCACCTGGACGAGGACGCGTGGAGCCAGGCGTTCGCCGAGACGAACTTCGACCCGACGCTCATCAACCAGCGCCGCCGCGACGTGACCGAGGTCTTCCCCTGGCAGCACATCGACGTCGGGATGAAGCCGGAGTGGCTCTGGGCGGACTGGATGGACGCGCTGGAGGCCGGCTTCGTGCCCGACTGCACGACCGAGCCCTGTTACGACTGCGGCGTCTGCGACCACCAGGTGGTGCACAACCGGGTGTACGGCGCGGACGCGGTGGACGTGGCCCCCGTGCACCGGGTGCGCAAGCCCTGGATGACGTCCCGCAAGAAGATGGACCCGCAGTTCGTGGCGATGCCCAAGCCGCCGGCGAAGAAGGCGAACAACGTCGTGGACGCGGTGCCGCCCCAGGGCATGGCGCCGGGCTCCGCGGGTGCGCGGTTCGCCCGGGCGCGGTCGGAGGACTGGCAGGAGGACGCGCGGCACGCGAACCAGCCCCGGACGACGACCGGTCACCCGGACAGCTGGGACGACTGCTTCGACACCCGGCTGCCGGTGGAGATGCGCCTCAAGGCCCAGGTCCGGTATGGCAAGCGGGGGGCGCTGGTGCACCTCGGCCACCTCGAGGTGATGAACACCTTCAAGCGCGCGCTGCGTCGGATGGAGGCTCCGATCCTGTGGAGCCAGGGCTTCCACCCGATGCCGAAGATGCAGTTCACGAGTCCGCTGCCCACGTCCATGGGGTCGGTCTGCGAGTTCGCGGAGTTCGAGCTCAAGCGGCCCGTCGACCTCCAGGAGTTCGAGCGGCTGCTGCGGGACGCGATGCCCGAGGACCTTCCGATCCTGGCGGTGAACGAGGTCCCCTGGAAGTCGGAGTCCGTGCAGCAGCGCGTGGCCTCCTGGACGTACCGCGTCTGCGCTCCGGCGCCCGCCGCGGACGACGCGCGCGCCGCCGTGGCGCGGTTCCTGCGGGGCGAGGACACGGTCATCACCGTCATCAAGAAGAAGAAGGAGCGCCAGGTGGATCTGGCCGACGTCGTGCTCGCCCTGCGCGCCGATGAGCGAGAGCCCGGCGAGCCCGAGGGCGCAGCCCCGTTCACCGTCGAGGTTCCCAGTGTCGGCGCCGGGGCTCGGATCCGGGACGTGCTCCGTGGCATCTTCGGCGACGCCGCCGCCACCCTCGAGGGGGGCTGGACGGTCATTCGCGTCGGCGCGGAGATGAAGATCACGCCGCTCCCCGCGACCTCGGAGGTGCCCGCACGGGCCTGACATGGACTCCGCCCTGCTCATCAGCCGCACGTTCGGCGAGGTCCGCGTCGCGTTGCTCCGCGACGGGGTGCTGGAGGCGTTCCGCCTGGAGCGGGGCAGCGAGCGCGGCATCGTCGGCAACGTCTACGTCGGCCGCGTGCTGCGGGTGCTGCCCGGCATGCAGGCCGCCTTTGTCGACATCGGGCTCGACCGGGCTGCCTTCCTGTACGTCGGGGACGCGCTCCCGTCGAGCGAGCGGGCCGCACTCTTCGCCCCCGCGGACGACGAAGACCTGACGAGCGCGGACGCCCTGGACGAGGCCCGCGAGTCCGCCCGGGACAAGCTCCGCCGCCTGGTGCGCATCGAGGATCTGCTGACGGCGGGGGATCGCGTCACCGTGCAGGTGACGAAGGACGCGATGCGGGGGAAGGGCGCGCGGATCACCCGCCAGCTGTCGCTCCCGGGTCGCTTCCTCGTCTACCTCCCGGACTCCGGGCACGTCGGCGTCTCGCGGCGCATCACCGACGACGCCGAGCGGGACCGGCTGCGCGCGCTCGTCGAAGGGTTGGTGGAGCCGGGCGAAGGCTTCATCGTGCGGACGGCCTGCGAGGGCCGGACCGACGAGGAGCTCGCCGAGGACATCGCGTACCTCCGGCAGGTCCACGGTGCGATCACCGACTCCAGCGACGCGGAGGTGCCCGCGCGCCTGCACGAGGACCTGGACGTCGGCCTGCGCGCCGCCCGGGACCTTCTGTCCGACGACATCACCCGCGTGGTGCTCGACGACCCCGAAGACCACGCCACGATGACCCGCTTCGTCCAGCGGTTCCTGCCGCGGTTCGCCGACCGGGTCGAGCTGTGGGACGGCGAGGGGGAGCTGCTCACCCACGCCGGGGTCGATCGACACATCGACCGGGCGCTGTCGCGCAAGGTGCACCTGGCGTCGGGCGGCCACCTCGTCTTCGACCACACCGAGGCGCTGACCGCGATCGACGTGAACACCGGGCGCTTCGTGGGCAAGACGAGCCTCGAGAACACGATCGTCCAGGTGAACCTGGAGGCGGCCCGGGCCATCCCCGAGCAGCTCCGGGTGCGCGACATCGGCGGGCTCATCGTCGTCGACTTCATCGACATGGTGGACCTGGCCAACCGCAAGAAGGTCTTCGAGGAGCTGATGAAGGCGCTCGAGGGCGATCGCGCGCGGGTCTCTGCCCTGCCGATCTCCGACTTCGGCCTCGTGCAGATGACCCGCCACCGCGTGCGCGACGATCTGTCCCGCCAGCTGCTGGTCGGGTGTCCCACCTGCGCGGGCGACGGGCGGATCCGCGGCCCGGAGACGATCGCGTACGACCTGCTGCGCGGCCTGCGTGGCGCCCGTCCGAAGCCGGGTCAGCAGGTGGTGGGGCGGTGCAGCCCGTCGGTGGCGGGGTGGCTGGACGCCAACGAGCCGGACGCGATCGAGGCCCTCGCGGCGCGGCTCGGCGCCCCGGTGCGCGTGGTGGCCGAGGGCCCGCGGGTCCACGCGAAGTGGTCCGTGTCCACGGGAGGTGGCGCATGAACGCAGCGAAGCAGGACGGCCCCACCTTCCGACAGCGCTCCCAGCGGTGGATCCGCGACTCCCTCATCAGCGGGATCGTCGTGGCGGTGCCCCTGTTCGTCGTCTATTGGGTCGTCGAGCGCATCGTCCTGCAGGTCGAAGGGGTGCTCGGCCCTCTGCCCACGACCCTGGTGCCCCAGTGGGTCAAGGACATTCCCGGGCTCGGCTTCAGCGTCACCATCCTCGTGCTGCTCATCCTCGGGACCCTGTTCCGCGGCTTCGTCGGACGGCGCGTCGTCGGCGGGGTGGAGGGCCTGCTGCGGCGCGTGCCCCTGGTGGGGACCCTCTACTTCGCCTTCCAGCAGCTGCTGAAGTCCGTGTTCAGCTCGGAGGCCCAGAGCTTCCAGCGGGTGGTGCTCGTCGAGTTCCCCCGCAAGCACGCGTACTGCCTCGGCTTCGTCACGGCGAAGGCCTGGGCGGGGGCCGAGGAGGCCGTCGGGCGCTCGATGATCTCGGTCTTCGTCCCGACGACGCCGAATCCGACGTCGGGCTTCTTCATGATGATCCCGGACGAGGACCTCATCGTGCTGAACATGACGGTGGAGGAGGCGTTCAAGTCGATCATGAGCTCCGGCATCGTGCTGCCCGCCGACGGTGGCGTGGTCGAGGGGATCGACCTGCAGTCGGTCACGATGGAGCTGCCCCCCGTCACCCTCGAGTATCCGGAGGACCCGTCATGAGCACCGACGCGCTGGTGGACGAGACCACCGACGAGGTGGAGGCGCACGCGGATCCGGCCCTGCACAGCTATGCGGCCGGCAGCCTCGTGCAGATCGGCCAGACCGCCCGAGCCGTGGAGCAGGACGACCGGATCGAGCTGATGGGCATGTCCCAGGCCGATCTGGAGGAGTTCGCCGTCAACGTCCTGGACGAGAAGAAGTTCCGGGGCAAGCAGCTTTTCAAGTGGATCTATCAGAAGCGGGTGACGGACTTCTCCGTGATGACGGACATGTCCAAGGTCGTGCGCGCCAAGCTCGCCGGCATCGCGAAGATCAGCCGGCTCGGTGTCGCGGAGGCCCACCACAGCAACGACGGCACCATCAAGTTCCTGTGGGAGCTGCACGACGGTCTGAAGATCGAGTCCGTGCTGATCCCCGAAGTGAAGCGACTGACGCTGTGCATCAGCAGCCAGGTCGGCTGCGCCATGGGGTGCGACTTCTGCGTGACCGCGAAGGGCGGGTTCACCCGGAACCTGACGAAGGCGGAGATCCTCGGTCAGATCGTGCAGGCCCAGGAGCACGCGCCGGACCGCCGGATCAGCAACATCGTGCTGATGGGCATGGGTGAGCCCCTGCTCAACCTGGACAACGTGATCGACTGCATGGACACGGCCCAGAACCAGGACGGCCTGGGGCTGAGCCACCGCAAGATCACCCTGTCGACCATCGGCCTCATCCCGCAGCTCGAGCAGCTCGGGCAGCGCTCGCGGATCAACCTCGCCGTGTCGCTGCACGGCACGACGGACCGGGCCCGGTCGGCGATCATGCCCATCAACGACCGGTACGACATCGGCGAGCTGATCACGGCCCTCAAGGCCTTCCCGCTGCCCCACCGCAAGCAGATCACGATCGAGTACATCCTGTTGCGCGGGATCAACGACGACGTCGAGGACGCGCACCGCCTCGCCCGGCTCCTGCGCGGGGTCAAGGCGAAGGTCAACCTGATCCCCTACAACAACAACCCCTTCACGGACTACCAGCGCCCCGACGACCGCGACATCCTCGCGTACCAGGAGGTGCTGATGAACTACGGGATCCACACCGTCACGCGCCTCAACCGGGGCAACGACATCGCCGCCGCCTGCGGGCAGCTCGGCGGCTACAAGCAGCAGCACCCGCGCAAGCGGAAGCAGGAGAGCCAGGACCATGGGTGAGCGCACCGTTGGAGTGATCGGAGGCAGCGGCCTCTACGCGATCGAGGGACTCGAGGACGTCGAGGAGATCGACATCGACACCCCGTTCGGCAAGCCGAGCGACGTGATCCTCAGCGGCACGCTGGACGGCGTGCGCATGCTGTTCATCCCACGGCATGGTCGGGGCCACCGCTTCACCCCCACCGAGGTGCCCTACCGCGCCAACATCTGGGCCCTCAAGAAGCTCGGCGCCGACTGGTGCATCTCGGTGTCCGCCGTGGGCTCGCTCCGGGAGGAGATCGTCCCGGGCCACGTGGTGATCATCGACCAGTTCATCGATCGCACGAAGGGCATCCGCGACAGCAGCTTCTTCGGCGACGGCATCGTCGGGCACGTGGCGTTCGGGGAGCCGATCTCGCCCGTCCTGGCCGACCTCCTGTACGAGGCGGCGGTGGCGTCCGGCGGCACCGTCCACCGGGGCGGGACCTACGTCTGCATGGAGGGGCCGGCGTTCAGCACCCGCGCCGAGTCGGAGCTCTACCGCTCCTGGGGCGCCTCGGTCATCGGCATGACGAACGTGCCCGAGAGCAAGCTCGCCCGGGAGGCGGAGATCGCCTACGCGACGGTGGCCATGGCCACCGACTACGACTGCTGGCATCCCGGCCACGACGACGTCTCCGTCGCCGCCGTCATCGAGACGATGAACAAGAACGTGTCGCTGGCCCGCAACATCATCCGCGCCGCCGCCCCGAAGGTGCCGACCGAGCTCGACCCGCTCGTGGCCGGCGCCAGCCAGTTCGCCGTCATGACCGCGCCGGACCGGATCCCCGCGGAGCAGGCCGAGGCCCTGGCCCCGATCATCGGCAAGTACCTTTCCTGACGGGAGGATCGGACCGGGCCTGTACAATCCGGGTCGCTGAACTGGAGGCCGTCCCCATGCGCCACCTCGCTGCCGCTGCTCTCGCCCTGACGCTCCTCGCTCCCGGCTGCCTCTCTCCGAAGGCGCTGGGCGAGGCCGACGCTCACAAGAAGCTCGGCATCGCGTTCATCCACGAGAACAACGATCCCGCAGCGATCGGGGAGCTCCGCCAGGCGGTCAAGAAGAACAAGTGGGACAAGGAGGCCTGGCAGCTGCTGGGCCTCGCCTACTTCTCCTACGATCGGCACGACGACGCCGAGGCGGCCTTCCTCAAGGCCCTCAAGCTGGACCCCGAGTTCGCGCAGGCCCAGGTGAACCTCGGCTCCCTGTACCTCGAGCTCGGGCGGTTCAAGGAGGCCGTGGTGGTGCTGGAGCAGGCCGCGGACAACCCCGAGTACCGCGAGCCGGCCCGCGCCCGCCACAACCTGGCCTACGCGTGGCTGGCCCAGGGGGACCACGAGCAGGCGCGCACGCTCTACCAGTCGGTGCTGCGCAAGTTCCCCAACTTCTGCCCCGGCCTGCACGGGCTCGGGATGGTGGCCGAGGCCGAAGGCCAGCTGAACGACGCGCTCGGCCGCTACCGCGCCGCCAACGAGTGCGATCCGCGGGACTTGAAGACGATCCTGAGCCTCGGCCAGATCGAGATGCGCCTGGACCTGGTCGCGGACGCCTGCGGGCACCTCGGCACCGTGAAGGACGCCGACCCGTACGGCGAGCTGCGGCAGGCCGCGGTGGACCTGCTGGATCGCCTGGACTGCGGCGCCGTGAGCAGCCGCTAGCGAGCGGCCGAAAGAGGACAGCCCGATGGCTCGAGGACGGCAGCAGCTGCTGGTGGACACGCTGCGCCGCTTCGTGCGACGCGGGGCGTCCACGCACCTCGAGCGCGTCCTCGAGAAGACCCGCGCCGAGGACATCGCGCTCGCCCTCGGTGAGCTCCCCCCGCGCGAGAGCCGGGTGATCTTCACGCTGCTCCTCGAGATCCCCACCCGCGCGGCGGAGGTGGTCGCAGCGTACGAGCACAGCCAGCTCGAAGAGCTGATGACCGGCTTCGACGCCGAGCTCCTCAAGCCCGTCTTCGCAGAGATCCAGTCCGACGACGCGGCGGACATCCTCGCGGAGCTTCCGCCGGAGTTCGCGGCGTCCATCCTCGAGGCCCTCGAGGACGAGGACTCCGAGGGCATCGAAGAGCTGATGCAGTTCGCGGAGGACACCGCCGGCGGCATCATGAGCACCGAGGTCTTCGCCCTCGACAAGGAGCTCACGGCCCGCGAGGCCATCGTCGCCCTGCAGGAGTCCGAAGACGCGGAGATGGTGTTCTACATCTACTGCGTCAACGAGGAGGGGCACCTCGTCGGCGTGCTCTCCCTGCGGCAGCTGTTGACCGTCCCGCCGGCCACCCAGCTGAAGGACACCATGGTGTCCGACGTGATCTCGGTGCCGGTCACGCTCGATCAGGAAGAGGTCGCGCGCATCGTGGCGCGGTACGACCTGCTGGCCCTGCCGGTGGTCGACGAGTTCAACAAGCTCGTCGGCATCATCACCGTCGACGACGTCATCGACGTCCTCCGGGACGAGGCCACCGAGGACATGATGCTCATGGCCGGCCTCGGCGATGAGGACATCGCGCTCAAGTCGACGGGGCAGGCGATCCGCGCGCGGCTGCCCTGGCTCCTTGCGGGCATCGTGGGCCTCATGCTCGCGGCCGCGCTCATTCGATCGTTCGAGCACAAGATCGAGCAGGTGGCGGCGTTGGCCGCGTTCATCCCGGTCGTCGTGGGCCTGAGCGGCAACGTCGGAGTGCAGAGCGCCACGATCGTCGTGCGCGGTCTGGCCATGGGGCAGCTCGACGTGAGCGGCCTCGTCCCCGCCATCTGGGGCGAGGTCAAGGTGGTCGCCGCCATCGCGCTGGTGTGCGCGTTCGCAGTCGCCGGCATCTCGTTCCTGGTGGGCGGGCAGAACTGGCAGCTCGCGGCGGCGGTGACCAGCGCGCTGTTCGTGTCGATGCTGTTCGCGGCCTTCGTGGGCACGGCGGTGCCGCTGGTGTCCGAGCGGCTCGGGATCGATCCCGCCCTGGCGACGGGCCCCGTGCTGACCACATCCATCGATCTCGTGGGTGTGCTGATCTACTTCCTCGCTGCCTCGGCGTGGCTGAAGCTGTGACCGGATCGGTCGTCCGGGGCGTGATCCTGCGCCTGGCCACCTTCGGCGAGGCGGATCGGATGGCCAGCGTCCTGTGCGCCGACGGCAGCCGCCGGGAGGTCCGCGTCGCCCAGGCGCGCCGGTCCCGGAAGCGCTTCGGAGGCCTGGACCTCTTCGTCATCGCGGACCTGCGCTTCGCTCCGAACCGCAAGGGGCGTCCGTCGCTCCAGGACGCGGAGATCGTCGAGCCCATGGCGGGCCTGCGGGACGAGCTCACGCGTGCCGCGCTGGCTGGTCACCTGGCAGAGCTCGTCATCCAGGTCGCCCAGGAGGAGCACGGGTCCGAGGATCTCTACCGACTGACCGTGGCGGGGCTGACCGCCGTTGCGACCGGGGCGGGCGACGCGAACCCCCGCGGCTGGGCGCGCGGCTTCGAGCTCAAGCTGCTGCACGTCCTGGGCGCCCGGCCCTCGCTGCGGCGCTGCGCCGCGACGGGCGAGCTGCTCCGGCCGCACACGCGACTCACCTGGAGCACGACCCACGGGGGAGTCCTCAGCCCGGCCGGTCCCACCGACGCGCGCGCGCTCCCCATCGGATTCGAGGCCCTCGTGGCCATGGAGGGCGCGCTGCGGACCCCGCTCGCGGATCAGGCGCAGGTCGCCTGGACCGCGACCGCCGCGGGGCAAGCCGAGGCCGTCCTGCGCGACTTCCTCGCCGTCCACGTGGGGCGGCGTGACCGGGCGCGGCGCTTCCTGAGCGACGTGGTCGGAGGGCTGGCCGCCGTCCTGGTGGCGGCGCTGTTCACCGGCTGCGCGGGGTACGTGTCGCCCACGGCCGTGCGGGTGCAGGGTTGGCTTTACGAGAGCACGATCCCGACGTCCGACACCGGCGTGGTCTCGGCGGCCAGCGCGACCGCCTGGGACGCTGCCGGCGAGGTGGCGGTCGAGGGCAGCGAGCCGTTCTCGGACGCGCCGGGCTGGTACCGGTTCAGCGATCTGCCCCCCGAGACGCTCCATCACTACGTCTTCGTCCCCCCGGCGGGAGAGGCGGACCACCCCGAGGAGCTCGGACACGTCACGACGGTCATCCCGGGCCCGTCGGCCGTCGATGACCTGTTCGTCGACGCCGGGACCTTCCACCTGTGGCCGCGTCCCGTGGTGCAGGGCTGGGCCACGGCCTGGTCCCTCGCTGGCGCCGCAGTCATCGATCTCGATCCGGCCACCGCCGACGGTGGGCTCATCGTCGGGCAGGTCCGCGATCCCGCCGCGGCGGAGGGCATGGCGCTGTGGCTCGAGGCCGACGACGGCACCCGCACCGACGCCTGGTACACCGGCCCCGCCGGAGAGCCGGATCCGGCGGCCGCGGCCCTCTCCGAGCACGGCGGCTTCTTCTTCGGCCAGGTCCCGGCCGGATCGGTTCGCCTCGTCGCCGGGACCCCGGATGGCTCCTCGTCGGGCGGATCGCTGGTGCTCCGGGTGGAGGATGACGCCGTCACCTCTCTGCCCGCCCTGCACGTCGCCCCCTGAGTGACTGATAGGATCGCGGGGCCCGGAGGCTCCATGCGCATCTCGTTCGCCGTCATCGGCTTGTCCCTGCTCCTGCCCGCCCTCGCGTCCGCGCAGGGCGACGACCGGCCCCAGCTCAGCTCCACCTGGCGCTCCCAGGCCGAGCTCGGTCCCGACAACCCCACGGGGGATCCCGGCTTCGAGCTCCGCGCCGGGCAGTACATGGACGACGCCACCTGGCGCGCCCTCGACGACCACAAGCAGAGCTACCACTTCGGCCTCTGGACGGCCGAGGAGGTCGCTGCGCTGGAGGCCCTGCCGGGCGTACAGCTGGCCACGCTCTCCCCGGTCCGCGGGACGGACGAGCTCGGTGTCGTGCACTGGCCGGATCGCGTCGTGCGGGGGGCGCAGTTCTTCGTGGCCATCGCCAACGCCGACCCCGGCACGGACTGGATCCTGCGCGCCGTGGGCGACGCCCCCGAGTCCGGGATGCCGCCCGTCGACGGTCCGGCGTCGGCGGCCGTGAACCCCACCGCGTCGGGCTTCTACCGGGTGCATCGGGTGGTTGGCGCCGACTCGTTCCGGGGGCGCCGCGCCGTCTTCCGCGCCGAGAAGGTCGAGGTCAACGCCCTGGAGCTCGAGACGAGCCTCCGCCTCACCCGGGACAGCGTCCCGCTCAATCCGGACCCGACGGCTCCCCAGGTCCTGGCCGCCGGCGTCTACACCGTGCGGACCACGGATCAGCGGGCGCTCGATCTGCCCATCGTCGTGAACCTCTCGGTCACCGGCCCCAGCGCAGACCTGTTCACGCTCGAGGTGCTGCCCGCCGCCGGAGAGCCGGCGCTGGGCTCCTCGCGTCGGGTCCGCGTGACGGATCAGGTCGCGTTCCGGGTCCTGGGCCCGCGGATCGGCGGCACCTTCCTCGATCGGATGCTTCCGCCGGGCGACGCCGTGGTGCTCGAGGTCCAGGCCGAGATCGTGTCCTTCTCGAACGACGCCGGCGAGGACCTGGACCTGGGCCTGTCCTCCTCCGGGTTCTCGGTGGCTCCGGGCGTGCCCGTGGTGTTCCCGCCGGCCCGTCAGGCGCCGCGCGACGTCGTGCTTCGCTCGGTCGTGCTGGAGGTCTGGCGCCCGGCGCCGGTGCCCGCCGCCGAGCCCGCGCCGCCCGCCGAGGAGTAGCCGGTGGCTCCGCGATCGGGGCCGGGTCCCCGGTCCCTCGAGCTGATCGGCGTCCCCATCGACCTGGGGGCCGGGCGGCGCGGCGTCGACATGGGTCCGTCCGCGCTCCGCATCGCTCGGATCGGGGAGACCCTGTCCGCCCTCGGCCACACCGTGCACGACGCCGGGAACGTCGACGTGCCCCAGCGCGAGACGGCGGACGAGGGCGCCCGCGATCTGCGCTTCCTCGGCGCCATCTCCCAGGTCTGCCGCTCGCTGTACACCGCGACCCGGTCCGCCATGGAGCGCGACTCCGTGCCCATCGTCCTCGGTGGCGATCACTCGGTGGCCATGGGATCCATCGCCGGGGTGGTGGACGCGGGCCGGGCGCGCGGGGAGCGCATCGGCGTCATCTGGCTCGACGCCCACGGGGACATGAATGGCCCCGCCACCACGCCCACCGGCAACATCCACGGCATGCCCCTGGCCTGTCTGCTGGGCCGCGGCGCCGAGCCGCTCACGACGATCTCCGAGCGCACCCCGGCGCTCGACGCCGAGGACGTCGCCCTCATCGGCATCCGCGCGATCGACCGACCCGAGTCGGACCTGATCCGGGCCTCCGGTGTGCGGACGTGGACGATGCGCGCCATCGACGAGCACGGCATGCGGACCGTCATCGGCGACGCCATCGAGGACCTCAGCCGGAGCTGCGACCGGCTGCACGTCTCGTTCGACGTCGACTTCCTCGATCCCGGGATCGCTCCCGGCGTGGGGACCCGGGTCCGCGGCGGACCGAACTACCGCGAGGCCCACCTCTGCATGGAGCTCCTCGCGGACTCCGGCCTCGTCTGTTCGGTGGATGTCGTGGAGCTCAACCCGATCCTCGATCGGGAGAACGCCAGCGCGGAGCTCGCCGTCGAGCTCCTTGCATCTCTGTTCGGCAAGCGCATTCTGTAGCCCGTGCCCGAGCGAGCCCCATGGACGTCCTGAAGAACATCGTCGTCAACTGGATCCTGCCGGTGGTGGTGGCCATCGCCGTCTACGCGGGCATCCAGGCGCTGCGCGCCCCGGAGGTGCAGACGGGCGAGCGCGGTGAGGCCCCGGCGTTCACCCTGATGAGCACCACGGGGCAGCGCGTCGCGCTCGCGGACTTCGCGGGCCAGCCGGTGATCCTCAACTTCTGGGCGACGTGGTGCGGCCCCTGCAAGGCGGAGCTCCCGCAGCTCAACAAGTTCGCGAAGCAGCACCCGGAGGTCGCCATGCTCGGCGTCGCCCTGGACTCCGGAACGCTGCCGGTGCTCAAGCGGGCGCAGGCCGATCTGGGCATCGAGTTCGATGTGCTCCGGGGGAACAAGGGCGTGCAGAGCCAGTACGGCGTGCGCACCATCCCCACCACGTTCTTGGTGGACGCGTCCGGCGTCATCCAGGAGTCCCACGTGGGCGTGGTGACCGCGGGTCAGTTGTCCCGCTGGGTCCGCTGACGCAGCCGTCATGGACGAGGGGTCCGGCGGCCGTCTATCGTCCAGCACCATGAACGAGAGCATCGCGTCGAAGGCCCGGTTCGTCGGCCGCTACATCATCGCCGCCCACATGATCCCCGTCGGCGTGGCCTTCGGGGTCGGCGGCCTCGTCCAGAACTGGTCGCGCTCCCTGCGGAACCGCAGGCGGCGCACCGAGCCGACGCCCCAGGGCTATCCCGAGGGCAGCGGGCTGCGCAAGGTCGGGCCGGACGCGCCGGCGTGAGCGGCCCCGAGGGGCCCTGGTTCGCAGACGGCCGCCCCGTCGTCGTCACCGGAGGCCGCGGCTTCCTCGGCAGTCACCTGGCCCTGCGCCTCGCCCGGGCTCCCGGAGCGCGGCGCGTCGTCTGCGTCGACAACGGCACCCGCGACTGCTTCTCCTCGCTCGACGCCGACGTGCCGCCCAACCTCGAGTTCGTCACGGGTGACGTGCGCACCCCGGAGGACTGGCTGCCTGCCATCGGCCGCCCGTCGGTCGTGGTCCACCTGGCCGCGCTCGCGGGCGTGTCCACCTACTACCGCGATCCGCTCGCCGTCCTGGAGGTCAACGGCCTCGGCTCGGCGCGGCTGCTGCGCCTCCTGACGGATCCGGACGCGGATCTGCGGCCCGCCCTCTTCCTCAACGTCTCCACCTCCGAGACCTACGGGCCGGATGCCGCCGGCGCGGACGAGCGCAACCCCACTCCGGTCGGGCCCATCTCGGACCCGCGCTGGACCTACGCGGCGAGCAAGGTCTTCGCCGAGCACTGGACCTTCGCGACGGCCCGCACCACCGGCCTGCCCGTCGTGTCCGTGCGGCCGTTCAACGTGTACGGGCCCGGCCAGATCGGGGAGGGCGCCATCCGCATCTTCTGCGAGCGCGCGATCGCCGGGGAGCCCATCGCGGTCACCGGGGACGGCAGCGCGACGCGGTCCTGGCTCTACGTGGACGACTTCGTGGCGGCGCTGCTGGCGCTGGTGGCCACCGAGTCCGCCTGGGGCGCGACGTACAACGTCGGTCGGCCGGAGGACCTCGTCTCCACCCGTCGCCTCGCGGAGCGGGTCATCGCGCTGGCCGGGTCCGACTCGCCGCTGACGTTCGTGCCGCACCCGGGCCAGGACGTCCGGGAGCGCTGGCCGCACACCGAGGCCCTCAAGGCGGCCACCGGCTGGGCGCCACAGGTGGATCTCGACGAAGGGCTCTGTCGTACCATCGCGTTCTGGCGTCGCCTCGGCGCCGACGGAGGGGACGCGTGAGCGAGCACGAGCCGGAGCCCGAGTCGACGGATCCCGATCCCCCGGCCGAGGAGGCCGGCCCGCCCGCTGAGTCCGGCGCGGCGGACGCCGAGACGCTCGCGGACCTCGTCGCCACCGGGACCCTCCCGGCCGTGGCGGTGGACTTCTTCACGGGCCTGCCCCGGTGGATGACCGCCATCGCCGGTGTCGCTGTGCTCCTGCTGCTCGGCGCGGGGATGACCCTGCTCTACGTGGGGCTCGGCGACTTCCTGATCGTCCTGCTGCTGTCGATGATCACGGCCTACCTGCTCGACCCGGTCATCGACCGGTTCGAGGCGTCCGGCTGGAATCGCGCGCTCGCCATCCTCGTCTGTCTGGGGATCTTCCTCGGGTTCCTGACCGTGACGGCCCTGCTCATCATCCCCTACGTCGTGAACGAGATCGGCCAGCTCACGGGCCGGTTCGATCAGTACGTGGAGCAGACGGCGGACTGGGTCCACAAGCTCCAGATCTGGGTCACCGCGAAGACGGGGATCGAGCTGGATCTGGGCATCAGCGAGCTGATCCGCCGGGTGCCGGAGCTCGCCAAGGGCGTCCCGTCCGACGCGCTGGATCCGGTCAAGGGCGTGGTCGGCTGGGCCTTCGGGAGCACGCTGCAGGCCGTCAACCTGATCGTGCAGTGGTCGCTGTACCCGATCTTCGTCTTCTTCTTCCTCCGCGACTTCGACGGCATCAAGTCCTTCGTCTTCGAGCTGCTGCCCTTCCGCGCCCGCGGCCTCGTGCTGCGGCACTACGTGGAGATCGATACGAAGATCGCCGCATTCATCCGCGGGCAGGTACTCGTCGCCTGCGTCCTGGCGGTGCTCTACAGCGCGGGGCTCCTCATCTTCACGGACATCGACCTGGCCCTGCTCATCGGGGTGATGGCCGGCCTCCTGTTCGTCGTGCCCTACCTCGGAACCATCCTCGGCATCGCCCTCGGCACGTTGATGGCGCTCCTCAAGTTCGGCCTCTCGATCCAGATCCTGAAGGTCTGGATCGTGTTCGCGGTGGTGCAGGCCATCGAAGGCAGCCTGCTCACGCCGAAGATCGTGGGCGACTCGGTGGGTCTGCATCCCGTGGCCGTCATGGTCTCGCTGCTCGTGGGCGCGAGCCTCTTCGGGATCCTGGGGATGCTCCTCGCCGTTCCCGTGGCCGCCTCGCTGGCCGTCGTCGGGACCACGGCGTTGGCCTGGTACAAGGGTACGGACTGGTTCCGCGAAGGTGAGCAGGACGCGCCCACGGGCGACGACCTGCCGTGACCGAGGGGGCGATCCCCTGGGAGCACCGGCACCTCGGACGGCTCGACTACGACGCCGCCTGGGCCCTGCAGCGGGAACTGCGTGAGCGACTGCTCTCCGATCCCGACGCACCGGACGTCCTGCTGACCGTCGAGCATCCGCCGGTCCTCACCGCGGGCCGACGGGCGCTGGACGCCAACCTGATCACCTCCCGCCCCGAGCTCGCGCGCCTGGGCGTCCAGGTCCGCGCCGTCGAGCGGGGAGGGGACTGGACCTGGCACGGCCCCGGGCAGCTGGTGGGGTATCCGATCGTGGCGCTGCGCCGCCGCCGCCTGAAGGTGAAGCACTTCGTCGGCGGGCTGGAGGACGCGATGCTCGCGGTGGCCGGGCGGGCCTTCGCAGCGACGGGTCTCGACCTGCGGCTGACGCGGAGGGTGGGCCACCCCGGGGCGTGGATCGCGGATCCGACGGGAGCCCGGCGCAAGATCGGCGCCACCGGCGTGCACATCCGGCACGGGGTCAGCCTGCACGGGCTCGCGCTCAACCTGGACCCGGACCCCTGGGGGTTCGACCACATCGTGCCGTGCGGGCTGCACGACACCGAGACGACGTCGATACGCCGCGTCGTCGATGCAGATGGTGGGGATGCGAGCGCCGTGCCGTCGCTTCTGGAGGCGGCCCAGTGGCTGGCTCAGGCCCTGCCGGGACAGCTCGAGCGGGCGGCGCGGGGCGAGCTCAGCTCTTGCTCAGCTTCGTGATCGCGTTGCCGCACTTCGGGCACTGGCGGTGGTACTTGCTGACGTTCCCCTTCCAGCCACAGCCCATGCAGTGAGCAGGTGAGAGCTTGCCGCCGGCCGCGCTCGTGGCCGGCTTCTTGTTCAGCATGTTCCAGGCACTGATGGCCAGGCTGAACAGCACGAGGCCGATGGCCCACTGCATGACGGTGAACGGCCCGATGGCGGTGTCGAGGAACTCCATGGACCAGAGTGTGCCCCAGGGATGCGACGGATGTCATATTCCAGGAGGTGCGTTCACCCGGTAGATGCGCGCGTGGTCATCGCTGTAGGCCAGCGAGAGCCCGGGGTCGGCGTCGAGGATCTCCACCGCGCCGGGCCACGGAAGGACGAGCACCGCCCAGCGCGCGCCAAATCGCTGATGGATGGGCTTGCTCGGGTTCGTGCCCCAGCCCTTCTCGATCTTCGCGTAGAGGTCCCACAGCGCGGGGTCCTGCAGGTACAGGAAGTGCGGGTCGAGGCCCACCACGTACCGGTTCTCCGGCCCCCAGAACACCAGCTCCGGGAAGTCGTTCCACGAGAAGTGGTAGACCATCGGACCGCTGGGGTCCTCGGCGTGCAGCCAGTGCATGGCCGCTTCGAGGCGATCCGGGGCCGGCTCCTCCCGCTGGATCGCGTCTGCCGCCCGCCAGCTCGATCCGAGGAAGCCGATCAGCACCAGCGCCGCCAGCGGCAGCGCGGTCTTCATGGACACCCGTCCCCGGAACAGACGCCGGTCGCGCACAGCGAGCCCGAGCGCGAGACACGACAGCGGTACCGAGTACTCGAGGAACTTGGTGGACCGCAGCGCGCCCACGGTGGCGCCCGCCGCCAGGACGAGCGCGAAGATCGTCAACCGACTCACCGGGAGCTCTGCCCGCTGACCGCGCCGCCACACGGCCAGTCCCGCGGCGACGATCAGCGCCGCGACGCCACCGCCGGCGACCGCCAACAGCGCGCTGACTCCGCCCTGCTCCCACTCCCCGCCCACGGGCAGCGCCGCTTGGTTCTGGACCTTGAGCACCACGTGCTGCCAGAAGAACCGCAGCGTGCGCGGGCTGTGGGGGTGGATCACGAACCCGCTCACGAGCCCCGCCACCGCGGCCGCCGGCGCCCGCCACGCCAGGCGGCGACGCTCGACGGCCAGGGGCAGGAGCCCGATCACGACGTGCAGGGCGGCCATCGGCAGCACCAGCGCCGACACGTGGTAGGCCCAGGCGTAGGCGAAGGCCAGCGCGAAGGCGGCCCGCGGCCGGTCGCGCACGAGCGCCAGGCTGACGAGGAGCAGGAGCCCCAGCGACAGCCCCTGGACCCGGGGCATCTCGAGGCGGACGAGGAACTGCCAGCTCACCGCCACCGGCAGCAGCGCGAAGAGCAGGGGGAGCGGGGCGCCCTCGACCCGCAGGAAGGCGTAGACCGCCCAGAGCCCGAAGGCGCCGCAGAGGGCTGCGCCGACCTTGGCCGCGACGATCCCGTCGAACACCCAGGTCAGCGGTGCGAGCAGGACGTGGAAGAGAAGCTGGTGGTCGACCCACCCGTCCGCGAACAGCGACAGGGGCATCCAGGGCATGCCGCCCCACGGGGCGCGCGCCTGCTGGATGTGGAAGAAGCCGTCCAGCCCCACCATCCGGTCGTGCGCGAACTGCGCGGCGAGCAGCAGAATCGCCAGGAACAGGTACGCGGACACGAGGTCTCGTGGTCGCGGGCGGTCCATTTGAGGGGCGGGGATTGACACGGCGATCCGAGGTGATACAAATGCCGCCCGCTGCCGTGAACGGCAGTCGAAGGCCCGTAGCTCAGTGGGAGAGCACTACCCTGACGCGGTAGGGGTCACCAGTTCAATCCTGGTCGGGCCTACCATTCGTGAACGGGGCGCTGGAGAACATCCGGCGCCCCGTTTCGCGTCCGGATCGAGCACCTGGCTGGCGGTGTCGCTCACGGGGGTGCTCCCGTGAGGTCCGCCCGCAGCGCGTGCAGCTGCGCGAGCCAGCTGACGTCGAGCCCGGGCGCGTCGGCCAGGGCGGCGGTGGCGGCGTCGAGCTCGAGGCTGGCCTCGTGCGCGGGAAGATCCCCGGCGCGCGCGCGCGCCCACGCGAGGGCCGCGCGGCCGATCGCGTGGCAGGCGTGATCCGGGGGATAGGCGCGCTCCCACCCCGCGATGGCCCGCTCCAGGTTGCGCTCCGCGCGGCGAAACTGCCCGTCCGCGAGGAAGAGCAACCCACGGCTGTAGGCGGTGGTCGCGCGGACCGGATCCGTGTCGGGCACGAGCGACACCGAGAGCATGGCGGCCTCGTCCAGCAGGGTCGCCGCGGCCTCGCGATCTCCCCGCTCGCCGGCGGCCAGTCCGAGCTCGTGCAGCGCCAGCGGCAAGGCCCGGTCGGGCTCGCGGTCCATGTCCCCACCCCCCAGTACGCGGGCACGCTCGAGGAGCTCCGCCACCGGCGCGTGGTCCAGGGCCATGTGCATGGCCTGGGCCTCGCCCACGAGCAGACCCGTGACACGGCCTTCGTGGCCCTGCGTGACCTCCTCCATCCCCTTGCGGGCGTTCGCGAGCAGCTCGCGGGCCTCGGTCCGCTGTCCGCGCCGAAGCATGGCGCTGCCCAGCGTCTGTCGCGCGGCCGCCAGGGCGGCGCGGGCGTCACGCGCGGCTCCAGGTCGCGCAGCCTGCTCCGCCAGGGCGTCGATCAGGGTCCGCAGCTGCTCCTCGGGCGCAGACGACCGCGTCGCCGTCTCGATCTGGGCCAGCATGAGCTGCGCCCGGCTGAGCGCCTGCTCGGTCCCCGGATCCCCTGCCGCGGCCGCGGCCTCGAGCAGCTCGACCGCCCGCAGCGCGTGAGGACGAGCGACGGTGGCGCCGAGCTCATAGAGCACGAGGGCGGCCTCGTCGAGGGCGAGCAGCCCCGCGAGGGGAGCCGCCAGCGGGTGGGCGTGCACGACGTCCAGGCCGCGCTGGACCCACATCCGGCTGCCCGGAAGGTCTCCGCGGAGCCGGAGGAGCTCGGTCATCCGGTGCGCGAGGGACGCCATCAGCCCCACCTGCCCCAGCGTCTCCAGCAGCTGGTAGGCGCGGTCCGCCACCTCATCCAGCGTGGTGTCCGTCGGTGGGATGCGCGCGGCCTGATCGCGCACCGCGACCGCCAGCCGCAGGCGGCGAGTGTGTCGGTGCGTCGGCGCCTAACCACGGCCGACGATGAACGCCAGCGTCGCGGGATCCGCCCGCACCAGCCCGTCATCGCCGCGCACGACGAAGCCGCCATCGAGCGCGGCGGTCAGATCCTTGCGGCGGGCCTCCGCTGCGTCGCAGAGCACGTCCTCGGGTGCTCCTGCGTCGGCGCAGAGCGCGAGCACCCGCAGGAGCTCGCGGCAGCGCTCGTCGGGGATCCGCTCCCAACCGAGCCCGAAGGCCTCCTCGACCCGGGCCGTGACCGTCAGCTCCTCGGTGCGCGCCGCGGGCGGAAGGGAGGCGAGCCGCAGCTGGATCCGATCCCCCAGCGCGCTGGACAGCTCGCCCATGTCGGCGTCGGGGTTGGCCTCGAGCCAGGCCGCCAGGACGTCGACGACGCCGGCCTGGTTGCCCAGGGAGTCGGCGAGGTCGCGCGCGCGCCGGCGCTGCTTGCGTTCGACGGACAGATCCGGCCGCCGGTCGAGCAGTCGGGCGGCGGACTCACGCCGGGACAGGATGCGGGGCCGTGGCGATGCGCTGGACATTGGGGGATGGTATCGCGCGCCGCCGTCGCCGGCATCGCCCCGTCTGTTCGTGAAGGGGTTGACACGCGATGACGATCCATCTACATGTCGCCGCCCGTCCGCCAGAGCAGCCAGGCCCGGCCGCTCGGATGGCCAACACAGGAATCGCTGTAATGCCCAAGATGAAGACCCACCGCGGCGCCGCGAAGCGCTTCAAGCGCACCGCCTCTGGGAAGTGGAAGCACGGTCGCGCGTACCACAGCCACATCCTCACCAAGAAGTCCACGAAGCGGAAGCGCGGTCTGCGTACGGTCGTGGTCGCAGACGACTGCGATCAGGATCGCCTGAACCGCATGCTCCCCTACAAGTAGGTCAGAGAGGAAACCTGACATGCCTCGCGTCAAGCGCGCCGTCATCCGGCGCAAGCGTCTCTACAAGCTGTTCAAGGCGAGCAAGGGCTTCTTCGGTGGCCGCAAGAACCTGATTCGCACCGCCGTCAACGCCGTCCAGAAGTCCCGCCAGTACCAGTACCGGGACCGTCGGAACCGCAAGCGCGACTTCCGTCGCCTGTGGATCGTCCGCATCAACGCGGCCGCCCGTCAGCACGGCCTGTCCTACTCGCGCCTCGTGCACGGCCTCAACCAGGCCGGTGTCGAGATCAACCGCAAGATGCTCGCCCAGATCGCCATCGAAGACCCGCAGGGCTTCAGCGATCTGGTGACCGTCGCCCGCGGGTAGCTCGCCAATCGTTCGAACTTGAGGCGTCCCCGGGCTGGCACCGGGGACGCTTTTTGTTTGTCTCCGGAACGCCCGGAATGCCTCCGCTCCAGGAGCCGACCATGAGCGACTCGCTCTCGTCCCATGCCGCCGGACTCGCCGAGGAGGCCGCCGCCGCGCTGCGCGCCGCCGACAACGAGGCCGAGCTCGCGCGGGTCAAGTCCCTGTACCTCGGCAAGTCCGGGTCCATCTCCGCGCTGCTCAAGCAGATCCCCGGGCTCGCCCCGGAGGAGCGGCGGACGGCCGGACAGGCGATCAACGTCGCCAAGAAGTCCGTGGAGGCGCTGTTCACGGAGCGCCGCCAGTCCATCAAGGACGCAGCGCTCTCGACGACCGCGGATCACCCGGTGGACGTCACGCTGCCTGGGCGCGTCTCGTGGACGGGGCACCTGCATCCCGTCACGCGGGCCTGGCGCGAGATCACCGACATCTTCTCGTCCATGGGCTACACCATCGAGGAGGGGCCGGAGGTCGAGACCGACTGGCACTGCTTCGAGGCGCTCAACATCCCCCAGGGCCACCCCGCCCGGGAGATGCAGGACACGTTCTACATCGCGGACTTCCGCCCCGGCGCCGTGGACGCGATGGCGGACGGCGTGGTCCTGCGCACCCACACCTCGCCCGTGCAGGTCCGCACGATGCTGCGGTCGGCCCCGCCCATCCGGATGATCTGCCCCGGCACGGTCTACCGCCGAGACAACGATCTCACCCACACCCCCATGTTCCACCAGGTGGAGGGCCTCGTCGTGGACGAGGACATCACCATGGCGGACCTCAAGGGCACCCTCGCGGAGTTCGCCCGCGCCTACTTCGGGCCCGGCACGAAGATCCGGTTCCGCCCGTCCTACTTCCCGTTCACGGAGCCCTCCACGGAGGTCGACGTGACCTGCGCGGGCTGCGGCGGCAGCGGCTGCCGCATCTGCAAGGGCACCGGCTGGCTCGAGGTCCTCGGCGCGGGGATGGTGGACCCGAAGGTGTTCGACCACCAGGACGCCGCTTCGTACGACTCGACCCGCATGCAGGGCTTCGCCTTCGGCATGGGGATCGATCGCCTGGCGATGCTGAAGTACGGCATCGGTGACCTGCGCCTGCTCTTCGAGAACGACGTGCGCATGCTGGAGCAGTTCTGATGCTCGTCCCCCTGTCCTGGCTGGCCGAGATGGTGGAGGTGCGCGGGACGCCGCAGGAGGTCTGCGATCTCCTGACGTCCGGCGGCATCGAGACCGAGATCGCGAGCGACGCACGCCCCGACTGGACCGGCGTCGTCACCGCGGAGCTGCGCGCCGTCGAACAGCACCCCAACGCCGATCGGCTCACCGTCACGAAGCCCTTCGACGGCACCACGGAGCACCAGGTGGTGTGTGGCGCGACGAACCACTCCGCCGGCGACATCGTCGCCCTGGCGAGGGTCGGCACCCGGCTGCCCAACGGGGTCAAGATCAAGAAGGGCAAGATGCGGGGCGAGGTGTCCGAAGGGATGCTCTGCTCCGAGTCCGAGCTCGGTCTCAGCGCGGAGTCCGAGGGGATCCTGATCCTGCCGGCCGGCACGCCCATCGGCGTCCCCCTGACGGACGTGATGCCCGCGGGCGACGTGGTTCTGGAGACGGACCCGACCGCCAACCGCGGCGACTGCCTCTCGATCCTCGGGATGGCCCGGGAGCTGTCTGCCGTCAGCGGCTGGCCCCTGAAGGGGCGCGCCGCGCACGAGCTCGACGACGAGGACGAAGGGCTCGCGACCATCCAGTACGACGGCCCGTCCTGGTCCGGCTCCACCGGCTCGGTCGGCACCGACGATCGGCGCGTGGACGTCAGCCTCGAGGCCGCCGACGCCTGCCCCCGCTACGCCTGCGCGGTGCTGCACGGCGTGTCCGTGGGTCCGTCGCCGACGTGGATGTCGCGCCGGCTCGAAGCCATGGGCGTGCGCGCCATCAACAACGTCGTGGACTGCACGAACTACGTGATGCTGGAGCTGGGCAACCCGCTGCATGCCTTCGACCGTCGGTTTGTGCGCGGTGACGCGGTGCGCATCCGCAACGCGGACGCCGACGAGCCCGCGACGACGCTCGACGGAGCCGAGCACGCCCTGCAGGACGATGACCTCGTGATCGCCGATGGGGAGGGCGTCATCGCCGTCGCCGGCGTCATGGGCGGCGAGAACAGCGAGGTGCGCGACGACACCACCACGCTGCTCCTCGAGTCCGCGCACTTCGCGACCGCGCCGGTGCGTCGCACCGCTCACCGGCTCAAGCTCGGGACCGAGTCCAGCTACCGGTTCTCGCGGGGCGTCGATCCCGAGCTTCCCGTCGCTGCGCTGCTTCGGCTCATCGAGCTCCT
>ENA-OWNT01001639-OWNT01001639.1-seawater-metagenome-genome-assembly--contig:-NODE-1639-length-27094-cov-3.735500_pt1 | contig 27094 bp, 33 predicted proteins | sample MGYA00238136_ERZ651165 | MGnify/ENA primary metagenome ERZ651165 (study PRJEB26861, sample SAMN08777766) | seawater metagenome | isolation source: coastal seawater | place: USA: Florida | collected...
GCGAATACGTACCACGGGCTACACCGCGAAAGTGGGACGGCGGTGGGAACAGTGTGCGGTGACGATGATGGCGCGGAGAAGCGAGAAGGAGCGTGTCCAGTTGGCGCGCTGCTGGCCCGAAAAGTGTGAGGTCAGCTGACCACGACAGCCCAACATCAGCTGACCACGAAATCAGGAGGCGTGGATGCTGAAGCACCCAGTGAGTGATCAATGTGGGTTCATGGGGTCATGGCAGCTCACGCACCCATGTCCCCATGCATGCGGTGACGTCGTGGGTTCTTAAGCACCCATTGGACAAGGTGCGACGTGGGTGGATGGGTGCTCACGCACCCATGCATCCAGTGCATGAATTGGGTGCTCACACACCCAATAGGAGGGTACGCTTGCCTTACTGGGTGCTCAAACACCCCAATAAGTGATGCTCTCACAAGCAAGTTGTCAATGTGCATCACCGGGACGATGTATGTATGTACTGGGCTTGGCCTATCCATACCGGAGACTTCTGTGCAGCTGGCTGGCTGGCTGGGAGGGAGGGGGAGCAGAGGGCGTTCACTCACTCACTCACTCACTCACTCACTCACACTGAGGTCACACACAGGTCACAGGCCGTCGCAGTGCAGTGTGGTGGTCACAGTGTGACTGACTGACTGATCAATGGGTACTGAGTGCGGACGAGTGGATTGTCAGTGCGTGTGAGGGGGCGGGAGGGAGGGCACACGAACGAAGACCGACCGACCGACCACTGACCACAGTCAGTCAGTCAACACAGTCAACACAGTGGGGCGGACAGTGAGTGAGGTCACCGAGGAAGGCCACTCACTCACTCACTCACTCAGTGACTGGCTGGCTGACGGCCAAAGTCAGTCACTGTGAGTGAGTGAGTGAGTGAGTGAGTGTGTGCGTGGCCGTCCTTAGGCCGTAGTGCAGGGCGTCGTAGGCTGCCTTGAGCCACTGCACTACCTCACCCTCAGCCCCCACCCACTCACTCGCTCACTGCCCCGAACTAAGCACTCACTCACTCACTCACTCACGTGCTGGTTGGTGTCCACCGGCGTGGCCTGCTGCGGCTCTCACTCACGCTCACTCACTCACTCACTCACTCACTCACTCACTCACTCTTCCTCTGCCATCGCCCATCATTCACTTTCGTTCGTTCGTTCGTTCGTTCGTTCGTTCGTTCGTTCATTTGTTCGTCGTCGTCGTCGTCGTCGTCGTCGTCGTTGTTGTTGTTGTCGTTGTTGTTGTCGTCGTCGCTGTGTGTCGCTGCGTTCGTCGCCGTTTGTTGTTTCGTTGTTGTTTGCTGCTGGTGAAGCTGATGCAGCGACTGTTGCTTATGCTGCTTCGGTGCACCCGTTCGCTTTTCGTGGCTCCCATGTCGTCACTGTTGTTTCAGGGGTGTGTGGAATGGCGAACCCACTGCTACTCGCAGTGCCCGCTGTTGATTCCGGTTGCTTGTCAACTGTTGTGGCTGCTGGCGTCTCTTGACAGCGCCACCACTCAATACACGACAAGGAAGTACGCACACCCGGTGAGAGAAGAATGGTGTGAATGACCGAGCCTGGTCGGCAAGAGCTCCTAGTAACGCAGCTCTGTTTAATCGCAGCTTGTTCGCGGCGTTGCCGGTTGGGTCGGACGTCGTCGTATGTCATAGTGCGTGCATCGTTCACATTCAGGCTTGTTGTTACAAAAAGCGTGTCTTGTTCTTGTTGTGGTTTTTGTGTGCGGCTTTTTCTGTCACAATTTGGGAGGGCCAACGTTTCATTTAATCCATATTCAGTCAAGGTTCGTTGTGGTTTCATTCGGCAATATGCATGTGTTTCCTCGTCTCACCGATTTCCGGTTCTATTGTGCAGATGGTGCGCCACAACAATGTCGTGCCTAACCAGCACTTCCACAAGCAGTGGCAACGTCGCGTGAAGACGTTCTTCGATCAACCCGGTACGCTGCATCGTTCCGTCGCTTTGGAGTCGTACGTCCAAGATCTCACCGACGTTCTTGTTTTGTTTCTGTTTTGGTGTGTCGGTTTGCCATGGGTGTGACCTGCAGGTGCCAAGAAGCGCCGCCGTCTCGCACGCATCTCCCGCGCGCAGGCTATCGGCCCGCGCCCGACCGCCGGCCTTCTGCGCCCGGTCGTCCGTTGCCAAACTGCCAAGTACAACATCAAGGTCCGCGCCGGCCGTGGTTTCACCCACGCCGAGCTCAAGGCCGCTGGCATCAACCGCCGTGAGGCACGCGGCATCGGCATTGCTGTCGACCACCGCCGTGTCAACCGCTCTGTTGAGGCTTTCGAGGCCAACGTCGACCGCCTCAAGAAGCACCTGAACCACCTTGTTGTGTTCCCGCGCCGCAACGGCAAGGCACGCAAGGGTGACTCTTCTGCTGAGGACTTGGCTGCCGCCACCCAGTTCACTGGCGTGCTCCAGCCCATCGCTCAGGACGTCGCCCCCGTCGAGCACATGGAGATCACCGAAGAGCTCTCTGAGTTCAGTGCCTTCCAGAAGCTCCGCGGCGAGCGCACGGCTGCCCGCTACATCGGCAAGAAGACCAAGAAGCAGATTGCCGCTGAGGAAGCTGCTAAGAACCCGCTCAAGAAGAAGAAGAAGAAAGGAAAGAAGTAAACTCTTTTCTTGTTCGAGCGTGGTTCAGCTTGTGGTTACTTTTACGCGACTCCTTGTGCGTATTAGCTGCTGTTAGCTGAGGTACTATATTTTAAACGAAAGGCCCATCCAAAGAGAATTATTGAACGATAGTTTATATTGTGCTGTTGCTTTGCTTCTTTGGTTACACATGCGTATTTTACTAACCACCAGTTGGTTGCCCAGCTGGGCCTTGCAGGCGAGATTACTGTGGTCACTGTGGTTCGTTGCCGGTCACTTCTTCACTTTTTGAGCAGTCCATCCCAAATCTTTACCGAGAACTTTGTATAGTTCTGCGTTGCGCGCATCAAGTTCAAAGATGTCCCACAAAACTTGGCGCAAACTGTTGGGGATTGTCCATTTTTTCACGGATGCATGTGTGAGAGATTCGTCGTACAGAGGACTGTTGGCAACGGGTGTGCAAAAAAATAATGAAAATACGGTTTGGGGAGCACGAACGCAGACTTCCACGTACCCGTCATCAGCGTATTGAAATGCGGGAACGCCGGCGAAAGCAGAAATTTCATCCATCAGTCGCTGACGAATCGTGGGGTCATGTAGCGTGGTGTCTGGAATGAAGAGAAACTTGTCTTTTCCGTACAAATCGAACCAAATTTTGAAGTGGTCGATGTAATAGCTGTAATCCTTCTCATCTAACAAAAACTGCTCCGCTGCCTTCAACATTCCTGATGAACAGCCCGATGGTCCAGCGCCTTCGCCGGAAGCTGAAAATCCCCATTTCACTGCAACGGCATCAACACAGCTCTGGAAAGTGGAGAGGGAATTTGTTCCACCGCCTGACTTCCTGCAAAACAGCGAGCAGATTGGCTCGTGATTACACGTCAGACTGTTCATCGTTGCGATGGAACAGCCTTCTCTTACCTCAACACCATCATGTTGAACTTTTGCTCGATATGTGACAGATGCCTATCCACTGGGTTCCTCAACAACGCAATCATTCTTGCGTGGGGCATCATTTTATGAATACGTCTCGCTGCGCCTGACACGAAGAAATATCTAGGTTGCGGCAAACAAGCAACATATTGTTAAGTGTGCGCATAAACAGCCCACAGAACCACCAGCGTGAGCTTGCGCAGCAACACAACAGTCGCAGTCGTGTGGTGTGGTGTCGTGTCGTACTTTGGACTAATGTCAAGACCCCACACATCCGCCCATGCATCTTGAGCCACAGTGCTGTCCAAATCGCTTTGAGTGAGTCCAGGGCACTTCATGTTCGCAAAAGCCTAACGTACGTCGACAATTGATGTCACCCATAGTACACTTTTGGTTAGCGCGTGCGTTGCAGAGCACCAACCTTTTTGAAATCACGCTTCATCATGGAAGCCTCCCCCGAAATCGGATTCCACTCGCAACCTTTGGGCAAACTCGGGAACTCCTTTTGGTATGCCTGGGTGTCGCATTCGTAGCTTGGACCCTGGCGTTCGTCGGCACACTTCATGACGAAAAACTTGTGCTCTTTTTTTGTGCCAACGCTGAGGTGGGCGTGACCGTCGAGGTAAGCTCCGAGGGATGTTGTACCGCAATTGATGCAGCTGATCGTCAGGACAGCTGGAAGACAAAACCTCCAGTTGTGTGCCCCAAGTTTCTCATAAATGCAGCCATCGACAGGCTGCGATGTTTGCGGTGCGGGTGGACCGTTGCGCGTGTCACCCAAAAATATACCGTGCTGCGGTGGCCACACAGTTTTCGCTTCCTTGATTTGTTTCAAGAGCTTGTCCTGGCTGATGGCATGGCCAGAAGCAAAGGGAGGGGACTTGCGTTCAGGGGCAGGCCGGGACAACGGTGACTGGTCCACCTGAGACGACATCACATTGCCATGCGCGTTGGCAGCGAACATGCGGTCAATCGTAGTGGGCTTTGGCTCTTCAAAGTGAAAATTGTTGCTGAAAGTGAGATAAGCTGCCACGAATAGCACCATGGCCAGGAGGGTAGCCACCTCGGGGCTAAAACGGCCACGCATCGCGATGAATTTCGTTACCCGTGCACGAATATCCTGGGCGACGTTCGCCTCCGACGATGAGTGCGATGCAGACTGAGAGCGTCGCATGCAAACACTCCAACCTCCCCACCCAAGGGTCCACGAGCAGCAGAGCGCTGCTATTGAAGGAAGCGTTCGCGAGATCAGCAATCGCTGCCACGCTCTACGCCCGCAAAAAACAGCGCAAAAGAGCGAAGGACAAAACGACCAAGGAAGCCGGAAAGACCACGACTTCGGCTTGAAATCTGCACGTGAGCGTGTCCCACCATCACTGCAGTCCAAAACTTACTCACTTCTCACAGCACGTCGATCCACACACCTCGCCCAGACGCCACGTCAGAGGGACTGTCTCTGCCTGGCAGCGGTAACGTTGCAAGAAACAACGCCACGCAACATACGCGCGTACATACCCTTCAACCACAAGGGAGGTACATGTTGTCAGGCCCATACTGCTATCCCTGCTTGTTCCAACAAACGAACATCTACAAACGAACACCTACAAACATACGAGCCAACCAACAAACTAACTAAACGAACCAACCAACTCACCAACCGACTGTGATAACGAACGAACAAACAACACGCACGAACACCACAGGAAATTCACGAACAACACAACAACGCAACGCATCCACGCCAAATCAGAACAACAGAACAACTCCAAACCCCAAGCACCAAGCACCAAGCACCAAGCACCAAGCACTAAGCACTAAGCACCAAGCACGCCCAAATCAAATGAATGAATGAGTGAGTGAATGAATGAAAAGGAACGAATGCATCGTTCCTTCGTTCATGCGTTCGTGCGTTTGTCCGTGCGTGCATGCGTTGCAAACACGCGAGCGAGCGAGCAGCAAACACGCAAACAACCAACACGCACGTGACTGACGGACGGACGGACGACGGACGGACGCACCCACACCACCACCGCCACCGACCGACCGACCGACTGTCAGTCAGTCAGTCCGCAGTCGCACAGCGAGAGACAGTCCGTCGTCCGTCAGTCAGTGGCCGACTGACTGACTGCCGATTGATTGACAACGCACTCTCTCTCTCTCTCTCACTCACTGCTCACTCACTCACTCCCTCTCAGTGCACTCACTCCCTTCCCCCTTCTTTCCTTCCTTCCTTCCTCCCTTCCGTCCCCAGTCAGTCAGTCATCCGTCATTCATCATCAGTCATCAGTCATCCCGAAAAGTCATGAATCCAAAAATTCCAAAACCCAAAACCCAAAATCCCAAATCCCCACCAAATCCCAACAAATCACAAATCCACGAATGACAGATGGTATTTCAGTGTACGTTTACTCTTTGATAGTTTTGGTTCTGTGCTTTACAGTGAATCCGTATATCCATAAACATGTAACTGTTTACGTACAGTGTACTGCACTTACTTCCACTCCACGCTGCTTCTGCACAATTTTAGTACTGTACTGTATGGTTAGTTAGACGGCTTCAAAACTCAAACAGTGTCAAAAATGTCAAAACTCTGTAGTCTCCGTTGCGGGTATATAAGTTTGAACGTGTGAAACCCACAATAATGTACCGTTAAATGGGAATAACCACAGCAATGTCATTTCATCGCTTGCGGTAAAAGATTTGGTAGTTTGTTAGCACATTGAACCGAAGTGCGTTGCATGAAATGCCTTAGAAATGAACATCAGTGGCATTACGATAGGCCTTGCGGTGGGTGTCAGTGAGAGATTGAGAGTGTGGCAGTTGGAAGTCAGTGAGCGGTTCGTTCGTTCGTTCGTTTGTGCGTTCGTTCGTTCGTTTGCGCGTTCGTTCGCTCCTTCCTTGGTCGCAGACGGAAGTGGTGCAGTAGGGAGGGCATGGTTTTGTATGAACGTATGATGTGTGTGTGGCTCCCCGAGCAGCACCGCGTACGCGTCGTAAGCAAGAGAAACGGCCCCACTGTCCATTGCTTGCTGCTGCCTATTCGTGTACGCATCTGCCTCTTTGTGTCGGTAATTGTGATTGTGAGTTTGATGCGGAGTGCGTCGGTACAGTGTTGTTTTGTTGGACGTGCGAGATCGAGCCACGTCGCCGTCAGGAAATTCTTATTGCTCACAACCAAATCACGTGTTTCGCCTGTGCGACCTCTCTCGCCGCTGCGATTCCGTAACCTTGCAAGAAAGACTTTTGGTGTGGTCGCAGCTGTAGCTGAATGCGATTCACTGATTGTGGATACGGACGACAGTGCGCAGCAGGACTTGCTACCGACGGGTGGACCGCAATAACCACTGACTAAGATGTGCAATGTAGATGGTGTTCGTCACTTTGCGCACCTGATACTGGCCCATATAATGCACCTGGATCGATATACCAGGAATACATGTCATTTACAACCTGTGGATTTTGGCCGTGGGACTTTTTTGTGCGCGAGCCAAGCTCGTCTTTGCGACGAATGCGAATAAATTGATACTGGCACAATCGTACGGGCTGACATTTCGACGACGCGTTTTTTGTTGCACCATGGTGAACAGTGTCAAGGTATTTTGTAGGTTTCGCCCACAAAATTCAAACGAGAGAAGTCACAATGGCGTGACATGCCACGAAGTGATAGATGAACAGTCTGTCCAACTCAAACGTGGAGCATCCGCAAGCACTGCAACCCCCGGGGGAAGTGGACCTTTCAATTTTGACCGTGTGTTCGACACCACAACTTCACAGGAGGAGGTCTATGAGCACGTTGGCCGTGAACTAGTTGAACAATGTCTCGACGGATATCATTGCACGTGTTTTGCCTATGGGCAAACCGGTGCCGGCAAAACCCATACCATGATGGGATCGCAGACAGACGAATCACAGGCTGGGATCATCCCCCGCATTGTCGCAGACATCTTCAGCCGAATTCATGGTGCGAGCGCCAAAGAGGAGTTCACCGTGAAAGCATCTTACGTTGAAATATACTTGGAAAAAATCAGGGATTTGTTGTCGCGACAACAAGCTACCCCTGGCAAGGGCGTGAACAGCAAGAACCTCAAAATCCGGCATGACAAGAAGGGACGCGGTCTATTTATAGAAGGGGTGGAGGAGTTCTACACCACGAGTGCAGAAGAAATGTTGCGTCTTGTGTTGCGAGGCGACAGCGCACGAGCAACTGCTTCAACAAAAATGAATGCTACCTCTTCACGATCACACAGTATTTTCATCATCACTGTCACGCAGAAGAATATCGTGAGCGGAACATCCAAGACTGGGAAATTGTTTGTCTGCGATCTTGCCGGTTCGGAGATGGTGAAGAAAACGGCTGCGACTGGAAACACACTACGAGAGGCAAAACAAATTAACAAGAGCTTGAGTGCACTTGGCAATGTTATCAAGGCATTGACACAGGGATCCGCTCACGTCCCGTACCGTGACTCCGCTTTAACTCGTCTTTTGTCTGAGGCGTTGGGGGGGAACAGCAAAACGTCCCTCCTCGTGGTACGTTTGGTCAACTGTTGCCCCGCAGCACCTCGAACTTTGTTCGGATTGCTGACAACCCTTTGCTTGTCACTTTGCTGGTGCGTGTACTTCAGGCGGCCTCTAGCAGCTCCTATAATTTAGCCGAGACGCTCTCAACGCTACGTTTTGGAGTTAGAGCCAAGCTCATCAAAAACAAGGCTGTGCAGAACAAGCAGTTGTCCATCGCTCAGTGCCGAGCGCTTGTGCTGAGTAGTAAGAGACAGCTGGCCGAATATAGTAGCGCCTTGAATGCGTGGGAGAGTTATGCGCAAAAGCTTGAAGCGGTGATTACTGCAGCCGGCATTGCACTCCCCGAAGGAAAGCCGGACGCCTTGAAGCGACGACACACAAGCTCAGGAGACGGCAAAAGCCGACCTTCCAAAGATCCCGTGTGCAAGGCGCTTCCGTTGCCAAGTATGGAACCAATGGTCGATCGAACAAACAGCCCGAAGGCAACACCCACATCAAAGGACAAACGGCAGTCATTGACTGAGCAAAAGCTTCCGAGTCCTGCTGGGTTGAACGAGTCAATGCCAACTTCTACAGCTACAACTACAGAGTCCACGATGCAAATGACGACCCCAGATAACAATACAACGACCACCGTAGAACGGTCCATGAAGCCTCAACATGCATCCAGCCCCACTTCGGAAGCTACAAACAACGACGTGTTCTTCTCCGATGACGAGAGTGCTGGCTCTGTTGAGGGCTTTAGCATTGAGGCAAGCGAGGATGGGGCGGATGAGTTCTCAGAATTCTTACAGTTTGATGACTCTGGCAACGACTCTCAGTTCAGCGACTTCAGTGACTTTTCAGATGATGAAGCCGGCAGCATAGACGCCGATGACGATTTTGAGTCCGAGGACGAGCGGTTGCGGCTGCAACAGCAACTCACTGAAATGACCGAGAAATATCTAAGAACAAGAGTTGAGTTGCTGGAACAAAAGCAGCAATTTGAACGAACGCGAACTCTGGTGGCAGATCGTGCAGCATGTGAAAACGAAGATCTGAAGGCTGCTCTGTCAGGTGAGCAACCAGCGCCCTCAACGCCATGACTGATTCGCTGTGCCGTCTCACTCAAGGGGCATTTCCTCGTAGGTCGAAACAGAAAAGTTGAGGGTTTGCAGGCTGAGATCATGAAACTTGCTCGCCAAAATTTAGAGTTGCAGCAAACTGTCCTGAAACAAAACGAAACGCAGAGAGAGAAAGAAAGTGAATTGCGTCAGATGGAAGAAAATCTGCACAGGTTCGTTGAGCATTGCCGAGACTTACCGCAAGTTCCTCCTCACCTCTTCAACTCTGTTTGGTGTGGTGCTGCAGGTATATTGACGTTGGGCAACGAAGCTCGCAAACAAGAACGCCGCAGCCCAAACAAGGAGCCCTCAGAAAGCCAATGCGAGGGTACGCGTCCTCGTATGGATTAACGACAGAACTAGTACTTGCTCACAAACACCGTTCACATTGCGCAGGGGGTTTACAAAACGTCAGTCACGGAAGCCTTTTTCGTTGAAAGATATCTTTTCGAACATCGGAAAGAAAAGCTAGAGAGAGAAGCTGGCATAACTGTTCTGTTGTCCAGGACATTTTGCTCACTCGCAGGCATATTCTCAGTGTAATCGTTACTTCGACCACTCACAAAACTGCTAGAAAGAGATTGCATCGACGTGCCCACTTAGTTTTACGGCCACTTCACATCACTCCATTCCCAATCGATTTCGAGCCCGCATGACGATGTAGGCCCGTCACTGTGATCCCAAAGCTGTTTTGCTGCTGGCCTTTTCCAACCACCGTAAGGTTGCCCCCACCAATCGCGGTAAGAAGGGATTTGATCGTAGTGTGCGTACACCAACTCAAGTGACGAAAGCCCGGTCCAATTCCCAAACCACTTGGGCCACTCCCTTCCCACATACATAACCACTGGATGCGCCGTAGCATTGAACACACTCACGACGTCGGACAGGAATTTGACATTGTCCTGCACGCATTTTCAACATCACGAAATCAAAGGACATGGAGGATCGCATTACAGTGTACAGCACAGTGTCTGCCACCACGCACCTCAATGGGAAGACCGTCCCACCCTCTCTCCACGTCAATCATCACCTTGTCGTACTTGGTGCCGGCTTTTTCGAGCGCGTCCAACATCCCCTGTGCCTGCAAAGTAGGATCACCATTTCTCTGTGGGAAGAAGTATGCGGATACCGAATCAAATCCTGCCTCCCACGCTTTGGCAATGTTGTCAACGCACGGCTCGAAAAAGTAGCCACCGCCTGGTCCTTGGACATGTCCTGCTGAATGCGGTTGCTCTGTCCAGCACTCCATAATTGCGTACGAAAACCCCGCGTCGGCCAGACATGATAAGCTGCTTTGGCTGGCAGAACCCTCCGGCCACCCGATGTCGAAGCCGTACACGCCAAGATTCGGCACGACACCGCCAACCAGGCGCTGGAATTCGTCGAGCTGCAAGCGACCATCTGGTGTTCTCAGTCCCTGTGCTTTTTGCCAGGACTTTACATGATCTTCGAGGTCGGATGACCAAGTGCCCAAAGTCAAGTTTGCACCGTAATATCCGTTAAATTGTCGGATGACTGCGTTGAGATCCGCGGCGCTGGAGTCAGGTGACAGAGGAAGTCGTTTGTCGAACAGTGCAATCCAAGTGTTATTGCTCACTTCTCCATCCGATGTCACCCCGGCAGAGGTCTGCAATTTCTTGACACATTCTGTTGTTTTTGGACCAAAAACACCATCTACTTCAATTGCCGGGTCGCATAGACTTTGAATTGTTTGCACATTCACGGCCTCCGGAGGTGAAACAGGGTTCTCTTTCAAGAAGGGCCAACCCATCAAAGGAGGTTGGGGAAATGTGGCTCCCACCAGCATCGGGAGCGCAGCTGCGAGAAGACATTTCATTGCTGCACAACGATGCACTCAAGAAAACACGTCGAGATGGTAAATAGACACACACAACGAAAAATTCACGAAAATGTCACTTTTCTCCTGATCCTCAAATACGAACTGTTCTTCCAGCGTGTTCACAGACAACGTGTCCACTATTCTTCCAAAGTTGTTCCTCAGCATGCAAGCCCTGCAAGGGGATCGAGTTTTGTTACAAGCGGCTAACAGCCAACAGCAAACAGCAAACGAGAAAACTGCACTCTGCACATCAAAAACGTTGACTGTCGTCGACTCGGAAGCGTGGAAGCGCGGAATACAACGACGACGACGACGACGACGACGACATCGACGTCGACATCGAACAACCAAACAACCAAACAACCAAACAACCAAACAACCAAACAACCAAACAACCAAACAGACAAACAACAAACAGACAAACACAAACAGACAACCCCACAAACAGACAACCCCACAAACAAACGACGAATCAACGCCTCGGGTGGCGACGAGGACGAACAGCAACGAGCACCAACAACAAAACAACGAAACAACGAGACGACGAAACAACGAGACGACGAAACGACGACGACGACGACGACGACGACGACAACGACGAAGCAACGAAACGACGAAACGACGGCGACGACGACGACGACGACGACGACGAAGCAACGACGACGAAGCAACGACGACGACAACGCGACAACGAACACCACCGAATACTGACTACAGGCTGTTGATAAGATATGGATACGCTTCCCCTCGACACACCGTAATGCATGGAATAGTGGTTCTAAGAATAATATTTCACAATCGCACGTTTATAACAGAAGTAATTAGTTAGGGCCCGCAGTGAGTGAGTGAGTGAGTCAGTCAGTCAGTGTGGCGAACGCGCTGGCCGTTGCGTTCGTTTGTCGCGCGCGTTGCGTGTTTGTGGTCGTTCGTTCGTTCGTTTGTTGGTGCAGTTAGTTATTAGTTCGTAGGTGTTGTTGCGTTGTTTGCTCTTCTTCTCTTCTTCGTTGCTGTGTGTCGTGGATCATTGTTGTTTGTTTGGTGTTACCACACCGTAGGTAAGGTTGCCATCACTGTTGGTGGTGCGCCTTGTGCAGGTTTGGAAGAGGATAGCAGTGTGGTGCTGGGTGTATAGTTGATGGAAGGGGTAGGTATTTGAGACGCCATTGGCGCGAATGCGTGTTCGCAGAGGACGCGGTGCAGGTGCGTGGCAACTCTCCCGCCGCGAAATCAATGGCACTGGTGCCGAAGATAGGTGCTCGAAGGCAATGCACGAACAATACATCCTTGCCCATTACGTGTCAAAAGTTAAATAAAACAGAATCAGTCGCAAAGAAGCATAATTTGCAAACAAGCACTCTGGCAATCTTCCTCATTAATTGAGCTGCGTACGAGATATCCACGGCGATCAGCAGCATCGACAACGAAAATTCGACCACTACAACGAGTGCCCATGCACGCAGTTGCGACCATCAAACTAAAACCCAACATGTTGTGGAGTCAATCACCACATATTGGACTGAAAAGACCTATTGTGATGGATCCGCCCACTGCTTTGGACAAAGTAAAGCGCAAGCGTATCTCGGCAATCGTTGTGGCCGCTAGGGTTCAGTCTACCGGGCGGGATAGTGCAGGTGATGTTGCCCTCGCAAAAGCCACCCCGGTGCGGGGCAACGTTCGCACTAAGCGTGGGTCGCACCATGGGGCGGCGGGGAAATCAGTATCGCGTACCGTCGGGCATGTCAGCGTTGTGTCGAAATGTTCTCCAAAAACAATGGCCGCGCAGAAGGCGTGGGACGAAAAGTTCAACATGCTCTTCAACTTCTCAAAAGAGCATGGACATGCACGCCCGCCGTTGCGCTTGGACACGGACAAGTACCCAAAGTTAGGGTGTGTTTGCACTGTTCTACGTTGTTGTTTGCTGTGAAAAGCTGCTGGCGTTCTCACACTTCATTTTTTCTGCCAGGTATTGGGCCGATCGACAACGCAGAGCAAAACGGAACGAGGCGGTTCGCGCTTCTGGTAAAGTCCCGAAAGGCCGGGAACGAATATCTTCAACTCAGATTGCTCGACTTGAGAGCATTGGGTTTGAGTGGACAGCCACAGAAAGAAATGAAAAGGGCACCCGTCCTCAATGGATGGAGAAATTCAAACTTTTCCAGGAGTTTGTCAGCAAGCACGGACATACCCGCGTTCCGCGCAAACCGGGTGCTGCCTGCGGCCAGCATTTCGCCCAGCTAGGAACTTGGATCAAGAATCAGCGTGCGGCGTACAGGAACGAGGCTTGTCGAGCTCGGGGTGCGTATTGTGTCCGCTCGGTGTGTGGAGGTACTTTTTTTCGTTTACAAACCCTATGACGCCAATTGCTCGTAGGTGCAACTCCAAAAGGACTGGGCCGTTTGACGTCGCGGCAAATCACTTTGCTAGAAAGTGTGCCAGGGTTTTGTTGGGAGCCTTCCAGCAAACAGAAAGTCCCATCAGAAGCTGAAAATAGGAATGTGAATGGCAAACATGTGACCTCTCCGCCCCTTCAAAGATGACAACAGTACAGCACTCGCGACTTCTTCCAGGTCTTCATCAATCCACATCTTTGTTCACACTGTGACTTCTAATATTATCTTATATTTGCTATCCGTCCTTGCTCCGAGCTGTGCCGAGCTACACTAAGTGCATGTACCGTCTCATCGACCAGCTCAGTGGACGTAGAATCAAGTAGTTTTATTCGGTGTGGCATCCTCCAAACGGAGGCGCTTCCCCGTGATGCGTGGTCCGCGCGCATCGACGCCTCCGTCTTTCATTCGCAGCATCACCGACTAAACCTGCAACGAGGACTGGCTCTCTTCCTGACCAACACCCCCCACTCTCTTCATTCCACATTAGCATCACAAGTCTCCCATCAATCGTACGTTGTTGCCGTATGTTTCCTTGGGTCGTTCGTCGTGCCAGTTCCAGTTTCAGCCACACTGCGGCATTCTGTGGATTCGCCAAATGTGTGGCAACGCCGTATACCATGTCATGCCAATCTAGTTCGTCGAGAAATTTCACCGTAACCTACGAGAGAATCTCAGCCCTCGATTCCACTCCGCTTCACAAAAGTGCCCACTCGCTGTGTCAGAGCACGTGTTTCCAAACGTATCCGCCCGCAGCGTGCGCGACCACACGAACGCGTGGTGGATCCCGCAACAACAATCAGAAGCAGCAGACTTGTAATACGAGCTTTGCTTTTGGAGTGTGTGAACATCGTGCGATGATGCACTCCACTGATGACGCGATGACGTGACGTATTGCAGTGTCGTTGATTTTGATTGACGTAATGGATGTTGTGGTAATGGGTAGGTAGTTGCAATGCAGTGATGCAGCGATGCATGCATTTTTCTGAAATGTCCTGAATCGTTGTGGCTTTTGAGTTGTGAAGCTGCGGAGCCACCACGGACGTGTCGTTCGTCTCACCGCTGCCTCGTCCGCACCACTCTCGACGACAACGAACAAACGGAGGAAGAAGGAAGACAGAAGAAAGATGTAAAGAAGTAAGTAAGTCACTGGAGTGTCGTACACTACGAGTACAGATGCCCAATGACCTTATTTTATGCCTTACTTGCGGTATTCAACTCTAGATCTACATCTACATCTACATCTACATCGACGGTTGTGACTTCTCAATCAAGGCAACAATGCAATGCCTCACAGGCTCAACCAGCGGGTCAAGGGTGGCTTCAGCCTTCATCAGCGTTCGTTTCATTCATTCAGTGCAACTTCGTGTTCTTTGGACCTTCCTTCCTTCCTTCCTTCCTTCCTTCGTTGACGACGACGAACGGTGGCTGACAACTGACAACGAACGACGACGAACGACGAACGACGACGCTGACGCGATGACGGGTTGACTGAAACGCGACGTCAAGGTTCAAAGCTCCCCAAAAGGAACGAACGTGGTTGCAGGTGTGATAGTGTGCGTCGATGTGTCAGGCAGTAATGGTATGAAGACGGGAGAGCGGGCAGATGGCAGATGACTCGTGTGTGTTTGTGTGTGCTTGTGTGTGTTGCAGGTTGCAGGTTGGCGATGTGAAGCGAAGGGATTTGACGATTGGTGTCGAGTGTCAGGGATTTGAGATTTGGAGCAACGTAGTTGGACACAGTCGAACTCTGGAGTCAGCAAAATATCGCAGATGGTTTCACCATGGAAGCCAAAGTCGTGGCGATTTGTAATTGATCTTGTGAGATTTCGCTTGCTTTCATTTAGGCTCGTATGGTCGCGCTGTGTAGGGAGGCGCACTCTCTTTCTCAAGCGAATGCCGCAGTCCTCGTGAGAGCAGAACTGCTGGAGTGAACGTTCGATGTGTGAGCACGGTGGGGTGGGACAATGTCAAACACTCAAAAGTCGAAAGGTGAAGGCCCGGGTAGGACATGTCATTCTGCCCAACGTCTAGCGACTATAACTCGCCACACGACATCGGCTGCAAATGTTTCTCGACCTAACAAGCGCCCGAAGCTCATTGCCATGTTCGGGGCGTCACTGAACCCTGTCACTTTGGCCCATGTCGCCATTGTCCAAGCCTTGCTCGATGAGAAATGGAACGCCCACGTGCGCGAAAATCTGTGTGGCGCAGGCAATTCCCTATGCGATTCGGAGGCACCTGACAACGATGCACCATTATTTGACGAAGTGTGGGTGCTTCCAGTGTATTCGCACCCAGACGTCGAGAAGTACAAGCACATTCAGCACATTAAAAATCGCACTCCTGAGCAGGACGAACTATTAGACATTTATCGCAAGAAAAAGGAACTTCACGACTCGTTCAATGATCGTGTACGCTTGTGTCAGGTACGTTGGCACCGAATACTGTGGTCACTTTCAACTCAACTTAAACTCAAGCGTGTTCCGGTCGCAGGTTGCTTTCGCGGATCACCCACGTGTCAAGGTCAAGACATACGAACGTGACTTGTGGGAGTTCTTCGACACGTTCGAGTGCGTGTGATACTTACAATGGCATCTCTTGATGATGACTGAGTCTTGCAACAGATTGTGATGTGCCGGAATTGTTTTTTGTTTCTGTAGACCAGAACGCTTTGACCAGTCCCCACGCAGTCACGTGGAAAAGTATGCCGGGACACTGCACCTGGTACGTACGCGACATCCCATTGGCTATTGCAATGCCAATGAAGATGCGCTGATTCGTGTTGTGGCACTGTTGTGGCACCGTTTAGATCCGATGGATCTTGGGAGCAGAATCTTATGAGGGCGATTCAACATTTAAGGCACATCAAGCAGCTGGTACAGAGTTTGCGTGGTTCATGGGTGAGTTGAAGCTGAGTGCAGGCTCGTAAAATCCCCTGAAACTGTGTAAGCGTTTTCATCCAACGCTAATGCAGGGCAAGATACTTGGGCTAGTTATGTGAAGGGGCACTGGATGGGCAAGGTAATACATGGCCGTGGTTGTTGTTATGCCTTTGCAGAGTTCTGAACGAGTGGGTTGTGTAGTTTGAATTGCAAACCAGAGTCCATCTAGTAAACGCGCCGCGTGACGGTCGCAAGTGTGGCCCGTTGGTGCCGGTTCCCGGGACCAAACCTCCAATTGCACTCGATCATCTGGACGTGATCCCTACATCGTCAACTGAAGCTCGTAAATGCGCCCAAGAACATGATGGTACATATGTGTTGGTGCGTGGCCTGCAAACGGGCACACTAGTGCTGACCGTGCTTTCCCATTTCAACAGGCCAAGCACTCCGCAAACAGGTCCCAGAGATGGTGGCCGATTACATTGAAAAGCACAACCTCTACAGTGCTGCGCGAACACATGAGGCTGAATAATCAGTATGTCATCAACAATGACCATGCCACACATAAGTCACGGTTAACTCTTACAATGTTTCACAAAGCGAACGCTTGTGGGTCACTAACATCAATCCTTGAATGTCATCGTCACAACTGAAATCAATCGAGGTGGCGCATGGCTTCTTTCAAACCAAGTTTCCGACACGTAATTGCATTTCAATACAATACTCGAGTACAATGCACTGCAAGCAAGTACAGCACAGACTGTAGCGATTCAACAATACTCGTAGCGTCAACAGTCATGTGATGCGGTGATGATGAATGAACTGTGAAATTTGTGGGCTCTAGCTAGACGTTGCATGTTTTTGCGAGCTTAGCTTTCGTGCAGAGCACGAGTTGCATACTTCTGTCACACCAGTCGAGACGATGATGTAGAATCTTTACTAGGCAATTTGAGAATGAAGGAAGCGACAAAAGAAGCTCGACGGTGTGTCAATGCATGAATAAGCAAGCAGTGAAGAATCAAAACTGGGGGAACGGCATTGCAGCATTGCAGTGGGAATCCGAAGTCGTTCCTGTATCTATGAACGATGTATGTACCCATGTCACAAGCTTGCTTGAAATAAATGGAGTTGCAAGCGGTGTATTTGTAGCCGCAGCTCGTCAATGTGCACTACGCTGCGACCATACGCTGTCTGGGAGTGGATAGATGGACTTTCAGTGGACAAAAGAGCTGATTGAGTGGACTATTTCGACCATTCAACCTGAATCTTGACCACTGATTGTTTTAAAATTAACCAATGGCTAACCAATGGCTAAAACCACTGACGAACGGTTTGACCATTGACCTCCTTGGTTGGTTGAGAAAGTGAGTGGACGGACAGTGAGCCATCAGTGAGTGAGTGAGTGAGTGAAGTGAGTGAGGGTCAGTGAGTGAGTGAGTGAGTGACTGACTGACTGACTGTGAGTGACTGTGAGTGACTGTGAGTGAGTCGGCGAAGTGACAACGAAGCGACGAACAGTCAACGAAGTTCGTTCGTCGTTCGGTCGTTTGTTCGTTTGTTCGTTTGTTCGTTTGTTCGTTCGTTCGTTCATTTGTTTGCTTCGTTGTCGTTTGTTTGTTTGCTTGTCGTTGGTTGTGGCCGAACTTTCTGACGGCAAGAGACTTGCGGTCGATGGCGTTGCGGGTGGGGGTGGCTTCGTGTCTTCGTAGGTGTGTGGTGGTTGGCTTGTTGGTCGGTTTTGTTTGGTCGGGTTGATGGTTCCTGGCGTAGACTGACTGTTGTAGGGACGAGCGACCGTTGTTGCTGGAAAGGAGTGGTGTTCAGGTTGTTGGGTGCGGTGTCGCAGCCAATGGTATTGTTGTCTATGCCGCTTTCCACATTGCGTTGGTTGATTGCTGCAACCACTTGTTGCCAGGGGACAGGACAGGGACCAACAAACGAGTTGCTTTTATGACGGAATGAACTTAGTGCTGCGATTGGACAAACGGTCGTAGACGTGTCGGACGTATTTTTGTTTTTGCGTCCTTTCACTCCCAGCGCACCTTCGCTGGTGATATTCGTGACGGCCAGGCTTCTCCGTGAACACGGAATTTGCGAATTTTGTCGCACAACCTGGTGCCATTGACAGACACGATGGACCCCATGAACCCGTTTCAACAACCGGGCCAAGCGCCGCAATTTCAACAAAGGCGGTCCAAGAAGCCTCACCCGCCACCTTTTCAACCTCTGTCACGCTCGCATGAAGCAAAGACGGCAAGTGATCAGTCCGCGCACAATGCTCAGAACTTTTTCGCCGAAGGTGGCGCCCCACAACAACGTCAACATCAAAGCCCACCGGTGCAGTCGTATCACCAGCAACAGCAACCTCCGCAGCCGCAGCAACAACACCAGCAGCAACCTCAGCAGCAGCAGCAGCAGCAGTATTACCAGCAAGGCTATCCTCAACAACAGGCTTACAACCAACCGTTTGGTCAACAGCAGCAGTCACACCAACCCTCCTCGTCCGGGGGATTTGGTCAGACAATGAGTACAGAGCTCAACAACCTCGGCAGTCAGATCGGTGTCAACCCACTGTTAGTCAGCGTCACCGACGCTGGCCTCAAGACAGCAGGCGCTCGGATGCGGGCTTACATCCCCGGACTCTCCGGGCTTTGGCAAGCTTTGAGGTATCACTTTGACGTGGACAATACCTACGTGAAGAACAAAATGAAACTCTTGCTGTTTCCTCGGCAGCGAAACTGGACGCGTTTAGCTTCAGATACGGTGGAAACAAGCAGACCGTTGCCCCCGGTCGCGGATGTCAACGCCCCAGATCTGTATTTGCCGGTCATGAGTTTCATCACGTTCAGCCTGTTTGCCGGATTTTTGCAAGGAACTGCAGGAAGATTTGATCCAGAATACATCCAGGCCACTATCATGTGGAGCGCCACTCTTATCGCGCTTGAGGCCGCTGCCGCGCGATTGGCATGCATGTTCTTGAAAGTGCCCAACATTTCGTTGTTGGACTTTGTGTGCTACAGTGGATACAGATATTTTGGACTGTGCATCATCCTTCTTGTAGAACTGATCACCAAAGGAATGCACTTGCCGTATTACATCATCCTTGGCATTGTCGGAGCCGGAAACAGCCTATTCCTGTTCCAAACGCTGCGAGCCTCCATAAAAAAGGCTCGGCAACAAGACCCGATGGTGAATGATGTAAGTGTCTCATGTTGTTTTGTTACTTGTGTGCACACCTGCTTTTGCTGCTCGCACGCCAATTTTCACCATTGTTTTGCAACTTTTGCGTGCGCAGAAAGGAGCAACGTTGTTGGCAATTGTAATTGCAGTTCAGCAGTTCTTATTCATGTGGTGGCTCTCGGCTTACAACCTTGACGGCGCTGCGGCCACCGCAGCTGCGCTCGGCGCAAGTGCGGTCGGCGCTGACGCAGTGAGCGACAACGAAGTCGCTGCACCTGCCGCGGCGGTTGAAGAGACCCCGTCGGCCGCGCCCGCGCCCGCTGCTGTTGAAGATGTGGCTGCTGAGTAGACTCCGCGGCTTGCTTCGCAGAGGCAGTAGCGGCATACATTGTCACAACAGAAGAAGCCAAAAAGTTCAATCATCGGCGCATTCGTGTCATTAGAGAGATACCGATAATTTACAATGAGGTACCGACAGCTGATTGTGCTCGCACGCGCTGAATCATCGCACGGACAAAAGGAACCAAAATTGGCCCAAATGTTTCCTGCAATGCGCGCTGCCCTCCGTCTAAGACCACAGCCCCTGCAATCGACTCAAAAACATCACTGAAAAACTTCGGAGGCGGTGGCACTCCAACGGGCAATGGACCATCCTGACCATACACGTGCACATACACACACACACACACACACACACACATAAAGCCCAAATACGCTCTTTCGCCGAGGAAGCAGTTTGAATGGCCCGATGCGCAACCTGTGCCAACATGGAAGTCTGAAGGGCTGCTTCGAGCGAAGTGTGTGTCGCCTGACCACACAAGTGTCTCCGAATTATTGTGTACCGTCAAGCGCAACCATACAATCGACGTACCCACTGCAAATATTGGTCGGCACGGGCAGTGACTACTGCATCATGGGAGTGCAACAAGTGTTTCGCCATTCCCGATTGGCATGCTAAAAATGCAAACGAAGCATTGCAGACGACTAAGGACTTGGTCAAAGTCATAATTCTCGGAGTTCCGCCACTCAAGTGTACATTCAACTGGCCATCTTTGAAGTCATTCGCCGTTGAAGTTGACGCTGCCACAAAAATGTGCTCCAGGGCAAGAAGATCCAAAGCAGCGTCCCCGACGAACTCCAAGCGGTCATAACTACCACAATTCAGTTCGTTTGCCTTGTTTCATTGCACCATCCACCAAACTGTGACGGTCAAACAAGAACGTAGGATTTCAAAGAAAAAAGCAGACGAACAGACCTTTGACTGGTGCATTACAGCCCGCAGAAGCAGTTTTTTGTTCACAAATGAGTAATGCAGTGTACGCTTCACCGGCGAACCACATGAACACAGACACAACCACTCTCAACACTGTGTGATCGATCTGCAATGGTGCCCATGAATACACGTACCTCTAATGACTCCAAACTCACAACCAATTCTGCTTGAAGCGGTGACAACGACTGACTGACTGGGCGAGGCCAAGGCGGACAATCCGTGCAATGAATGCCCAGCCAATGTTGCAGCACTACCTTAGCGCCTGACGACCGATGGTCCAAGTATGCTGCACCAATTAGAGCTTCGGCTACATCCGCAATGACTTTCTTCGGGATGCTAATTTTGTCCAACGGTGGTGACGACTGCTTATCGCTGTTGAGATCACTGTAGCGCAGTAGTCGCGCCACACCACTGCGTATTCCCCTTTCGAACAAAAATTCATTGTTGACGACGTCTCGGCGTTTGTGGCTGAGGAAGCCCTCGGTGGCTTGCGGAAACTGGCGAAACCTGTATCGTGCGGTCAGCGTCGTCGCATATACAATGGTCATACTCATCGCTTGGTTGAAACAAAAAAAGTGAAGCAGACAACTTACACTGCTACCGTTGTCAAGTATTTGAGGACAGCATCGCCAAGAACCTCCAAGGCCTCATAGTCGTTTCCGTGAGACCCTTTTGACGTAGAAGTGCTGCTGCTGCTGGCGCCCGAGATTGCATTAAACGTTGCACTTTTGTGGGTAAACGCGCGTCGCACATTGATTTGACTTTCAGCTAAAAGGAATAAGTTGAACTTCCGAAACTGCTTGACAAAGGCATTGAACTCGGCTTCCCACTTTGACACGGGCAAGAGTGGTTCAATTAAAGCACTGTCATCCGTCGAGCTATCAGAAGTTGTTGCATTGACATGTGCATGTGAGTCCGTGGCCCCAAAGTCGTCTGTAAACGGGTTGACGAGCAGCAAGTTATCATCAATCACGCCGCGATCGTGCAGAATCCAGATTGCTTGCATTGCTGCGAGCTGTTGACTCTGCTGTATTGACGGAGCCATCATTTTCACGGCATCCACATCTTTGAGAAACACACGGTCATTGTCGAGACCTTGTGATAACTGATCGTCTTCAACATACACTCGCTGCGCGAGTGCGCGAGGAACAGCAACTCTGGTGATAAAGTACTTTTTTTTCCCCTGCATTTTGACCGACGATCGGTAGTCTGGTCGTGCGTCCTGCTGCCGCACTCGTTTCCTCTCTCCTCCGGTGTTGCGGACGGGATTCAATGACAGTTGGCACATGGAAGATAAAAGACCAACAGCACTGTCCATGGTCACAATGGCTCCAGTGCTAGGAATAATAAACTGCTGCCGCAAGCGGCGTACGCATTCCCGCTCCACCCATTGATTGTTGTCGTTGCTTTCGCTGGGGTTACAGACGAACGGAATTTGCAAGATCGGACTCTGCTTGGCCAACATCGAGTGTTGCCGTTCCATCAGGTGCTGCAAGTATTTGTCATAAGCTTTGCGAGAGAAGCAGCGGCCACAGATGTAGCAAAACAACGGCGGCGTCCTGTTGGACGGGGCGAACCCGCACGAAAAGTGTTTCTCTGATTCAGTGTAGAACTGCCGTGCATGTAAGACGGCTTCGGGTATATTCAATGAGCTAGTGACGTGGCGGGTTCGGGCTTGGGTCATGTGCATCACATTCACTGTATTGTGCCCATCTGAAACGTCACGAAGAATTGGAGGAACTTTGGACTGGTGCTCAAGCAGCCAAATAATCCTCGACTGAGTAGTTCGAGCGAGCGATCTGGCCGTTACGACCTGTTGCCCAATGTTGTGCGCCAACGGGCACACGATGACACAGCTGAGCTCTCGAACCTGGAGTCACCAGCATGTCATTACGATGTTGCTCACTCGACACACAAGAAATGAACAGTGAACGAACTTGATCCGTCGGAATTGTCGTGGCGAGGAGAACATTGGGATCATCGAGGCTATCGTCACCACGGCAAAATCGAGCAAACGTATTTTCCTGCGAGGTTGGGTGCAGCACACGAGGTGACAAACGAGAAAGGTTCGTAAAGCGGCAAAACCACTCGCGCTTTACCTTGTCCAACTGCGATAGATTATATGAAGATGTAGCCAACGATCCTTTTGCTTTCTTGTCACTGTGATACGTCGATATGCGCAAGCTGGGATTTAAACGCTCCAGCACCAACTGAAATGTGTGGAGGGTTGACCTGTGCATCAAGCAACGTACCCAGGTTCGAGTTAAAACTCACAATGGCAACATCTTGGAACACAAGACTACTCACCGGCGGTCGAGCATCACAATGCAACGATTTTGTCGTTGCTTCAGTTGATTCGGAGACACTGCTGTCTCCACCGCCAAAGCGACAGCACCGATGAACGGCGACTGAGATTCGTGAACTGTGGGACCACGAGTCAGGATGGTTCTGCACGCGGCGATGCAAGCATGCTCGTCCTTGCTGAAGCCTATTGATGTCTGCTCCGGAGTACGAGCCAACGCGGAGACCAATAACTTGTTGAAAATCGCACGCAGTCTGTGATCATCTCGAGCAAAAGGAAACTGTCGCACCTAGGCGTTTCATACGTAGTATACATGTCAGGAGAACACTCAGTCGTTGAAAGAAACAACAGACCAGACGTACCGACTCGGCAAAGCGTTGCAATGCCACCAGCGCACTGAAAGCTCCAAAGCGTTCATTAAGCTGCTTGACACGATCCAATGCACCGTACCACTTCGTAACTTGCAGCTGCCACTCTGGGGCAGTGCTCGATTGCCTCGCGCTGTTCTTCCGACCATCCCGCTCAACTTGAACAGAAAACGTTGACTCTATTAGATCGCACCACTCGTTCGTCAATCGCTTGACGATCGACAGAAGGTGAACGATTCTATTCATGCACTCCCGTTGTCGAAGGGACCAAGGTTTGGTAATTTCTAATTGCTCGCGCAGGGTTGGTTTCGTTCGGAAGATCGCTCCTTGTGCACACTCTGAAATAATATCTACCGCACTGCTCTCAGCTCGCAAATCAAGTGCAGAAAATAATGGTGCTCTCAAATTGAACTGAAGGCCTTGAATGAACTGCCGCAGCACTTTTTCGTCGGACGTCTTCATTCGCGATGGAAGAGTTGTGCTTCCGAAAACTACCGGTTGCTGGCGCGCTGCAGCCCATGACTTCTGCTTCCGAACCCACGGAACCAGTTCTCGATGCCGCGCGCAGAAATGTGGGGGGTGGAGAAATTCGCGTGCGATCAAGTTGTAAGGGTGCGCTTTTGTTGCCAACTCACAACAATGCAGTACCAGCAATGTGGACTTTGTAAGCGTCAAGAATCCATGGCGGAGGCAGTTGAGCAAAAACTGCGCCGTCATTCATATCACCTGGTGTGCACAAATTCAGACGTCAGACATGTTATCACATGTGCTTGGTTTGATTCACTATTCTATCAACTGAACTCGATTTTGGCGGTACTTACATCGTCACGCTCCAGCCTCAGCTTTAGACGCTGGTTCTTTTCCAAGAAACGTGAGCCGGCGTTGTTTGTGTAACGGCCAATCTGAGCTTGGAGTGGTTGAGACGACTTGCGAGCATACTCTATCTTTAGCCCGCGATAGCACTGATGAGCTGCCGCAATAACGCTCGTCTTGGGAAAAGCATGCAGAACCTTTCTTCGCACGTGGCCCGCCGCAGGTCCATCTGGGGCACCCTGCTCAAGCCACCGTATGGCAACTGCAGCTTCCACGTTGACTTGTCGCAAATTAGAATCTTGAATATACAAAAGGCAACGGCCCTGCACAGGACCTGCATTCGGCTCAGTGAAATGCCCGAGTCTACGCAGCACGGCATCAATGAGTCTGTTGGGCATTGCGTCGGTCTTGACCAGAGCTACTCCCGGCGCCATCTGGTTCCTAGTTTTGTACTCTCGAAGTATTTTTCTGTCTGGGTCGAAGTTCTTGGTATCCGACATTAACAATCGATACCTTACATTCGTAGATGCTAGTTGGTGACGATCATACTTGTTGAGGAATGTACATATTCCGAGCAGAACATTCATCGGAATCATTGACCAAGACTCGGGCATCGAGTCTGCCGATGATGACTTGGCTGCGTGACCACTAACGGTGGCGAAACCTAAACCCAGCAGCGCTGTTCGCGCCGCACTTTCGGCCGCCTTTTGCTTCCTTGAAAATGTGCTTGCCGATGCAAACTTTTGGCCAACGTGCAATGCATCAGTTGATGAAGGTGTCGACGGCGCTGCTCCGTCGGAAGAAGACTCCACGGTCACGATGCAACGGAAAAACGTGTGGCCAGAATTGTCGGTCGATCGGTGATACTGATACGACACTGGGCCACAACGCTTCTGCTGGGCACACTCGTTTAATTTTTGCACATAGTTGGAAACACTGTCGATGGATACCACTCCAAAAGACTTTTTGGCCCGTTTCCTCCGCTTTTTCTTTGGAGGAGCAGCAACTGTCGAACTCATAGCTGTCTGCGCCGACACAGACTTGAAGCGCGTTCAAAAATTCATCTTCGACATCGGGCTACAACAACAAATTTGACATTAGGTGAGCAGACAGTGACCACCGCGCATTGTGCTATGGTCTTGGTCGACACCGCAACACTTCGTGCATTTGCTTTTGCGTTTTTCGCACTTTTTTTGGGAAATTCAAGAGGTGCAGGAAACCGTATTGAACTTTTCCCGGGCCGAATCAGCTGATGCACACCACCACGACCATCGCGGCCCAAATTACCAGACCACGCACTTTTTCCCTCCAATTGCACACCATTCGAGTACTGTGGCTACACCTCCACGGCGTGCTCAAGGCATCAACCTCCGTTCCGCGGTCCTTGCCGGTTGGTTGCCAAGCGAACTCTGCTGGTCGCGCTGCCGCCGTCCAAACGAGAACTGGTCCCAATCAAGAAAGGGTTTGGTTGGTCAATCAACAACCATACCCGGCTAACTTTGTCAACAGCTTTGCCGAAAACTGGCATGTACTATTAGTACAGCCTCTCGGTACCAGGTAGTGCCACTTTCGTTATTTTCTATGGTAACACTCGAGTATACCGGTTTTGCAGTACTGGTACTTCGTACTATCCCCACATTCACGCCATACATCAAGAGTTGTAGTACTGCCAGTATTCCATCAAATGGAATAAACCATACAACGAACATTTTGCACTTACTTTCTTACTTTGCACCGTTCGCTGTCGCTCCGTGATCTGTGACACAAAAAAGTGAATAGTCCTGGTTGTAGATACCATGACGTATGGTCAGTAACAGTGACCCCTAAGTTACCTATTTTCAGTACTTCGTGTCGTTCGTTTGGGAGCCGAGCGACGACCACGTGGACAGCGTTCGTCGTTCGGTCGTCGTCGTCATTGTCGTCGTCGTTGTTGCTGTTTTTGCTATGTTGGCCATCCATCACAACGACGCAACGGAGCAACGGAGTAGCGCACTGTTCTGCTCCGCTCTGTCCCGTTACGTTGTGGTATGGTGTGTTCGACGCTGTGTTTGTTGGACGTGACGGTGCGACTCAATCCTCGGTCTTTGCGGGAGGAGGCGGTTGTGTGGTGGTGGTGGTGGTGGTGGTGATGATGATGGTGGTGACGTAACGAGGCACGACGATGATGATGCTGGTGACCATTCACTAATTTGTGCATGTCCCTGTGCGTCCTTCTGCAAGGCCCTTTCTACCCATCCGATATGCGTGAGTGGATACAGTTGGAACACGCCGTCCACCCGTTAATAGGTCAGTACCAGTACTGTCCACCGCATCTTTCGTTCCCTTCGCCTGCCACTGTAGAAGACTAGGTCTAAATTCCCCCTCTTTTGCACAACGTTTTCGTATGTTTGAATTGTTTGATAGGCAAAATCGAAGGCTCCACTGGCCGAGACGTGTCACCCGGTGACAGTCACGGATCGTTGTGGTTCAACACCTTGGCAACCCAAGTGAACCATGTTGAACGCATGCACATGGCTTTCACTAGATGACAGGCGAAGATTACGGAGATTACGAAGCTTTTTAGTACTGTTCCATACACCATTACTGTTTTTTATTGTAGTAAACGACTAATAGTTTTCGAAGCTCAACAGCCATTGACGGTCGGTCGTGTAGCATACAATCTCCTCCACTTCCAGTGTCGGTGGAATTTGTGGATTTAACTTCCGCTTCAGGAAAAATCGCTGCTGTAGAACTCCTCCTGGTCGACCGCGCCAGGCTGTTGCACGAGCGAAAGACCCAGCAACAAACACAAACACAAACACACAGCAAAATCATCGAGTCATTGAATCGTTCAACAAAGGAAACTTCGATACGCAGGTTTGATGAGTAACTACAATTTCAATTTCAAAGATT
>ENA-OWNT01001640-OWNT01001640.1-seawater-metagenome-genome-assembly--contig:-NODE-1640-length-27060-cov-42.682096_pt1 | contig 27060 bp, 24 predicted proteins | sample MGYA00238136_ERZ651165 | MGnify/ENA primary metagenome ERZ651165 (study PRJEB26861, sample SAMN08777766) | seawater metagenome | isolation source: coastal seawater | place: USA: Florida | collected...
CTGCGGGCGCTCGCGGTCGACCAGACACGGAGCAACGGCGAGTTCCAGGCCCGTTTTCGGCGCCTGGTGCTGAGAGTGCTGCGTGGAGAGCTCACCGTGGACGGGCTCGACGGACCCGAACCGGTGCTCGAGCAGATCATGAATGGCTTGGGCGCCCAGAACCGCGAGGGATGGGGGATGGCCAACACGCTCGTGCACAACTGGCGCAACGGCAACCCGAGTGGGCATTTCGACCGTGTGCTGCGGGAGTCTGGGGCACGGATGTGGAGTCGATGTCGCCCGATTCACGATCGCTTGGTCGAGATCCGGGCGGAGGTCCGTCGCCCGTACCAAGGACGCGACACCGATCCCGACGCTGGGGTGGACCAAGTCGTCGACCTGCTGCGGGAGTTCCCGGATGTCGCCGATGCGGTCTACGCCAACCTCGGTATGGGCACGCATGTTGCCGGCTTTCCGCCGCAGGCCCAGGGCACACCGCCACGGAACTCGGACGCGGCGATCTTCACCGCCGAAGCCAATCGCGAGATCGACTCGCGTTGGTTCTGGGACACGGCCAAGCTCGTCGGTTTGGTCGTCGTCACCACGCTTCTCACCATCGCGACGGTCGGCACGTTCGGCATGCTCACCGCGGCTTTGGTGGGCGCAGGTTTGGCGGTGGGCGCTGGGACCGTTCGCATCACGAGCGCCCACGGAGCCCTCGAACGCGGGGAGGCCGGAGCCGCAGCCGGGTTCGTCTCTCCTCAGACGCTGGCGCGTCTCGAAGGGGAAGTCACCGGCGCATGGCGCTCGACGTTGGTCGATATTCTCACGGCAGGGGTGCTCGCTCGGTTCGGCGGTGCGGGCAACTGGGGCCGGGTTGTTTTTCGCGGTGCCGCGATCGAGGGCGTGGGTGGTGGTCTTTCCACAGCCGTGCAGCCCAATGTGTGGAACAGCGACGACCGGGTTGCGCTGATTCTCTACGGCACCGTGCTCTCCGCCGCGTCGGGGGCGTTCGGTGCCGCCGTCGGTGAGGGGCTGGCCCGGCGCCAGATCCAGGTTGCGTTGCTACGAGGCCAGCGCCTGACTGCCGGAGCCGAGGTTCGGATCGCGACCGGGCCCGACGACCCCGTGCTCACAGCGGTCGTCGAGAGCCTCAGTCCAAGCCAGGGCACGATTCGCCTCAGTCGTGACGGGCAGCCGGTCGAGATCCGCGTCGATCGCACTCAAGAGGTGCGCGCGCGCCGGTCGGATGTCGACGTCGATAGCGCTGGCTACACGCCCCGGCCCGCGCGGCCGCGTCCGGGCGCACAGGCTCGCGGCACACCCGAAGTCGTCGATACCCGGGCACCCCGCGACAAACAGCTCAAGGTCACTCGCCAGAACGAGTCGGCCGACTATCTCGCCGAACAGGGCTTCGAGGTTCGGCACAACCAAGACGCGCTGCCCAACGGCAAAGAGCCCGACTACCACATGGAGGGCAACTACTGGGATCACCTCAATCCGACGACCAACAACGTCGACCAGGTGCGCAAGGGCATTCGCAAGAAGGCGGATCCGGATCCCGCGAAGCGTCAGGCAGACCGCGTCGTCGTGCGACTCGACGATACCCAGGTGACGACGGCGCAGCTCATTGGCATCCTTCAACGCAAACCCATTCCCGAGCTTCGAGAAGCGATCATCATCGAGGGTGGATCCTTCACGATGTTCCCACCGCGTTAGTCATGTCCAGTCCCTACCAAGTCCTGATCCGAACCCAGCAAGACCTCGCCCGCGTACGCACCGGGCTCGAGCAGTCCTTGCGTTCGTCTGGGGCCCAGGTCGAGGTGAGCCCGATCGACCGCGAAGACGCCCAGGACGCTCAGCGCTTCTTTCAGCTCTCTCCGGGCCTCACCGCTGACGTGACGCCTTCTCGCCCGGGTCAAGAGGGCGCGGTGTTCGTTGCGGTGCTCAGTTGGGCGCAAGGCGTCGGTGCCGACATCGTGATCCTGCTCGACTGGGAGTTGCTCGCCGCACTTCGGGGCGGAACGCTGCAAGCCGTGTCGAGCGAACGCCAGTTCTTCGTGCGCGAGGTGCTGCCGAGCCTGGGTGGCACGGTGTCGTGGGTGCAGCGGTCCTGAACCCGCCTGCGCTCGCGACCTCCGTCATTCTCGCCAGGCTCGATGCGAATTTGGACACGCAGCGCCGTACTTCGATACCCGACGCGACGGTTGATAGAGTCGTGGCGTCTGGTCCACGACATGCTCCGTTCGATTGCCTTGTCCCTGGTCGCGTTGGCGACCGCGTGTTCGTTCTCTGGCCGGGGGAGCGGCGGCACTGTCCCGGTGCAGCCCGACCTGCCTCCTCTGCCCGAGTTCGTCGAGGTGTGCGTGTCCAAGGCGGTGGTGCTGCCGGCCAAGGTCAATGGCAAGTCATGGGACGGCATCGGGCGCGCCAACCGAAAGGCGCGCAAGCTCCTGCCCGACCTGATCGCGGCGTCGAAGGGGGGCGGCTACGCGGCGGCGATGGTGGCCGCGGGGGAGGTCGGCACGAAGATCTTCAACAAGGTGAAGGGACCACCGGACTTGCGCGTGCAGATGCAGCTGGGCCGCGAGTACATCGTGCGCTCCGACTTCGTCAAAGACACGGCCATCGCACCGTTCGGGGCGAGCGAAGCCAACTGCGCCGTGATCGCGAAGAAGGAGTACTCGGAGCGGGTTCAGTTCGTGGTGGAGGACGTCGACGTCGGAAAGCCGGAGATCGTCGGCACCACTTCGTTCATCGGCATCCCGGTCGACGCGATTCGCTCGGGCACCTGGCAGGTCAACGGTTTCGACGCGGTGGTGGAGATTCAGCTGACGCTGCAGCCGATGGAAAAGGCCGAGGAGCGCAAGCCGCTTGCGCAGGAGGCCGAGCCGCCGAAGGTGGAGGACGGACCCCCGCAACCGGAGGCCGACGCGGAGCCCGAGCCGGCCGAACCGTCGGGCGACGAAGCGCCGCAGGACCCGTTCGGCTGAGCGGCGGCCGGCCCTGCGATGCGCTACATCGAAGGGGCCGAAAGCTCGACCGTCCAACCGCTGAGCTCGTGGTCGGCGATCCAGTTGTCGCTGTAGACGGGGTCGCCGTCGGCGTCGTCCTGACGATCTGCGGCTGCGGCGTGATAGAGCCCGTCGGCGTCGTCTCGGTCTTCGGGGTCGACGGGCCAGATCGAGTACAAGGCCATCGTGCGGTCCGAGAACGCGCGGGAGGGAGCCCGTGCGAACTCGCTTTCGCCGTCCACGGTGGAGAGCGTGAGGGCGCCGTCGTCGTCCGCATCGACCCAGACGACCAGGGCGTAGCCCGCATCGTCCTCCACCGCTTCGGGCAGTTCGACCACGAGGCGGCCGTCTGCCCCCGGTTCGACCAGCGCGATCGGGCGAAAGGCGACCGTGTCGACATCTGCGGGCTGGTTGATGAGCTTGGCCTTGCCGTTCACCGAGACGAGGATGTCGATGTTGGCGTCGATGGGCTCGGGCGTTCCATCGGGTCCGAGTGTCTGCCCTGCGTCGCGCACGTCGAACAGCCCCGCGCGGACCTGGTTCGTCGCCACGCCGTCCGCGGTTTGCACTTCGATCTCGAATGGACCGTCGGTCGAGGGGGTCTCGAAGGCCTCGTCGAGCGCCTCGGACAGACCACAGCCGGACCCGAGGGCCAGAAGGAACAGGGAAGCGGTGAAGCAGGAGCGTGCGACGTTCATCGTGGCCTCTGCCGATCAGTGCCCGGCAAGGCCGGCGATTCGTGAGTCGAACTCGGAAAACCGAGGCGCGGCGTCATCCCGCGATCGAGAAGCGCTGCTGGTAGTCGCGCGGGGACATGCCCACCGCGCGGGTGAATGCTCGGTAGAACGCACTGCTGTCGGCGTAGCCCACGGCGTGTGCGATCGCGTCGACGGGGTCGGTCGAGCGCTCGAGCAACCGGCGGGCTTCGTCGATGCGAAGCCGTGAGCGGTACTCGAGCGGCGTGCATCCCAGCGCCCGCTTGAAGCGTCGGTTGAGGGTGCGGGGCGTGACACCCACCCGCTGCGCGAGCGTGGCGACACTCGGAGCGTCGGCCAGCTCGGCTTTCAGGAGCGCCGCGACAGTTTGAACCACCTCATCGCGAGCGCGCGCAAACTCGGGGATCGCGTACGCGGCCTGAGACCGTCGCCCTTGGTCGAGCACAAGCACCTTCGCGCAGGCCCGTGCCAACGTCGCGCCGCCGAAACGATCGACCAGATGCAAGGCGAGGTCGAGGTGGGCCATGGCTGCGCCCGCGGTGAGCACGCTGTCACTGGCCGTGACCAAGGCGCGGGCATCGAGGTGGACGCGCGGGTATCGGGACGCGAACAGGTCTTTCAGCCACCAGGTGGTGGTTGCCGCGCGTTCGTCGAGCAGCCCGGCCTCCGCCAGCATGAACGTTCCGACGCAGTTGCCCGCCACGATCGCGCCGGCCTCGGCTTGTCTGCGAAGCCATCGGCAGACCCGAGGGTGCCGCTCCACTTCAGTCGTCACCTGCTCGACCGCACGATCGCCGCGAGTCACCCCGAACCCTGGCACCAAGACCACGTGCTGCGGCGTGCGTGGCAACCCTGGAGTGGCCCCCAGCGCGAGCCCATAGGAGGTCTCGAGTGGGCCCTTCCCCGGTGTACGCACCGAGATCGCAAACAAGGTCTCTCCGGCCAGCACGTTCGCCGTGCCCAACACGTCCATCGGGCCACACACGGCAGAGCCCAACACCGTGGGCAAGGCAAGGATGCAGACCCGAATCGACATGATGTCCGATGGTGCACGATTATTGTCTGATCGGACAATTGTCCACGATGTCGACAGCACCTAGAGTCGAGCCGTGTCTTGGCTGTCGCTGTGGCTGTACGCGGGGTGGACGCTCCTTCTCTTGGCCGCGATCGTGGGCCTGCGCGTGTACCTGTCCACCACCCACCAACGCGCACCCAACCGGTTCGCGCCTTCGGGAGACGACGTCTCCCCACTCTCCGGTCGTCTGTGCCGCGCGCATGCCAACTGCTACGAGAACCTGCCCGTGGTGGGCGCGTTGCTCGTGGTCGCCGGGCTCACCGACAACCTGGACATCACCGACTCGACCGCGCTGGTCTTGGTCGCCGCCCGCATCGCACAGTCGGTCGTGCACGTCTGCTCGACCAGCAATCGCGCGGTCACCGTGCGGTTCACGTTCTTCGCGGTTCAGATCGCAATCGCGGGGTCGTGGGTCCTGCGACTCGGCCTACGGTTGCTGTAGCGGCACGGGAGTCGCTCACGCACTCCGTGTTCGCATGAGCTCCGACCAACGAGCGCACAGCAGGTCCGTGTATCGCTCGGCGTCCACTCCGTCGTACAAGCCGAGCGCGAAGCCATCGTTGCACTCGACGACCGCAAGGCCGTCGGCAGTGCGGCCGATATCGATCGAGTAGCCCGCCACTGCAGAGTCGGCCTGCTCGAGAGCGCGAACAACCTTCGTGGCGAACTGTTCAACGCCTTCGACGGCGTCCGGCTTGGTGCCTTTGTACACCGTCGTCCCGATGACGGTGCCCTCACACACATACGCGCGAAACTCGTCCCCGAACTCGAGGGGGTCAGAGCACCAGACCGGGAGCGAGCGGGACGCACCGGCGAACGCGAACCCGTCGTTTCCCGGGCTGTATACGAACCCGGTGAATCTCTTGCGAGCATCTCGCGGTTTGAGAAACGAAGCCCTCCCGCTCTCCTCCACCTGGGCACGGGCTTGTCCGAGCGTTGTGGCTCGCATCGTTCGCCGCAGGAATGGTTCGACTCCTGTGGGGTAGTCGGCGAGCCATGGCCCATCGACCGATAGGCGCTTGAACGCCGCCCGCATCACGTCATGGTCGCCGAATACCAGTACCTCGGGGCTGAGCTCGACACGCCCTCGTTGCATCTGCTTGAGCGACCCTGTCAGCGTTGGGAGTTCGTGGGCCGCAAACGTGTCGAGAACGGCACGGGCCTCGACCGAAGGTCGCCCCGGCTGCTGGACCTGCACCCACGCCGCCTGCACCTTCGACATGGGGATCAGTGTAGCTGCGAACGACATCGGGCGCCGACTGCGGTCGTCCCCGTCAGGTGGCTTCATCGTCGGCGGCGACCTCTTCGACCACCGCCATGAGCTTCTTCGAATAAAGCGCCACGCCCTTGCGGTATTGGCGGGTACTCAGGAGGTTGACGAACCCGTCGAGCATACGGACCGTGAACCTGAAGAGTCGTCCGAAGACTCGCTCGACCAGGCTCTCCCAGTCCCACAACACCACTTCGAGCGCGACTTCTGCTGGTTCGGGTTTGGGGGGCGCGAACGCTTCGTCGTTGGCCCGTTCCGCGGCGGAGAAGGAGGCTCCCACGGGCAGGAGCGTCCAGACGATGTACTGCCCATGGGGTGCGGGATGAAACGTGAGTTCGAGAATCGGAGACTGCACCTGCTCCGCGGAGCAGGTGTGGCGGAGGCGGATGCGGTTCGGGTCGTCGAGATTGACCAGGATGTCGTGTTCGTCCGCAGAGGGGGACGGGTCGTCGGTGCGCAGCGTGGACTCGCGGGCGAGCAGGCGCTCGGCGAAGGCTTCCACCGTGCGCAGTGACGTCGAGACCGAGTAGCGTTCGTCCATGACACACCGATGCGGGTGAGCCCGCCTCTTTCAAGATTCGAGCGAGGACACGCGGCGTCAACCCGTCGAGTCGCAGGCCGTGAAGCTTTTCGGCCTGTCACAGACTGTTGGGGTTACGCCGTCGCGGAAGGCACGGAGTCGGTGACGACGTGCCCTGTGGCGAGGTGGTACGAGAGACCCTCGAGCGCGGCGTCGAATGCCTTGCCGAGCATGCGCTTCATCATGAGTGCGTTCAGCATCCAGCCGACTGGGCCGTATTGGACCCCGTACCGGGTCGAGAAGGTCACCTCGGTTTCGTGAGCGGAGGTGGCCGCCACGCGGATCGTGACCTCCGCATCCCGCATGAGAGGGACCTCGGCCATGTCCATGCGGACGAACTCGCGTTCGGCCTGTTCGGTGACCGTTTCCACCGCGCCGCCGCCGCTGTGAAACTCGACGCGGCGGGACGCGCCGACGCCCGCATCGTTGTCGGTGAGAACCTCGGTGCGGGCGACGTTGGGGTGCCAGTTCTCGACCGCGCCCATCTGGGAGATGGCCTCCCAGGTGGCTTCGATGGGGGCGGGAACGAGGAGGGTTTTGTGGACTTCGTGTGCCATTGGGGGCTCTTGGAGAGGCACTGTGTGGCCTTCTCACCCTCGGAGACACATCCCAGCGTCGACCGTGACCGTTACGACGGATTTTTTCCGATTTCTAGTCCGGACGAGGGAGAAGGTCCCCCAGCGCCGTGTTCTCCAACATGGACGTGAGGCGCTCGGCCAGCTCGGAGGGGTCCGAAAACGTGTGGTTGCGGTACAGCGCCGGGTAGTCGTTGGTCAGCTTGCCGTAGACCGCACCGGCCTCACGGGGGGCGGCCTCGCCGATGGTCGACAGGCGGTTGCGCTGGAACTTGAGCGAGCGGTCGAGGTGCCCGGCCTCGAAGAAGGCCCGGGTCTTTCGCGCGCAGCGGCACGGGTTGGCTTCGTTGATCAGCCCGCATTTGCCGTCCATGAAGTTGTGCAGGTCGGCGCGGGCGCGTTGGAGTCGCTTGCGATAGGTCGCAGGTGCGATGTCCAAGATCTCGGAGGCGACCGCATCGGTGAGCGAAAAGACGGCCCCCAACACGTAGGCGAGCCGCTGTTCGCGACTGAGGCACAGCAACATGCCCGTCATGCAGGCTGTCATCGCTTCCTCGACGAGCAGCTCTCGCTCGGGCTGCGGGATCTCCCCGATGTCGAGGTTGGGGGCGGCGTCGAGACCGGCACCGTACTCGTCGAAGGTGCCCACGACCTGTTCGCTGGAGCTTCGTTTGGCGTTGAGCAGGTGGTGAAACGCAACGCGGTACAGCCACGTGCGAAACGAGCTGCGGCCTTCGAAGCTGGCGATCTTCTTGAGCACCTTGAGGAAGATGTCCTGGGTCGCATCTTCGGCCGAGCCCGGGTCCCCCATCATGCGCAGGGCGATGTTGTAGACCCACGGGCGATGGCGCTCGATGATCTGGGTGAGCGCGTCGCGGTCGCCTCGTTGTGCGGCCGCGACGGTCGTGGGGTCGTCCTGATCGACGAACGGGTTCACCCTTCCTCCTTACCAAACAACGCGATCCAGGGACGCGAGTCGTAGTGCGCGTGAATGGCCGAAATGCGGCCGTCGCGAAGTTCGAAGTACTCCGTCACAGGGCTTTCTCGCAGCGGGGTTGCCGTGATGAGTTCGTAGACGCAGCAGCCCCGTTCGCCGTCGACGAACAGGTGGCGCACCCGGAAGCTCTCGGTCACGCCCTCGAGCTTGGCCAGCTTGGCGACGAGGGCGTCGGGGGAGTCGAACGTGTCGATGGGACCGCGAAAGCTGAAATCATCGTGCAGCAGCCCTCTCACGGAGGCGAAGTCCTTGTTCTCGATGTTGGCGTAGAAGGCGCGAATGGTCTCGTGCGTGGTTGTCATGGGTTGTGTCCGTTCCGGGGTCTTGCCCGTTCGGACCACAGACACGGGGTGAAGACGACCGTGACCGAAGTTCGGGCGTTTTCTTCGCGTTCGCGACGGGGCCGAACCGGCCGGGCGTACGAAGGCCTGGTGGTGCCCGCGCGCGGGCTTTGCCGGCTGTCTGCATGAGGGGTGCGGTAGCGTCGCGGCATGGCCAGTGACAACGAAGGCATGACGCAAACGATGAGCTTCTCGCTCGACGCGGACACGATGCGCAACGTCAACGATGGCGTGGTCGAGGTTTTCGACCAAGCGCTGGCCTCGGTCGGGAAAGGGGAGGTGAACCACTTCGTGGACCCGCGCCGCCTGCAGACGTTCGAAGCCGGTGGGCCCCCGGTGTGGAGCGTTGCGACTGTGCCCACCGAGCACGGCACGCTGTACCTGACCTACGGGTTCGGCGAGGCGATCGACCCCGGGCGGGTCGGCGTGCGGTTCGAGATGTCGATCCTCGTGTCTGGGGAGGCGCAGATGTGGCCGGCTCTGTTGCTGCGGATGTTGTGTCGCTACATGTTGGGCAGCCGACGCCCGTTGGAGGTGGGGCAGTCGATGCCTTTCCCCGATGCGATCACCCGCGCGTTTGCGCCGCCCGAAGAACGCGACAACTACCCCGACACCCCGATGAACGCGGCGTTCTTCGCCGACGATCCGTTGCTTCCCCGCATCGAGACGGAACACGGCAACGTGTTCGTGCGCAGGGTCGTTGGTTTGCATGGCGACGAGCGCGACATGTTGGACCTGTGGACACCCGAGGGCTTTCTCGACAACGTCGTCGCCCGCGATGCGGCACTCGTCACGTCCATCGACCGTGCGTCGTGGTGTTCCGATGCGGCGTTTGTCGCCGCGATCGAGGCGGGGTCACAGAAGGATGGGAGCCGCACCGGGTTCGTCGCGGTGCCCGGGGTGCAGTGGGGGCACGACGAAGAACACGCGCTGTTCGTCAGCTTTCCCGGCGGTGAACACGGACGAAAGATCCTCCGCATGGTGAAGGCGCGCCTGCCCTTCGGTCGCAGCTTGCTCGTGCACGACACCGATCCCGAGCAGCGGCGCGCCGTCGCGTTCGAGCCGGGCAAGGCGTTGGGGGCCCAGCGCGACGGAGACACGCTGGTGCTCTCCATGCCGGCCGACCACGAGCTGTTCGCGACGTTTGAGCAGGTGGGCGACGGTCCAGGCGTGAACTGGCGTTTCGGGTAGCGCCCAAATGCGACAACGTTGTCGCATCTTGCGCGATTTCGCGCGGTGAGCCGTTTCCCCGTAGAACGGCTCTGCAGAGCCCCGGAGGACCTCCTTCGGGGCTTCTTGCGTCCTATGAAGCGTTCGAGATGCGACAACCATCGTCGTATTTCGAGCCGCACCGCTGTGCGTACGAAGCCTGTCCCTTTGGGGCATGTTGATGAGATCTCCTTTCGACTGGAGATCTCGCCGATCCGATCTCCATTTCGCGCGATCCCGGGATCTGATCACCGATCTTCTTTTCACCCTGTTCAACCCGATCCGCGAAAACACTACGGAATCGCCGACGCACCTGAACACGACACACCTGGATCCCAATGGGCGTCGCCGAGTAGATCCAAAGGCATGCATCTGACGACGCTGGTCGAACTCCTGGAGCGTGACGTGGGCAGCAGCGCATCCACCCGGTCCAAGCTTGCCGAGCTTCTCGCCGAGCGTGGTGACCACCAGGGCGCCGCCGTGCAGTCGCGCATCGCCAGCCGCATGGACAAGGCGCCGCGCGCCCGCAAGGCTTGAGCAGTCCGAGGCTCGCCTCAGCGTGCGCGGGCGAGCCTCAGTTCCACCGCGTCAGCTGGGCGAGCAGACGACGTTGCCCTCGCCGAAGCAGCCGACGCAGGTGCCCCACATGGCGCTCGGTTCACAGTCGGGCACCAGCGCGGGCTCGGAGCAGCGCTCCATCAAGACGTTGCCCGTCTGACCCCCTGAGAGCCAGTGTTGGTGAACGAGGCCGTCGGGACCAGCGACGGCGCCGAAGGCCTCCGTGATGCCGTCGCCACCTTCGCGGCGCACGAACGCCCGGTAGACCTGGCCGTCCGCCACCGCGTCGAGAATGCAGGTCCCCATCTGCGGCCATGCGCTCGGGTCGTCGTCGGGCGTGACGGTGCCGCAGTCGAGGATGTCTTCGGCGGAGACATCGCCGCCTTCGATCGCCTCGTTGACGACCTCTTCGATGTCGCACGCCATAGCCGAGCCTGTGTCGCCCGAGGACTCGGCCGAGCCGGTCTCGTTGCTGCTCGTCGACGGGCCGGCGCTGGCGCTGGCGTCGCCCGAGGAGGAGCCCGCATCGGTGTCGCCCTCGCTATCGCCGTTGCCGGCCGAGTCCGAAGCGCTTTCGGATGCCGCGCTGTCGCCGGAGGAGTCCGAGTCGCTGTCGCAACCGAACGCGAGAATACAAGTCAGTGGAAGTAGTCGTAGGGTTTTCATCGTTCGTTCCTGTCCGCTCATCCTTCGAGCAGACCAACGGTGTTGAGCGTTGCCGAGGAAACGCTCCGGGTCAAATTCACCGCGGGGTCGCGGTCGGTCAGCAGTCGGTCACGGCGAGGTCGGTCGCGACCATGGTGTCCATCTGGGGTACCTGCAGCAAGCCTTGAAACTCCAAGCTGGTGTCGACGTCGAGTGAACATGGATAGAGCCCACTGCCGCCGAGTTCACCGAACTCCACGGTTCCTTCGGCATCGATCGCGGCTTCCGCACCGAACATCGCCGGGTTGTTTACGCTGCAGGTCGCGGCAACGTCGTTGATGCCGACCTCCTCCAGGCTCCACCCTTCGGGCGTCGCGACAGCAGGGTAGGCGCTGACCGCCGATGGGGCGACGAGCACCATCCACGTGCAGGTGTCGGTGTCGAGGTTGGCCTTGTGAATGCGGATGCGGTCGAGGCCGCCGGGAATCGCAACGGCGGTGTAGACCACGTTGCCTTGTTCGCCCGTCGTCGTCCCGGAGCTGCTGCTGGAGCCGTCACTCGACGAAGACGCGCCGCTCTCCGAGGAGCTGCCGTCGTCCGACGACGTGGAGCCGGTGCTCGACGTGCCGTCAGGTCCTTGTGTGGTGCTGGTCTGGGCAGCGGTGGTGGTGTCCGAGCCGGCGGGGCCGGAGCTCGTGCCACCTTCGGAGCTGGTTGCCGCCGTCGTTCCGGAGCTGGCTTCGCCACTCGCGGTGGGGCTGGAGTCGTCGGCGCACGCCGCCACGAGCAGCGAGCAGAGCAACCACGAGACGGGGCGACGGGCGGAAGGGACAAGCATCCGCCGGAGGATACCGGGTGTTACCCCAGAAGCTCGACAGGGTCCCCGACCGACACCTCGGCCGGTTCGATGATCCGCGCGTTGAGGCCTCGGAGCCGACGGGTACGCCAGGCTTCTTCGTTGACCCAGTGCATCGCACCCTCACCGAAGCGCGCCGTGAACTTCTTGCAGCCAAGGTGCGGCTTGTCGGTCACCTCGACCAGCGCTGCGCCCACCCGAATCCGTGCGCCTACGGGGGCGTTGCTCTCACTGAGGTCGAGGTCGACGAGGATGTTGTCTCCGGGCATGTGCAGCGGCTGGCCGTCGCACACCAACGCAGCGACGTTGGCGTTCATCAGGGTGAGCTGTCGCCCGGGGTCTTTGTTGGCGCCTTGCGCCCATCGATCGCCGACGAACCCTCGTTCGACACAGAGCTCGGCCCGCGAGGGCACGGCGTGCTGCCCCTCGCCGAGGCGCGCGACGAGCAAGTGAACGGTGCCGCGCCGAACGTCCGCGGTGTGGGACTGGGACCAGAGTTGCTCGAGTTCGTCGAAGGTTCGCATCGTCAGCGGGGTCTGTCGTTGAGGGCGTTGGCGACGATGGCCGTCAGCTCTTCGTACGTGTAGGGCTTGCGAATGAAGCCGCTGAGACCGTCGTGCTCGAGAGCCTCGACGTCGACTTCGCGGGTGTAGCCGGACACGGCGAGAATGGGGACGTCGTTGCGAATCCTGCGGATCGCGTAGAACACCTCGCGGCCGTTCATTCTGGGCATGAGCATGTCGGTGATGACGAGGTCGATCGCATCGGCGTTGGCCTCGAACAGGTCGACTGCCTCTCGACCGTCTCGCGCCTGCATGACGGTGTAGCCGTAGGTCTCGAGGATTCGAACCGCCATCAGCCGCACGAGTTCCTCGTCGTCGACGACGAGGACCGTGGCCCCTTCGTCGCCTCGCAGCTGTTGCGTCCCTGTGGCGGTGACACGTTCGCCCTCGTCGGCCACCAGCGGGAGCAGCACGGTGAACGTGGTCCCGGCACCGAGCTCGGTCTTCACACGAATCGCCCCATGCGCGGAGCGAATCGCTCCTTGGACCGAAGCCAGGCCGAGCCCTGTGCCTTTGTCGATCTCCTTGGTGGTGTAGTAGGGCTCGAAGATCTTGCCCAGCTGCTCCGGACTCATGCCGCATCCGGTGTCCTCGAATGCGATGCGAACGTAGGCGCCGGGCTCGACGGGGTCGCTGAGGGCGTCACAGTCGGCGGCGTCGAGCGTCACACACTCGGTCTCGATCGACAGCACGCCGGACTCTCCGATGGCATCGCGGGCGTTCACGCCGAGGTTGAGGAACGCCATCTGAATCCGGGTCGGGTCTCCGGAAACGATGGGCGTGCCCGAGGCGAGCTTGGTGCGAATGGCGATGCGTTTGTCGATGCTGCTGCGTAGCAGGTCGACGGTCTCGGCGATGAGCGCATGCACGTCGACGGGGACGACCGTGGAGGAGCCGCGTCGCGAGAACGTGAGCAGCTGCTCGGTGAGCTTGGCGGCCCGTGTTGCCGTGGATTGGATCAGGCCGACATGTTCGTCGATTTGATCGTAGTCCCGGTCTTCGTGGGCATCGCCAAGCTCCAACGCGATGAGCTGCGATGCCCCCATGATGCCCGTGAGCATGTTGTTGAAGTCGTGCGCGACGCCACCTGCCAGCTGCCCGATCGAGTCTTCCTTGTCGGCTTGGCGCAGCCGCATCTCGTCCCGGCGTTGGTCGGTGACGTCGCGAAAGACCACGACGTCGCCAATGTGGGCCTCGCCTGCGCCGAGCATTTTCGAAGACGAGTACTCGATGCGGAGTTCGGTGTCGTCCTTGCGGCGCAGGAGTTCTTCCGTGCCATTCGAACGCTCTCCGGCGGAGGTGCCCTCGGGCAGAGGCGTGGTCCGAAACACCTCGTCCACGTGCTTGCCGCGCGCATCGGGCAGTGACCACTGCGTCAGGTGCTCGGCCCGTGGATTCATGCGCTCGATGCGTGACTCCGAGTCGGTCGCAATCACGGCGTCGGCGATCGAGTCGAGCGTGATGCGAAGGCGTTCTTCGTTTTCCCGCAGCGCAGCTTCTGCTTGGCTTTGCTTGGTGATGTCGAGGCCCACCGTGCACGTCTGCGGGGCACGGTCGGAGTCGCCCCGTTCGATTGCGAAGCTCGTCAGGGTGTAGCGATGCCCTTGGTCACTCTGCCACTCGGTCTTGGGCGCGGTGTCCCCGGCTCGCATTGCGCCGGCCAGAGACTCGTCTTCGTCAGTGGCCTCGGTGTAGGCGGCGCTGCTGAGGACCAAGTCTCCACGCGCGTCGTCGATGCGGATGAGCAGCGGGGTGTGGGTGAGAATGCCGTCCAGCTGCTCGGCCATGCGCCGCATGTTGCGGCCATAGATGCGGCTGATCACGAGCGCCGCGACGGCGGCCAACATCGTCAGCGCGAGTACGACGCCGCCCAAGAGCCAGCCCATGGTGCGGCGTTCGTGTTCGGCGGCCGCGCGTGGCAAGCCGAGAATGATGACGCCGGGTGTTTCTCGGTTGAACCCCGCCGAGTAGGCGGCGGCGATCTGGCGCACGGGGCCGCGAGGGGTGTCGAGCGTTTCGAAGACGGGATCTTTCGCCGCCAACGCCCGGCTCACTGTGCGGCGCTGTGCGGGGGCGAGCGTGGCTCCGTTTTGCGACGGGTCGCTGTGGGAGCGGATGCGGCCTCGTGCATCGCTGACGATGACGTAGTCGATGGTTTGGCTCGACTCGACGATCTCCTCGACCAAGACGCGCTCGTGAAACTTGCCCGAGTCGCCGACCTTGGCGATCGCGTTCGAGAGCATGTTCAGCGTGGCGGCTTCGAGAGCCTCGTCATAGCCCTCGTTGAGGCGTTCGGAGTAGGTGCGGCCCAACACCAGGACCGCGGCCATCAGCGCGACGATCACACTGCCGAATGCGATCGCGAGATAGCGGTCCGCTCGTCGCACACCGATGCGCTGGGCGGGCTCACGGTTGCTCACGGGCGCTGTGAGCCTCGCTTCCGGACGTTCGGAGACCACAACGGGTTCTCGCTGGCCCACGGCTTGCGAAACTCTTCGGGGACTTGCCCGACCCAGCCCTTGTACAGAGACTCCGTCTCGGCGGTGACGGGAAAGACGGGCACGAGGAGTTGTTGGCTGACCTCCTCGCCCAGCAGCAGCGCGTTGGCGGTGCGAAGGGCGGTGGCCCCCAGCTCACCGCAGAACTGGGCCGAGTCGATCTTGATGATCCCGCCCGCGCGAATCTGTGCGACCGATGCAGGGTCTCCGTCGTTGGTGGCACCGAAGATCTCGGTTCGTCCCGCCGCCGTCAGCTCGCCGAACACCGACAAGCCGCCCCCGTCGTTGACGGTGAACACGACGTCGATCGAGCCCGGCTCGGGAAAGTCCGCGAGAATGTCGCGCCCGGCCTTCTTGCCGGATTCGGGTTCGACTGCGTTGTAGGTTTTGACGACCGTGAACGCCTGGCCGCGGGCCTCGAGGGCGTCGGCAAACCCGTCGACGCGCTCGACGGTCGACGACACCTGGGGGTACTCGACGATCACGATGTTGAGCGACTTGTCGTCGGGGAACTTGGACGCGACGTACTCGCCGTTGAGGTAGCCGCCCTGATAGTTGTCGGACGTCACGAACGACGCCATGGTGCCGCCCAAGATGTGTTGGTCGTAGGCGACCACTGGAATGCCCGCGGTGTTGGCTCGTCGCAAGCCGGAGCGGAGCGCGGCGGTATCGGTAGGTTGGGCGATGATGATGTCGACGCCGAGGTCGATGAGCTCGTCCATCTGCTCCATCTGGCGTTCGATGCCCGTGTCTCCATCGCCCGCCACTCGCGGAATCAGTTCGAGCTCTCCAAGCCCCGCGTCTTTGCGGCTCGCATTGACGTCGAGCACCGCGGCCTCGAGTCCTCTGCGCATCGCGACCTGGCCGGGGATGTTCATCGACCAGTACAGGACGCCCACGCGCTTGGGCGCTGCATCCTCGCGCTGCGGTTTGCGTGTGCTCGGATCCAAACCCGGCGTTGCGGCCTCGTCCGAGGGACGCGTGTCGGACTCGGCGCGGTCGCAACTGGGCGCGCCGATGAGGCACGCCACCACGAAGCCCCAGCCCAAGCCGGACTTCTGCGCTCCGCTATGTTCGAGACGCTCGGCCACGACGGTTCCCGGAGTTGCCTCGTGTCGATGCTACCAACAGCCCGACCGACTCCAACACCATGTGAACGTGTGGCAGCGCGTTGGCACGCAGGTGCGGCTCATCGCGGCGCACCGCAATATCGGTGTCGTAGACGAGACCCCGAACGTCGTTCGTCAGCGGTCGATGACCTTCGTTGGGCCGTCGTAGCAAATCGCCTTTTCCCGGCGCACCACCGTGTCCCAAGTGGGCCGCCCCGGAGGACGCAGGTAGTGGGCATACGCGACAGCCATCTGCCGCGCCGCCTCGTCGAACGCCATGCCTCCGTACCCCGTGCCCATCGCGGGAAGGACGACGGTTCGGATCTCCCGGTCGTGCGCCATGTTGTGCCGATGTACGGCGATGAAGGCCGCGAGCGTCGCTTGGTAGACGTGACTGGTCTTTCGAATGCTGCCGGGTGTGCGCATCGTCGGCGCGTGGCACAGGTACGGTCGTGCGTCGTTGCCCGTGGCCACCACGAACGCGGTGCCGACGGGCTGTTCGCCGAACCAGACATCCATGATGTGTTCTTGAACCTGCCGCATCAGTCCTTCGCCGAGGACGTGGATGACGGCGGCATCGATTCCGGCGGTCATCAGCCCATACGCGTTGCCTGCGGTCACGAAGCAGTCGTGGTCGGCCAATGCCTCGTACCGCCCCTGCACGACACGTGTGTTCGGGAGCCCATCGAAGCGAGCCTCGAAGGCATCGCATGCTTCCTGCTGAGGGTGGAGGAGTTGGACCGAGAACCAGGGGTGGGGCATGAGCAACGAAGACGGTATCAACCCTCGTCGGGGTCGTCTTCTTCGAAGCCCATCGTGTAGAGCTCGGCGTAGAGCCCACCCTTGGCCATCAGCTCGTCGTGCGAGCCCATCTCGGCGATCTCGCCCTTGCTGAGCACCATGATCTTGTCGGCGCGGCGGACCGTGCTGAGGCGGTGGGCGATGACCAAGACGCTGCGGCCTTCGAGCAACTTCTCGATGGCGTGCTGCACCTTTTGCTCGGTGATCGAGTCGACGCTGGCGGTGGCCTCGTCGAGGATGAGCAGCGTGGGTTGGCGTGCGGCGACGCGGGCGAAGGCGAGCAGTTGTGTTTCGCCTTGCGAGAGGTTGCCGCCGCGCTCGCCGACCTCGAATGCCAAGCCGCCACGCTCATCGATCAGCTTGCGTGCCTGGACCAGCTCGAGCGCGTCCATCATCCGGTCGGGGTCGCAGGCGAGGTCGTCTTCGCCGAGGCAGATGTTGTAGGCGACCGAGTCTTGGAACAAGAAGACGTCCTGCTGGACCATCAGCAGGTGTTTGCGGACGTGGCTGGGCTTGATGTCGCGAAGCTCGAGTCCGCCGTCGGGCGTCTCCATTTCGATGCTGCCGCGATAGCCCGTGTAGAACTGGGTGAGCACTCGGCCCAAGCTGCTCTTGCCCGATCCGGTGCGGCCGACCACGGCCACCACTTCCCCGGGTGCGACGTCGAAGGACAGCCCCTTGAGCACGTCGGGACCGTCTTCGCCGTAGGCGAACTTAAGGTCGCGAACCTTCAGGCCGCCCTTCCAGGGCACCAGTGGGTTCTCCTCGCCCGGCTCGACCGCGGCCTCGGTGGGTTCGTCGAGCAGGCCGTAGATGCGCTCGAGGGAGGCTGCGGCGCGCTGAATCGTGGCCAGCTTGCCCGAGAACTCCTTGACCGGGATGAAGATGCGCTGCAGGTAGTCGACGAATGCGAACAGCAACCCGAGCGTGACCGCGCCGCCTTCGGTGAGCACGCTGGGCGAGGCGAAGTAGATCAGCAGCGCGACCGAAAAGGCCGAGATGCCGTCCATCACCGCGTAGAGCAGGGCGTCGAACCAGTTGGCGGTCTTGGTGGCGGAGAGGTAGCGCTGACCGAGGCGCTGGTACTCGTCGTGCGCCGCCTTTTCACGGCCGAACAGCTGCACCACGGTGACGCCCGCGAGCTGCTCGGCCAGGAACCCCGTCTGTGCCGCCTGGGCTTTGCGCACCTCGAGCTGCAGCCGACGCAGCACCGCGCCCACGTAGCGCACCAAGATGAACAACACCGGGGCGACGGTGAGCGTGATCAGGGTGAGCCACGGGCTGAGCCACAGCATCGCGCCCAAGATCGACAGGATCATCACCACATCGGTGAGGATCATGAACACGCCGAATGAGAGAGTTTCGCTGAGCGCCTCGACGTCGGAGGTGGTGCGGGTGAGCAGGCTGCCCAGCGCGTTCTTGTCGAAGAACCGATTGGGCAGGTGAATCACATGGTTGAACACCTTGCGACGCACGTCGGAGATGGTGGTGTGCCCGGCTCGCTGCAGCGCATACACCTGCACGGCCTGGCACAGGAACTCGGCCATCACCGCCACCATGAAGCCCAGACTGAGCACCCTCAGACCGACCATGTCGTGGGCGGGGATGAGGTCGTCGACGGCGTATTTGACCATCAGCGGCCGCAGTGTCGACATCGCGGCGACCAGCGGGATCATCGACAGCCCGAGTCCGAGCCATCGCTTGTGTGTGGCGGCAAAGACCCAGAATCGCCGCAGCAGCGCGAGGGTGGTGGACGCCGAGGGCATGGGCTTTTTGGTGTCGCTCATGCGCCTTCGCCCCCCTGGTGATCGTGGGTCTCTGCGTACTCGCCTCCCTTGGCCAGCAGCTCGACATGGGTGCCGCGTTCGACGATGCGGCCGTCGGCGAGCACCACGATCTCGTCGGCATGTTCGAGCACGCTGGTGCGGTGCGAGACGATGATGGTGGTGGGCGCCATCGACCCCGCGACGCCGCCGCGCAGCTGACGAATGGCGGAGACCATGCGGGCTTCGGTGCCCTGGTCGACCGCGCTGAGAATGTCGTCGAGCAGCAGCAGCGGCCGGCTGCGGTAGAGCGCGCGGGCCAGCGCGGCGCGCTGTCGTTGGCCTCCAGAGAGCATCACACCGCGTTCGCCGACCACCGTGTCGAGCCCGTTGGGCAGCTGCTCCACATCGTCCCAAAGGCATGCCGCGGTGAGCACCTCGTCGAGCCGGGCATCGGGCATGGCTTCGGTGGTGCTGGCATCGGCAGCGGCCTTGTACGGGTTGGCGCCTTGGAGGCGGATGTTCTCGCGCAGGGTGGTGGAGAACAGGAACGGCGACTGCGGCACCACGGCCATCGCGTCGCGAAAGTCGGCCAGCGGCACGTCACGGGCGTCGATACCGTCGACGAACACGGTGCCCTCGGGCGGCGTGTGCACGCGGGTGAGCACCTCGACCAACGTGGTCTTGCCGCTGCCGGTCTTGCCGAAGATGCCCAGCGTCTTGCCGGGTTCGACCGTGATGTCGATGTCGTGCAGCGCCGGCTCGTCCCCGTCCGGATACTGAAACGACAGCGCGCGCAGCTCGAGCTTGGGCGGCGCGTCGAGTTGCAGTGGTGAGCGCTCGTCGGGCAGGGCAGGGGGTGTTTCGAGCAGCTCGTCGATGCGGCCCCACGACACCACGCCACGCGACACGGCGGCCAACACCCACGCCAGCGCGGTGAGGTTGCCGACCAGCGACATGAGCAGGGCGGTGAACGTGGCCAGGTTGCCCACGGGCATGCCGTCGTCGACGACCTGCATGCTGCCGACCCACAGCACGATGCCGGTGCCGACCAAGCCGGAGAACCCGAGCACGGGCATGGAAAATGCCCGCACCCTCGCGATGCGCAGCTGCAGGTCGAGGTACTCGCGGTTGCGAAGATCGAAACGCTCGAACGCGGCGGCTTCGGCTGCGTGCGAGCGCACCGTGCCGATGCCGGAGTAGATCTCGAGGATGCGGTCACTGACCCGCGCCAGCATCTGCATGCTGTCGCGGACCATGCCGAAGAACTTGCGCACGGTGAACTGCATGTACACCGCACCGAAAGCGACCGGGATGAGGCACCACAGCGTCAGCTGCCAGTCGGTGACCGCCATCTGATACAGGTGCAGCGGGATCGCCACCGCAACGTTGCAGACCTGCAGCGCCGCAAACCCCACCAGCAGCCGCACCGAGGTGGTGTCGTTGCTGGCGATGCTGACCAGCTCGCCCACCTTGCGCTTCATGTAGAAGGGCCGCTGCAGCGAGAGCAGGTGCCCGAACACGTCGACGCCCACCTGGTACTCGACCCTGCGTCCGGGGTTGAAGAACAGCACCCGGGACAGGCTGCGAACGACGATGACCACCGCGCCCAGCACCAACAGCTCGGTGGCCAAGCTGCGGGTGCCGGCCAACGCCTGCGGCCCGCGCTCCTCGAGAATGGTGAGCGCTTCGCCGACGATGGCGGGGATGCGTACGACCACCCAGTTGGTGGCGAACAGCATCACCCACCCCAAGCCGTACGGCGGTAGGTTGGGCGCGACGTAGCGCGAGAGAAAACGACGAGTGGAACCCACGTAGGCCGGGTCGATCTACTGCATCGGACGTGTCGAAGCAGCCCGCGGGCTACTTCTTTTTTTCTTCGCCCTTGGCATCGCCTTCGGCCGGCGCTTCGAGCGACTCGTCTTTTTCGATCTCATCGATCGCGGTGTCGACGTCGGTGAGTGCCTTGCGCAACGCTTCGAGCGACGAGGCGAACTTTTCGTTCTCCGAGATCTTGCCGCCGAGGTCGCCGTTGAAGTTCTCGAAGTCGGTGATGAAGGCGTTGAGCTTGATCGAGCCCACGCCATTGGCGCCGTTGCTCGTCAGCTCGCGGTACGCCTTCATCAGCTCCTTGTTGTCCTTCTTGTAGCCCTCGTTGAACTTGCCGAACGCGGCGTCCGAGTCCTTGGCCTTGGCCCACTTGGGCGCGCCCTTTTCGACGCTGTCCAGCGCGCCACGGAAGTCCTTGGTGATCTTGCGGAACTCGTCCAGGTGCCCTTTCACGAACAGCTTGTCTTCGTGTTCGAGCTGCTTGCGCGCGGCCGCCATCTGCTCTTCGGGGTCGACGAAGCCGGCCTTCTTGCGCGCCTCCGCCAGCTCCTCGGGCGTCATCTCGGTCTTCTTGGCCTGCTTGAGCTCGGAGGGCTTCTTGCTCTTGTTCGGCTCCACGATCGGCTCCTTTTCGGAGTCACATCCGGTCACGGCGAGGGGAACGAGCAGAGCGGTGGTCAGAAGGAGCGTGCGCATCGGGGGCCTCGTGCGCGAACGTAGCAGTCCGCCGCCCCCGCGACTACACCAACCGCGCCTTTCACGCTCATCACGGATCTTTTTTTGGGAACCAAATGGGCGGGTCCCTGTGAAGACGGGGGACGATGCTCGGCGTCATGCGAGGTCCCACGGCAGCCCGGCCGGTCGACGGCGGTCTCGTCGTGCGTGCCAAGGCCGGTGACCGGGCCGCGTTTCGAGAGCTGGTTCGGCGAAATCAGCGGCAGGTCGGAGCGCTGCTGCGACGCATGCTGGCACCGGTCGGGCTCGACGCGCTGACCGAGGACCTCGCCCAAGAGACCTTTCTTCGCGCCTTTCGGGCGCTCGGTCGTTTCGATCCGGACGGTCCTGCCAGCGTGTCGACCTGGTTGCTGCGCATCGCTTCGCGGCTGGCGATCAACGAGCTCGAACGCAAGCGGCCGCGGCTCGCTTCCGCCGACGCGCTCGGCAGCGCTCGGACCCCCGAGTCCGAGCACCGGCGCAAGCGCATCGGCTTGGCGATCGCCGAGGCCGTGGGCGAGCTGCCGCCGGCGTTTCGCGCCGCGTTCGTGCTTCGCGAGTATCACGGGCTCGACTACGCGGAGATCGCCGAGATGTTGGACCTCGAGCTCGGCACGGTGAAGTCGCGCCTGTCCCGAGCGCGCGGGCTGCTTCGCGAGCGTCTGAAAGGAGTGCGGGAATGAGCGACGCGATCGATCGCGAAGACCTCGACGCGTGGGAGGTGGAGCCCCTGGCCGCCGGCTTCGAGGACCGTGTCATGGATCGGCTGCCGTCTCCGGACGAGGTTTCGGCGCAGCCGGGTCGCCGACTCGGCCTGTGGATGCCCTTGCTGGTCGTCGCAGCCGCGGCGGTGCTGCTGTTGGTGTGGTGGCCCGGTGCGTCCACATCGGGGCCAGGCGTCACCGTTCGAGCCGGGGCGTCGGCCCGTGTCGACCATGTGCCGGGGCAGGGATGGGCCACGCAGTCTGCCGGCACGGTCACCTATGAGGTTTCGCCAGGGACGCCCTTCGAGGTGCGCACCCCTGCAGCCAACGTCACGGTGCACGGCACCGTGTTCACCGTGGAGATGTTGACGATGAACGACGAACGACGACGAAAGTACTTGGGCGCGAGCGCGCTGGCCATGGCCGGCGCGGCGGTGGCGGTTTATGTGACCACGGGCGAGGTCGAGGTCACCAACGAACACGGCGCGGTCGTGCTCGACGCTGGCCAGCGCGCCGTCGCGTCCGAACACGCGGCACCCTCGTCGACCCCTGCGCCCACCGTGGCGGCGGCTCGCCCTGCAACACCCGCGGCAGCACCCCGAACACGCCTGTCGCCCGCCCAGCGCGAGGACGTGCAACGTCGCCTGGCCGACGCTTTTGCCCGCCGCCGAACCGGGCACGGCCACGCCGCCGAGCGTCCGGCCGAGACCGAGGAGCACGAGTTGGGCGCCCTGGACAAGCAGTACATTCAAGACGTGGTCCGTGAGGACCTGCTGCCGCTGGTCAAGGAGTGCTACGACACGGCGCTCGAGCACGCGCCCGACCTCGGCGGCAAGGTGGTGTTGCAGTTCTCGATCTCGGGCGACGAGTCCGTTGGCGGCATCGTCGACGAGGTGGAGTTCGGGGACGCGCCGCTGCCGTTGGGCAAGAACCCCGAGTTCGCCGAGTGCCTTCGCGAGTCCACCGCGTCGGTGCTGTTCGATCCCCCCGAAGGCGGAGGGCGGGTCACGGTGCACTACCCGTTCGTGTTCGAGTCCAACAGGGAGTCACCACCGCGCGAGTAGGGCGTGCAACGCCTCGACGTCGAGCGACTTGCGTCCGCCCATGCCCTCGAGCACGCCCTCGGCCAGCTCGCGTTTGGTCTCGTGCAGGGCGAGGATCTTGCGCTCGATGCTGCCTTCGGTGCAGTAGCGATACACGGTGACCGGGCGCGTCTGCCCCATGCGATGCGCTCGTCCCGTGGCTTGAGCTTCCACCGCCGGGTTCCACCACGGGTCCACGTGCAACACGTAGTCGGCCGCGGTGAGGTTCACGCCGACACCGCCCGCGCGCAGGCTCATCAGAAACACGTCGGCCTCTCCGGCCTGAAACGCGTCGATGCGTCGCGCCCGTTCGGCGGCGGGTGTGTTGCCCTGCAGATCGAGGGTCTCGATGCCGCGCTTGCGCAGTCGCTCGTCGAGCATGGCGATGACCCCGAGAAACTGCGTGAACACGAGCACCTGATGCCCCGCGCTCACGAGTTGCTGACAGCGTTCGACGACTTGGTCGAGCTTGGCTCCGCGCGGCGCGTCCTCCTCGACCAGACGGGGTTCGATCGCGGCTTGGCGTAAACGCCCGATCTCGGCGAGCAGTCGCACGCTGGCTTGGCCCGGCTTGATGCGCTTCTCCTCGAGGGCGTCGCGGATGCGGGCCTCGGCGGCTTGCCGCTGCGCCTCGTACCAGGCGCGTTCGGCCTCCGAGGGCTGCACCATCACCACCGCCTCGGTCCGCGGCGGCAGCTCGGTCAGGACGGCGTCCTTGGTGCGTCGCAGAATGAACGGATCCAGCAGCGCGCGGAGGTGTCGCTGTGCCCACTTCACCCCCTCGGACGCGGCTTTGCCCAGGCTCTCGGTGAACAACACGCGGTCGCCGAGCAGCCCCGGAACACACGCGTTCATCACCGCCCATAGCTCGCCGATGTTGTTCTCGAGCGGTGTCCCGGTGAGGCCCAAACGCACGTCGGCGCGAATCTGTGCGGCCACCCGTGCGCGGGCCGTGGTCGCGTTCTTGAGCGCGTGCACCTCGTCGAACACCACGGTGGCGAAACGAAGCCCTTCCGCGTCGTCGCCCAGCCGCTGCAGCACGCCGTAGCTCATCAGCGCCACCTCGCCGGGTTCGATCGCCTCGAGCGTTGCCAAGCGCTCGGCGGTCGGCAGCGCGCCGACATCGTGCACGCGCAGGTCGGGGGTGAAGCGTGCGGCTTCGTTGCGCCAGTTGATCAGCACCGAGGTCGGACACACGACCAGTGCGGGGCCTCGAGCCGCGCGGGCGAGCAGCACCGCGAGGCTCTGCACGGTCTTGCCCAGGCCCATGTCGTCGGCCAAGACGCCGCCCAGCCCGGCGCTGGCCAGTCGCATCATCCACGTGAAGCCGTGCTGTTGATAGTCGCGGAGCTCTGCCCGCAAACCGTCGGGCACCGGGAACTCGGCCCCGAACGCGGCAGTGATCGCGCGCTTGCGCTGCGCGACGTCGTCGGCGAGTTGCAGCGTATCGCCCAGCAGCTCGTCGGCGGCCGCGAGCACGAGGTCGGGAACCTCGGCCACATTGGCCTCCCCACCACCCCTGTCCAGGCGTGCCAGCGCATCCAAGGTGCGGCGCAGCGCGGCGGAGAGCCGCACGACCTCGCCCGTGTCGAGTTGCACGAACCGGTTGGCGCCCGCGCGCCCCTGCGCCAGCAGCTTCCACGCCACCACCTGCCCGGCGTCGATCTGCAGCCCCGCTTCGACGGCGAGCCACTGGGTCTGGCCCTTGCGAATCGTGATGTCGAGATCGCCACGGTCGTACTCGCGAGACAGGCGCAGCGCCTTGCCGCGAGGCCACCCGATCGTCAGGTGGTTCGAAGCCGCCGCCTGGGTGATCTCCTCCAGCAGGGCGCAGGCGCGTTGTAAGCCGACCACGAAGCGTCCGCCGCTGTCGTCGACCTCGAGTTCGGCCAGCAGTGGGCACGCCTGCAACACGCGGCGCAGCGCCTCGGCTTCGGCGTCCAGATCCCGAAGCGTGGTGCGCAGACCCTCGCCCGTGTCGGCGACCAGGTCGGGTTGCCCTTGGCCCGGCTGACATCGCGGCCCGTGGGGTCCCAGCGGCCGCACGCCGATCTCGATGCGCAGGGTTGGATCGCGCCACTCGAGGTCCACGTCGATGCCTGCGTGTGCGGGCAACTCGTGCGCGTCGAGGTCGACCGTGCCGCGTCCTTGCAGCGTGAGCACCTCGGTGAGGCGCGCGAGCGTGGGGCGCAGTCGTGACACCGCTTCGTGCGGCATTCGGCCGCCCCGCAGCGTGTCGAGTGCGCCGAACACCGTGGCGATCCGCTCGTCGCATGCATACAGCTGCAGCCGGTGGGGCCCGTCCCACTCGTGCGCCACGGACTTCACATGAACGAGGGCGCTGGGCTCGATCGACAGACGTGCGCCCTGGTCGTCGCCATCGACCACCAGCCTGGGGCTCGCGCGCACGACCGAGACCGGCGCACCGCTGGGGTCTCGCACCCGAGGGTGACCGACGAGGGCGAACGCGAGGGCGAACGTCTGCTGCGCCGCGGTCTCGCGCACGCTGACCTTGGTCCAGGCGGTCGAGAGCGCATCGTCCACCTCACGGTACGCAGCTGCCGCGCGCCGGTCGTGTGCATCCGCGATGTGTTCGAACGTCGCCTCGACGTCTTCGATGCGAATCGCACGGCCACCATGGCTGCGCGGGGACGCGATCAGCCGCGGGGAGACCATGAGGTCGCCCTCCGCGTCGTCCTCCACTTGCCAGACGATCGACGGCTTGAACGCGTCGTCCTCGGTGGTCTCGACGAGCGGGGGCGCCACCTGGTCCGCGAACGCCTCCAGCTGCTCCACCACGTGTTCCCACGGAGCCCGAGTCGCGTAGAGCTCGAGCAGCGTGCCCCGAATGTCGGCGCGTGGGTCGGCGAGTGCGGCAAACGTGGCGGGCAGCACCGGGGTCCCGATCCGCTCGACGCGGGCGAGCACCGACGCCGAGATCGGGGGCGCGTCGGCGGGCAGCGGAACATCGAGCCACCGCGACACCAGCCCGGCGACCAAAAACGTCGGCCACGATCGCGCCGCGTCCAGACGTTCGAATGCCTCGCCCATCGCCGCCATGACGTCCTTGGGCCGCGCCTGCCGAGTCTCGAACAGATAGAGCTCCGACAGCAGATCGAAGGGGTGGTGGAGCACGCCCGCGTCGTCGCGAACATCGCTCAGCACCGCCTCGATGTGCAGCCACGCACCCGGCTCGTTGCGACGCGCTGCGTCGAGCGCTGCAAACAGGAACGCCAGCGCGTCGAAGCCGTCGAGCGCACCGCGGGCGGGCGCCCGTGCTTCGATGCATTGCACCCCGCGTGCGTAGGCGGTCGCAAAGTCGCCGGCCGCGAACGCGCCCATCAGCTCGAGCTTGCGACCCACGGCCTTGCCCCGGCGCGACGGCAAGAACGTGGTGCGGTCGGCAGGCAACCACAGCATGGCGGCCTGCAGGAGCGCGCTGGGGTAGCGCTTGGCGGGCGGATATCCGCGGTCTTCGAGGACCGAGAGCAGCCGATCGAACGTCGTGGGTTCGAGGGGCACCAACGCCTCGGTGCAGGTCGTGCCGAGGGCCTTCGTGTAGCCGAGCACCAAGTTGTCGGAAGCCTGCTCCAGCCACGCGAGCTCGGGATCGAGTCCGAACAGACGCAGCTCGAACGGGGGCGCGTACGGATCCCACTTCGACGGTCGAAGGCGGTCGGCGAAGCGTTCGATGTCGGCGAGCGCGACCTCGGGTTGGCCCAGGACCAGCAGCGCGCGGGACAGGCCGAGCGCTCGCCCAGGCCGCTCCCATGGATCGCGTCCTTTGGCGCTCGCCTTGGCAACGGTCACGGCCCGCTCGAGTCGGCCCTGCGCGTGCACGGCTCGGAGCACCTCGAACGCCGCTTCCGTTTCCAGCGCAAACGCGAAGCGCTGCGCGTTGTGGGGGTCGACCCGCGCGTGCCCGCGTTTCACCAGCGTGGCGATGCCGGCGTCGACCCGGTCGGGATCGAAGCCGGGCCCCCACAATCGCTCCGCGCTCGACACCCAGCGTTCCTTTCGACGTCGATGGGCCGCGAACGCGATCGCCAACAGCAGCGCGGTCGCGGTGTCGTCGAGGCCACGAAGGGTCCCCCGTCGGCTGCGTCGCTTCCCCATGCCGCGGGCATCATCCGCTACTGGGGCCTGCGCTGTCGTCCCCGATCCGCCCGCGGGGGTTCACC
>ENA-OWNT01001641-OWNT01001641.1-seawater-metagenome-genome-assembly--contig:-NODE-1641-length-27054-cov-4.306298_pt1 | contig 27054 bp, 22 predicted proteins | sample MGYA00238136_ERZ651165 | MGnify/ENA primary metagenome ERZ651165 (study PRJEB26861, sample SAMN08777766) | seawater metagenome | isolation source: coastal seawater | place: USA: Florida | collected...
GACGACGACGACGACGACGACGACGACGACGACGACGACGACGACGACGACGACGACGACGACGACGACGACGACGGAGAACGAAGATCCAAAAAGTCAAAAAGTCAAAGTCAGCAACTGAATTATACAGGCTGTTTGCTTCCGCAAATGGATGGGCAGAGAGTGGGGCAGTGAGCTAGCTGTGAGCTGTGAGTGCAGTGAACTGCGAGTGAAGTAAAGTGGCTGTGAGTGAGTCAGTGAGTCATGAGAGAGCGTTGGGTTCGTAACGGACGGATGGTCGTTGTCGCGTCGTCTGTCGTCGTTGATCGTTGTTGTTCTCGTCGATCGTCGTCGTCGTCATCGTCGTCGTCGTTGCATCCTCGTCGTTGCGTTGTTGTTGCTGCTGTTGTTGAGTTGTTGAGTTGTTGAGTTGTTGAGTTGTTGAGTTGTGGAGTTGTGGAGCTGTGGAGTGTTTTTTGGAGCTGAGATCACGTTTGTTGGAATGTTGTTCTGTCGTTGGCATTCATTGGTCGCAGCTTTGGTGTTGGCGGTGTTGCCTTGTGTCGCTGTTGCCCCGCTGCGTGCGAGCCAGAGCATTCGTTTGCTGGTTTTCTGTGAGCTGGTTGGGTCCTCCTGTCGACTTCCGACGAGTCTCAACGTTGATGGTGACAATTTCACACGATGGATATTGCAGAGCAAGGCATTTTGTCGATCTTCACTTGATTGTATTGCCGGCGGTTTGTCACTGTCCAGCCAACAAATATGCCGAACGTCGAAGTTGCAGCGACTGCTGTGTTCAAAGCGTTGGACACAAACTACGATGGCACCATTGACATGGTAGAATTTTTGGCCTTTGCTGAGAAGTTGTTTGACGATGACGATTCGAAGGAGAGCATCTTGAAGAGTTCCCAAGATATCATAGCGCTTGCCGACAAAGATGGCGATGAAAGATTAAACTTGCAAGAGTGGCTTCAGCTGATGGAAATGTGGGATTACAAGAAAAAATATACGTTTTTGCAGGACTGTCGGGTCGCTGCTTTAGAGAAAAACGCCGCCTCAGACTCTCCTAACGAGGAACTCCTCGCCTTCGAAAGGAAGGCAATCACTCGTGAAGTATTTGATACACTTGACGTGGACGGGACAGGGACCGTCGATTTTGACGAGCTGTCCATCCTTGTCGACATGCTGCACTTAAAAGATGTTAACGTCATGATGAGGCAGTTGGATCTGGACCGCGACGGTCACGTCTCGGCTCACGAATGGGAGCAGGTTATGCTCAACCACGATCACATCAAACACCCAGCTTTTTTCGATCAGATGCGCGAGTACAAGCGAAAAATCCGTGCTGTGCAACTTGATTTTCTCAAGCAAAAAGCGGCTGACATTAAAGCAGTGGACGCGACTTTGGATGCAAAATCTCAAGTTGAAGCTTTTCTGCACAACAATCAATGTGAGCTCAGTTTCGTTGTCAAAATGGTCAATCAAGGTGTAGGCATTGCCACTTTCAGTGAAATGGATGACAAAAGTCCTGTTCCATCGGTAGGTGTGCATGTTGCAGGTTCCTTGTTAATGTGTAGGCGACATCACAACTATTTTTGTGGAACAGGTGTCACTCAAGGTTCAGTTTAACTTCGTGGATGGGGAGTTGTCACACTACATTTTTGAATCCGAATCGTCAAAGCACAAGTGCCGTGGACCCAGTCCGTGGAGTGATGGGTACGTTATAGAACATGTTATGACGTCACTTGGTTGCAGCGGTCTGTATCACTGCTCTCGCTTCTGCATGTCTGTTCTCCAGGTTGGTTCGAGCAAAATTGGCATTTAAAACGAAGGTTCAAGGGGCCATCGGTGACTTAGCAACGCCGTTCATGAAGCAACGTGTTGGGAAATAAATTAGAACATTATCATCACGCCCTGAGCAATGGCGTTGCTTCTGTACAACTGGGAGTGATAGCATTACTTCCACACCATCGACGTCTCAAGCTGGCCTTCAGCACGCTTTGTTGACGGAATGTCGTGAAGAGCCGCGTGTTCCAGCTTCTTTTTCTTTTCTTCTTCACTTTCTGGCGCGGACGTGGTGGTACTTTCATCGTCAGTCTCGTCGTCCTTGTCGTCGTTCTCATTTTCAGATTTTGACGTTGTGTCTATTCTTCTGCGACGCGAGCTCTCCTGTTGCTGCCTGTTTTGCTGTGTGTTTGTAGAATGCATGGTATTGCTTTGCGTGACTTGTTTGTTAATCATAGATCGCAGAGCGCCTTGTTCATGCATTCTTGCCTGCAACAATCAACATCCAATGAGCAACAACGCAGCCAACTTGCACAAAATAAAGGAGAACGGCGACACGTACCGCCAACATTGGATTTTGCAGCAACTGCCCCAACTGCGCACTGTACCCTGGCTCGCCAGGTCGTGGCATTACACCGTGATGACCGGACATCATCAAATGTTGTTGAAATTGCATGGGATTCATCGGCATTTGGGATTGAAACAAAAGTCTCTGATGAAAAGGACTCATCATTTGCGTCGTGCCATACCCCGACTGCATGCCATACCCATGCCCCATTCCTCCGTACCCACTGTTCATGCCACCGTATCCCACATTCATATTGTTGAACGACGGATTCATGCTTCCGTATCCACGATTCATACCTCCGTATCCGGTGTTCATACCTCCATACCCGGTGTTCATACCTCCATATCCAGTCATTCCTCCAAAACCACCATTCATACTGCCATAGCCACCCATGGGAGAATTCATACCTCCGTAACCAGAAGGGTTCATCGTGTTGCCAAATCTAGATCCAAATCCACCGTGGAAACCTGGAACAGTGTTCATTCCTCCGCCGCCCAGCATCTGCTGGTTGAAATGCGATCCAGAATGCATGTTGACTTTGGCCCCAGCTTTCAAGCCGGATCTAAATCCCGCTGCCTCTCCAAGCTTGTAGGCAGGATGGCGTTTCAGCTCAGTGGTCGGGTCTTGATTTGAGTCGTCGCTGCCTTCAGAACTACCGCGAGAGTTTTGGTTAGCATTGCTTGCTCCCATTTTCATCCCTTCTTGCACGCCCAACCGGTATGCGGGATGCGACTTCAAGTTCTCTGGGTTTTCACTGCTCTGGTTATCGGTACCACTTTCGCTGTCGTCTTTTTGTGTGGAGTTCGGCGTTTCCATTGCTGTTGATGGGGCCCATTGTGCTGCCGCCAGCAACAACACGCATAGGAGGACAGAGACCGTGGTGAAGCGGCCGCCTCGTTTGCGAGACTGCAGCGGCATGTCGCTTCAGCGAGGCGGAGTTAAATGCCCCAAAGCGTAGCACATTGATATTAGTCTACCATTGGAAAAACAGTTGAGTTTTGTCGCGAAAAGTACTTTCCCGATCGTAGACGTCGAAAAATATCCTTCCAGCATCCGAGGGGTGTTTCCAACCACACAAATAGCGATCGTTTTCACAATTTGTCGCCACACACCACTCTCCCTTCCTTGACACCCGCCACCGTTTTCGAAATTCACCCCCATCACCCAGCCTCTAACGCTCGCGACACACACAAATTGCACAACGTTGCACACACCACGCCTCGACACAGCGAATCGAGGCGAGGCGAGGCGAGGCAAGGCGAGAGACCCGACCCAACAGCACCCGATCCCCAGCACCCGACCTTCGACTCTGCGACTCTTCGATTCTTCGACTCTTCGACTTCGAACGGTGTCAACGCATCAACACGCGGAGGCGAGTCGCGAGGCAACAAGCAGCACATGCCAAGATATTGCCACTTCAAAGGAATTTACAACGCGTGTTTAGTAAAACTGACTAAATGTGAGTGCGGGAGTGGTGGGGTGGGGAGACAGCCGTGCTTATATCCAGACCTCGCCGAAAAGTCACTGTCAGCGCATACAACATCAATGGGAACTGTGTGGGGAAGTATTATAATTCAATACAGAAAACAGTTGTACTGTTAATGAGTATAGTACTAGTACGGTGTACATTGAATAAAGTTATATGGATTCATTGGAGTGCACAGTGACTGGACAGTGGAGGAATTAGTACCAACGCGCAGTGCCCTCACAGCTCACTTTACGTCGTCCTTCCCCTTTGAGTCCCCATAAACAATGTGTGAGCTAACTGCGGTGATTTGGCGAGATGTGTATATGTATTGACCACAGTCTGGAGGGGTACAGTAATTTGAAGTTGTCGAGTGTGAGTGAGTGAGTGAGTGTGAGTGAGTGAGTGAGTGAGAGCCGTTGTTCGCTGCATGCAACAACAGTGCACGCAGAGTGTGTGTGTGTGTGTGTGGTGTTGGCGCCAGCGGCGTGTCACGGTCGCCAGCGGCGTGTCGAGTCGTCTGTCGACGTGTCGAGGAAGCTGCTGGTAGGTAGGTAGGTGTTGTAGTCTGGGGCTGCGCTGTGTGTCCGTCTGTCCGTCCTTGCATGCATGCATGCACGTCGTGCGCCGGTCCGTGTCGCGCTCGGACGCGCTCGGACGCGCCGGATAAATGTGTTGTGCTGTCTGTGTGTGACAACAAAGTGGTGAATGGCGGGGGTAGGTGTAAGTGTGAGTGGGATTAAAATGTGTGCTATTTTGAGTTGAGCGTGGATGGTCCGAGCAGCGTACTCGAACCGTAGAGGTGTGGCCTCGGCAGTGGCTGTCGAGAGCAGCGGTGTATGCTTCGGCGAGGAGGGGCAGAGCAAAATTGAGTGACGGACCGTCCTTTGCTGCAATCGAGAACGTGCCAGCACTTGGTTTGCTCTGCATACACGAAATCACAGACGTGGCTCGCGGGTTGACGAATTTTCGGGCGAAAAGCAGGTGCTCTGCACACCCGCCGCCGGGTCCGCAGCGCGCGCGCACACACACCAGTGTGCGGCAGTGCTGTCTGAAAAGACACCCAAATTGATTAGTGGGCTCAGTTTTAAATACAGAAACCACGATGCCGTCCGGGAACGACGGCATCGAAAAAGTGGAAGAAGCCATGACGCCGGCTTCAGCATCCGACCTTGCATCAAAATCGTTCGCATCACTCAGCGGCGACGCAGGGGCTGGTATCCCGCCGCCACAACTGGGGCTCTCAACGCCTCATCCCAAAACGGAACACGGAAGCGACGAAGACGGCATTAGCGACGCAGCAGAAGTGGACGCTGATGATGCGTCTTCTCCAGAAGAAAGGGCACAAACTGCCGGTCCCAAAAATGACGAGTCCGTCCTCACCCCAGAGTCAGCGCGTGATAGAAATGAGGAGACCAGCGCCGACGATGGAGCATCCAATGACACGTCTTCAGCGGCAAGCTCTTTGTTCGGGGGATCATCATCGTCAGCGACTACGCCAAGTCGACGCGCACCGACGGCAAAGCCCTCAGCGGCTGCTAGCGGACTTTTTGGTGGCAAAACATCATCACAGCCATTCGCCCATACGCGCGCAAATGCTGGCAAAGACAGCCGCTCCGACTGGCAGCCTCGGTCTTCAGCGTCTTCGTTGTTTGGCAAGTCCGAATCACACCCAAGTTTGTTCAGCCGCGGCGCCAATTCGTCCGCTGTAGCCGCGGGTGCGCCAATCGCGCAAACGTCGTTGTTTGACCACGGCGTCGCCGACGGTAAACGCCACAACAATCAAGCGCCACAACAAGACAACACAATCGTTGGAAGAGCACATAGTCAACCATCTCGGTCACAGGGCACAGCACACGTGTCATCGCCGCAACAACGCCAACATCATCGTCAGTATGAGAGCCAGTACGCCCACGAGGCTTCGCAGAATGATGTTGGGGCTCAATTTGCAGCTGACCATGGCAGCGATGATGATGACGTGTGGGTTAAGAAATTTCACCAGGGCCGCCCTTATTACGTGAATAGGATTACCTATGAGTCTGTTTGGGAGAAACCTTCCAGAACTGCTCCAACCTTACAGAGTTCTCGGCAGTATGAGCAACAACAATCGAGTTTTTCTGGCCGCGCACATGACCATGCTGCCGCTGCGTTCGATCCAACCTCGCGGTACGAAGACGGGGTTTACGAGCCTGCTGACCGCCCGACAACCACAGGAGTAATTCGACCTCGTTCGTCGTCAGGAGCACACGCCGGTTCCCAAGAGGTCGATTTTGACCCTACAGCAGCTTACCAAGGTGGGCACGCTCAGTCAGCAAACGGCTCGTCAGTGACAGTGACAGGTGTTATCCGCGCAAAGCGTGCTGTTAGTGAGTCTGTAGACTCTCACTTTGACCCAACAGAAGCGTACGTTCGAAATGAAGCGGTCCAACCAAAGCCGCAGCCACAGCACCGGAAGCTTGGGGTGTTCGATCCGAATACCGTGCAAATGTCCGCATCTAGTTCAGTGAAGATGTCAAGTGTGCGGCGTGATGCCAACTCAGTCGTTTTCGATCCCACCGCAGCTTACGAGCGCAGCCTAGATACCAAGCAACCTGACAGGATGCAGCGACCGCAACCATCAGTGTTCGACCCGTCGCAACAACCGCAAACCAGTTTCACAGCGCAACCGCCAACGTTGACACGCACAAGAGAGTCAGAAGAGGATCAATTCGATCCTACCGCGGCTTACAGCGTCCTCAACGAAGGTTCTGCCGAAGGCACCTTTTCCTCTCACCAAAAGGGAGAAGCGTCGCGACAGACACTTTCACAGTCGTCGAATGTATCAACCACTCAAATGACTGCCTCAGATGTCCACAGCTCAACCCAAGCCATAACATTCGACCCCACTGCAGCTTATGCTGACAAACAAGTTGACAACCCGATCGTGGCGGCTGCCCCCCAGCAACCACGCCGTGTTTTCAACCCAGCAAGTATGCTCCCCGACGGTGGAAGGCCTAACTTCCCGACCCCAGGGCCTGTCGGAGCGCCGACGAGCGCTGTTTCTGCCACGGGAGGATCAGGCAAGCCTCAAACATTCTTTGCTGAACTGCCAAGACGTAAGAAGGTGCAACCTCGGCCTCGTGGCGGAGCATTGGGCACCCAGCAGTCATCCGCACCCGTGGTTGGGACCACATCAGGATCGTTTTTTGCGGAGCCCCCTCGCAGGCGGAAAAGTCAAGCACGGCCTCGCAGCGGAACAGGCATTACCGAAAAACTTCGCGGCCGTGTCACTTTTGACAGTGCGGGACCAGAATCAACGACAGCGAAATTCTTTGCGGAACCAAAGATAACGAGAAAGCCCAGGGAGCGCCCGCGCGGCGGAACCGCCTCTGCGGTACAATCGACCCCTGCACTCCAACAAGGCTTGTCGACGGGGGATGCAGGTGCAAGTGACTCACATGCTGCACCCCAGGCACTCCAGCGCAAGCAAGAGCCATCCCGAGATTTCGACCCAACCGGATTTTACTCTCGTAACACCTCACAACCTACGAGCAAGGAAAGCTTCTTCGCAGAACCAAACGTAACGAGAAAGCTCAAAGAACCCCCACGCGGTGGTGCCTCATCTGTGACTGAGTCTACCAGTGCCGTGCAACAAGACTTGCCGAACAGCGATGGAGGAAACAGTGCCTTGCACGAAGTATCCCGGGTACTGAAGCGCACACAGGACGCGCCCCAAGATTTTGATCCAACAGGATTCTACTCTCGTAGCGCCCCACCGTCAACGAGCAATGCAAATTTCTTTGCAGAGCCAGAAAAAACAAGAAAACCCACGGAGCGCTCACGTGCTGGCACCTCGTCTGCGCCCGAATCGACGCCTGCTGTCCAGCAAGACTTGCCACAGGATCACGGAGGCTCCAATAGCTCACAAGAAGTGTCGCAGACACTCCAGCGCGCACAGGATCCGTCGCTAGATTTTGATCCAACGGGATTTTACTCTCGTGAAGTTCAACCGTCAATGACGGACAGAGCCAACGCACCAGCAGACGAGCACCACGAGCCTCGCGGTCGAAGCCAATTCTCAAACAGTTCAATGCCGCATGGTGATACTTCAGGATCACCTAAGTCATATTCGCAATCGCACGAGTCGCCATCGACTCACTACACTGGGAACACCAATGGCGGCGGCGATGCAGAGGAATTTTTCAGTTCCGCGAAGCCGAACACTGACACTGATAACAATACGCCATTTACTTCACAGGGGCCATCATTATCGGACGCCCTCGGCACCACGAACAATAATAGGCGGGTTGGCAGCGACGATATTGCGAAAGAATTTGATCCAACCGCAGCTTACGCAAATTCCGGGTTCAATACTGCCGTGTCCGAGGTTGATCGCAGTCACAGTGACCAAGCAGATGTATCGTCTGAGATAGACGACGTCCAATCTGAGGCAAACGACGCCAGTAGTATCAGCAGCACCAGCGACGTCACAAAGTCGAGTTGCGAAGGTGTTTCGAAAGACTGGTACGAAATGTTCCACGAAGGTAGGCCATACTATGTCCACAAAGTAACCGGCGAGTCTGTTTGGGAAATTCCGGAAAGCACCTCTACAGATAGAGCCCACAGTGAAAGCCTGGGGACCGTGGCAGAAGGCGCTTTGGCTGCAGTCAAAACGGCTGCCGCCAGTCCGGGATCTCGCAGGATTCCCCAGGGGTTCACCCGTCGTGAGATGGCGCGCGCAATCGGGTACACACAGACCGGATCAGTTGCGAGCTCAAGGGCAACTTCTCCACGGTCCGACCAAACCGACGAGTTTGACAGAGGTAGGGACGGACCATTTGAGAGACCAGCGCCTAGTTACGCTGGCCACATTCCGCAGAATGCCATGCCTCTGCAAAGTGATACTACACGCGAACGCCGAAGCAATGCGAGAGAGTCGGAACTGTATTTCGCTTCCTCAACACTGAGAAAATACGGAGTTTTGACTGGGCAGCGTCACGGTGCAACCCGCAAAGCGTACACTCCAGACCAGACATGCCGGCCACCCCATGCATTTTGCAGCTTTGGGTTCGGAGGCCGCATTGTCGCATTTACCGTAGCAGCTCAGCATGATACAAGCGCGTCACCCTACGGTAACATGAACACGGCTGGGTCAACAAACGTGGTGTCACTCACCAATATGCAGTCGATGTTGACTCCGTTGGTGGTGGAACAAGCTCGTTCATTTCCAGGTCCGCTGGATCCAGCCGATTCAAACGTGGGGGTGTCTCTCAAAGAATTTGTCAAGAATGCAGCTGAGCGACTAAGGAAGCTGAAAAGTGATCGTCGATCACAAATAATCGATATTCAGCAACAACTTGAACGCGGAGAGCATGTTCCACCAGCGCGCGTTCGGAACCTTTTGTTGCCCGGCGATCCTTTTCAGGAACACCTGTGGCATGTTCTTGGGGTTTACGTCGATTCTGCAATCGACGAAAACGTCCGGAGAGACGAGGACTCTCGTTTAGCCAACCTGCTAGTGCAACTCGCATGCCAAGATGGGTCTTCTGCGCGAAAGACGCAGCAAGGCCCTGCACACGACCAAAGTCAGTGGATGGCCCCCCAGCATCGCCAGGCCCAGTCGCAGGGCCATCGTGCACACCAGATGACTTCTGATCAATACAGAAAAGCTCGCCGCGCTATGTCAGTTGATTTCCCATTGCCGATGACGCCCCGCCTTGGACCTGCACAGTTGCAGCACCACATTCAGGAGATGGAGTGGTTTGTTTTGAATGGACAACGTCGCCAAGCAATCGATGTTGCATTGAGGGCCAAGGTATGTTTTGGACATGCGTGTGTGCTCATTGTACATGAATTGTGACAACATTTGTGCGTGTCTTGGACGAACAGCTGTGGGACCACGCACTTTTGATGGCAGTTGGTGATGCCACGGCCACGCAGAATGTGACTTCGGCATTTTTACGCGCTCAGAATCTCTCATCGTCGTCATCACCGCTGTTTGCGTTGTACAGCATGCAGACCGGTGTTGATTTGTCGAGAGTTGCTGACTCCGATGCTTCGGGAACAACCCTAAGAGATGATTGGCTGCTGGAAGTCGCTTCCCTCATTCGCAATAAGCAAAATGCGCCACCTACTAGTCTAGTACAGCTTGCAGAATCTTTGCGAACAAAATCAACGTGTGCCAGCCACATCTGTTACCTTGCTGCCGGGTGTGACCTCGGTCGTCCGTTTCTGAACCAACAATCACCACCTTTAGTTCTTCTTGGGAGTGATCTCGGTCAGTTTGGCAATCGCACCGGTCGTACTTTCTCAACCGTTGAGGCGTTTCAAAGCACTGAAATTATGGAATGGGTCAAGAAAACTACCACTCGAACAGCAGGGCATTCATCCGAACTTACGAGCCAAGACGTCGTTCTGCAAGCTTATAAACTCATGCACGCAACATATCTCGCCGACATTGGCCTCCTTGCTAGCGCTCAGAAATATTTAGACCAGCTCAAAGCTCGCGTTAACCAATGTGGGATCGATCTCAGTAAGTTTGAATCGCTTAGATGGCGCGGTGGGGCTACTTGTAACAGTGTTTTGAACCGCTTTTGAAGGTGGATTCAACCCCGAGACACTCCATGAAGACAGAGGCGGCACGGGCCCGAAATATCCGAACAGCAAGCCCTTTGCGCCATACTACCTCACCAAACTATGGGAATTCGATAATCGTCTGGTACGAAAGCGTGCAGCATGTTCGCTGGTGTTTTCATTGCTGAATACTGTTCGTTGTCAGGCTTGTGGAACCGGGCAATCCAAATCGTATTGGCGTGGTGCTGCGGGCATGCTCGGAAGCGCCGGCAAATCTGCCGGCAAAGGTATTTTGAAGTTTTTCGGTTGGGGTAAAGCTTCCTCGAAGCCTAGCACTGATGCTCAGAGTGACACAGCAGCTTCAACGTACGAAGCTGAATACTCCAGCGCCAGTAACTGGCACAGCACCGCGAATGCCAGTAATTTGCAAGAGCAGCCCCAAAGGACTTCGCACGCAGAACAGTTCAACCCATCTCACAGTTCAGCGAGTAGTTTTCTCGATGGCGAGGATCATGTACGACCAATACTCCAAATGAATGACACAGTTCCTGGTCCTGCTGCCGCCCCTGCACCAGCACCGGCTCCGAAGGCTCCTGCAAAGAAAAAGTCTGGTTGGTTTTCCGGGCTATTTTCGAGGAGAAATACGACTGAAGATGGCAGAGTGATTCACAAAGCGATAATAAAGGACGAAACAAAAGCTCGGTGTGTACCATGACATGTTAGATCTGATGTTCACGCAATTTAGTGACTCAATTCTGTGGGCTGTGTTGGCAGATATGTCAACGGACGATGGGTTTTTGGGGATGATGACGACTCGAATACAAACGAAGAGGAGGCAGCGGCGGGCCCGCCACCTACGAGCAGTGCTCCTCCTTCAGCTGTGCCCGCATCCGCCTCTTCCAATCCGTTCGCTGCAAGTCAAGCCGGAGCACCACCAGCAAATCCTTTCTCAGCGCTCAGACAAACGACTGCGACTGCGAACCCAAACCAGCTCGGGAATCATTCCGTACCAACGCCATCAGGGCAAGGAGGAGGCCCCAATAACTCACTGGCAGCAATGATGGCGCCGCCATCTCGAGTTGGCGCTCCTGCGCCGGCTGCGGGGGAATCGCTGATCAACTCGTTGATGGCCCCTCCATCGAGGTTTGGAGCTCCGACTCCATCGCAACAGCCCAAACCACAAAGCAGTGTCGCCATAGGGAGAGGTTTTGGAGCGGTTGCGGAGGTCAAAGCGGTCAGTTTTCGTTGTTTTGCTGCGAATTGCGTTGTGTGTGTGTGCTTGCTGACCTGCACTGTTTGGCATAAGGCACCACGAGCAAGGCCTGTCAGAAAACCGCGCAAACCACGGCCAAAGAAAGTTCTTCGCAAAGCGCCCATAGCTCGGTACATTGAGTTTTGTATTCGTCCACGCTCAATTACGCGCCGCTCATTTTTGTCCGCCAATGTTGTGCTAGGGCACCTGTACCCGCTGTTGTATCTACCGGCGGCATGAACCTCGACGACTTGTAACGTAAAAAGAGCGCTTGCGCTGAAAATAGTTAGAAATAATAACGCAATACTCGATTCTCGAACGGGATTGAGATTTTTCCAAGTGTTTGACCGTGTGATTACGGCTTAATGGGTCCCGCCACCAATGACGGTGGCGGGGCCGTGCCATTGTAAACTGCCCACTGCGAGGCATTCAGGGGCGGTGCGCTGCCGGTGGCCTACAAGAGCATGATTCAATTGCATCGTTAGACATCTCGTGACACAAAACATCCCCGGCATTCATGAACAGTCAGCGAACGTATGAACCTCTGTCGCGACATAAAACAATTCTCGACCTTCCACTGCGAAACGCCACTCTCCTCCAAAACTGTACAACGCACACGTCGGACACGATTCCGAAACGTACCCACCGTACTGCTCAGTGGTGCGCTTGTAGTGCCCGTTCCATTCTGGGCTGCCGGCTCCTGATACGTTGTAGTAGATGGCCGTTGGCCCAGGTTTCGGGGGTGGGTTCTGCCCTGGCGGTCCATGAATACGCTGCTGGAATGTATTGTTGAGGATTGTTTGTACTCTTGACACATCGACATCTTGAACAGTGCTAACGCTGCCATCCACAAGTTGTGCAGCGGCAACACCTGCTGCTGAACCAACACTCATGTACCTTTAATGAACATCACAGTCAAATGCTGGTGAAAACTAGTGTTTCTGAGTTGCTCACGCAAACACAATGGTCTTCAGACAGCTTACATGTTTTCAATGCGAGTGGATGAAAACGCCACAGCTGAGGACGACAATGCGACCGGTACCAGCAGATTTGCGCCAGTGCCGCGCTTTGGGAGCATGATTTTGTACGGAACATCGTACCAATTTCCCCCTGTTGGAGCAATGCTCGGCCAAAAGTTTCCTTCAAGAGTAACTTCGAATTCGCCGGGTTTCCCCTCAACGGGCACGGCATACTTGCCGGTCATATGTTCATCCAAACTCCAATCACCGACAGCGATGCTGTCCGGCTTATTGCGCGTTCCGTCATCGTCGGTAATATTGTTTTGTGTCATGACGTAATCACCAACTAAACGGTTGCTGATGCGGACATACAACTGCGGCGGAATATAATCAAAATCTTTGAATTCGTCCGAGCACAGACCTTGAATCCATGAAAACACAACACCAAGTTCAATGGAAGGCACAGTCATTGCGACACCGGCCACGCAATCGTACCGTAAGAGCTGAACTGTTCGCGGACTGACTCCGGAACTTGTTCATCATTCGCTAGGTAGTAAAATGTTCCCAATTCGAAGTATGTGTGCTCTGCAATAATTTCCTGCTTCTGTTCCCAAGTGGCATTTGCCCACCTGATAATGCGTGGTATTGATCGCAAGTGAGCAAACACGACAGCTTCTGAGCAACCAGCGCAGGCAACGCACCCAGAGTTGAGCATGGGTTGATCAGTGGCTCCTACTGTAATACCACAGCACAAACAGTATTTCTTTTTGGAACCGGGGTATCCTGGTAAGGTGGACGGGGGCAAGTGAGTAAAGAACGACGGATCTCCGTGATTGGCGTCCAATGCTCTTTGGATCAGCAGGAAGTCGTCGCGGTCGTAGCCGTCGGGTTTTGGCCACGGAATACGATCGTCGTCTCCAGATATGCACATCCGGTGCTGGAAAGCCATCAAGGCATCATCGGCTTCACCGGGGGCTGCCAGCTCGCTGATGTTGGCCACATATTTGATGATAGTACCATCATCTTTAAGCGCATTCACTCCTTTGGGTCCGCCAACGCCGGTCCATCCAGGAACGCGTGCCCCAGCCAGGCTTTCGTTGTATTGTGAAATGGCCTCTCGACCTGCGGTGTACTCTACGTCACCGACAGAGACCATGATTTCACCGTCATAGCTCGCATCGATGAAAACTGTTGCAGAAATCGGTTCCTTTTCACAAAAGAGGTTGATGCTTCCAACGCCTGAAACTCCCGGAGCAAGATCTGTGCGTGTCGCTGATAGCAAACGGCAGTCGAGCTCGATCTTGGTCACATTGGCGTCAGCCAACATGCTGTAGAAACTGGCCTCTGCAACGAAAGACTCTGGATGAGGAACCTAAGCCACAAGTAATACGGTGAAGCCACAAGCAACTCCAGACAACACACTTTCTACCAACACACCTGAGATCCTTCGGGGAGGCCGTACGCTTTTGCGTTACGCTCAGTGAAGTCCCTTGCTAAGCCAGTGTGCTCAGCTTCGGTCCCGCCATCATTCAAAGCAAGGTTTCCAGCAGCCCCCATCCCACCAATCATTTTGAGAGGTTCATATAGCGCTACATTGAGCCCCAACGTTCCAGCCGCCGTTGCCGCAGCAATGCCAGCTGGTGACGACCCATAGACGACAACGTCGTAATCCGGCGCCGAAAGTGCAGTCGCTGGCGCTGCCAGCGCCGTCGCCAGGAGAAGAGTCTCGTATGAGATCTTCATCGTCGCACCTGTAATGTCGCACACGTTAGGTCACTTTTCGCCAGCTTTTCCCGACCCTTTTCCACCAATTCTTTGCGTAAAAAATGCTGCCGCTTTGCGCATCCACACTCGGGAAGTTGCCCCCTTTCGCGGTCCTCGAGTTTCAAACCATACGTGCGCCGTGCGCCAGGCGTGTTGCGTGACGATTTCGACACGTTGCTCGTTGCCGTTGGATGTCTATTCTTCGGTAGTCACTGCCATTCCACGCGGACCGTGCTTGGCTCGTTCGCAGCATCCAATGTCAGACACTGGGGATGAAATGGAATACATACCCATGGGTAAATTCGGTTCGTTCATGGTGACAGAGCGGCAAAGCGGCAAAGCGGCACAGGTTGACAGCGAGAAGCAAGAAGCGAGAAGCGAGAAGCAAGAAGCAAGAAGCAGGTCGTTCGTTCGTTCGTTCGTGCTTTTCGTATCTTTTGTATTCACCATTCATCAACGGCAGTGGCGCAGTGGCGCCGTGTCAGCAGGGTGGGCCGGCCGGTGCTGACGTCACAGTTAGCTCCACAGCTCGCAGCTCGCAGCTCGCCGAATGGCCAAAATCACTCCATCGCACCGCAAACAACGCTACGACTGCTTGGTACCAGTGGCAGACTTTCCTCCTGTGGTGACACTACTGGTCGCAAGTGTCGAACTGATTGACGGGCTGGGCGTGCGTGAGTGCCGGAGGCTGGAGACGTAGTTCGGGTGAAATAGCAACGGGTGCAGATGAGGGTTGTGCATTGGATCGATCCCGAATGCCAACGCATGCGGAAGATAATCTCGTCACTGAGAAATGCATGTGGAGGCAAGTCAAGGCGCGGAGCGCGGAAACGACCTCTGCAGGATCTTGCCAGAATGGTATTGGCAAGGAGTTTCAACGGATTGTTATATTTTAAACAACGTAATTCCATGTGATGAGCGAATACGCGCAGGATCCCGCCAGGAGGGCTTGGCGGGGGTAGCTCGCATTACGCCCGAGTGCTTTCACACGAAGTGACCCCCGCTCCGATTGCCGGCACTGGATAACAATGCTAAAGTCTTTGGGCCGTGGGGAAGAACACGGCATCACGGGCGATGTAGCTCTATCGATTTCTACGCAAGCTTCGCTGCTTCCCATTGTGACGGACACAGAGTCTGGTGCTGAAGCCCTCGGCACCAATGTCGGCGTGTGCACTGCAAGTGGCGAGCTGCTCGCCGTCGTCAGGTCTGGCCAAACTGTGCCTGCGGAGGGGTTTTGCGTGTTGACGACAACCTCAGCGAAACAAAAGCGATTGCTTTTGGATATTCGTGTCGGCCAACACCTTCATACACCAAGTGCATGCACTCGTGTTGCAGGCGGATGCCGCCTGCTTCGTATCGAGGGTGGCGAGTTTCGTGGTGTTGCACAACTCCTATGTCGAATTCGAGTTGGTGAGGGCGGTCGCGATGTGAAAATTGATGTTGATCCATTGCCAAAAATCATCGAGGACATGGAAGCCGGGCATGAATTCGTGTTGAGCGCCAGGAATGGGGCGTCTGTAACACGGGGAAGCAGCATCGAAGCCACTGCGTCTGCTGACAGATTTCTCAAGTTCCTGCCAGGTCGTTGGCGATACAACAACGTATTTGTCGACTCAAAAGTCAGTCACCCGGGATTTGTGTTTGATATTCCGGGACGTGGGCCTCAGTATTTGAAAGTAGATCAAGATATTTCTTCAATCAGTCTTCGGCAGCGAGATGAAGTCGCGCCCCCAGCCACAGCCAGCCGAGTGTGGCCCTCCGCGTACGTGTTGTCCAGGGTTATTGAAGATGTGTGTCACCAACACAGCCTGGGTAGCTATTCTGAGAACACAGAAGTCATTAGAAAGATCATGCAACTCAGAGACAGGCTTCAACATGCTCGAACGGACAAAACTAAACACTTTACGGCCATTGAACTCGGGTGTGGGCTTGCACTCCCAAGCCTCGTTCTCGCCAGTTATTTATCAGTAGAGCCCAGCAACAGTGATCTATTGGCCACTGATTTGCCCGACAACCTGGAACTCGTGACAAAACAGATTGTTGCGAATGAACGGTCATTTCTTCGCCAATCCATTGGAGGCAGCGATGCTAACAGCGTCAAGCAATCGGTTCTAAGATCCGCGTCCTTAGATTGGACCAAGCCTCCAGATGGACCCGTGCAATCGGTCCTCGCTAGCACGAGAGGGGCCGGATTTGACTTGGTTTTGAGCGCTGACTGTGTATTTTGGCCATGGTTATTCCAACCCTTGATTTCAACGCTGCTGACCCTGTGTGGACGTGACACCATCGTGCTTTTGTCGTTGAAAGATCGCTTGGCAGAAAGAACAAAATCTTTCGTCAAGATGTTGACGGAACAATTCGAGGTGTTGTCACTGTGCGACAAGGAGGGTGAAGGTTTAGCGAACCAACTTGGAGTGGTCGTTCTTATGTGCCAACTCAAGCGGGGTCGTAGCACATCAGGTTCTGCTTCATTACCTGAATCATGTAAGCAACAGCCATGTGTGATAGATGTAAAGCCATCGGGCCAAAATTCAACGTCCCGTCAGAGAAAAATGTACGCCAGCCGCCGATTTGAAGCAGTTCGTGCATTGCCCCCAATACGATTAGTTTTGGACCTAGGTTTTGCTGCGACTTTGAATGCGCGGGAGCAGCGCAGCTTGGCAATGCAGTCCGTTCTGCTATATTCTGCAGTCCGGAAGTGCCGAGTTCCAGCACAGTTGACATTGAGCTCTTTCGGCGAACGAGGAGATGCGCAATGCGACACGTTTTATAAAACGTTGCTGAAGGACAATCCAGCATCTTGGGACCAGACGTTCGTTACCTTGGAAGCATCTAGCATTGCTGACATTGCAGCGGCCCAGTCAACCACAGGAGAAAGTAGCAACTTTGTATACATGTCTCCAGATGCCAAAGATGTGCTTCGACGAGTCAATGCGGATACCACTTACGTGTTTGGGGGCATCGTTGACCGGACGCATGCCAAGCATCTAACGTCAGAGAAAGCTTCTGCCCTGGGCATGCGGAGCGCCCGCCTACCCCTGCGGGAGTACGCTAATTTCCCAAAGAATAGACCTTGTGTACTCAATATTGATGCCGCGGCCAAGATTTTGCTTGGGGCGCACGCCATAATGCAGCGGAGACGGCTAGAGGATATTGCTGCTGGCAAGGCCGCAAATTCAAATGCCAGTGAGGAAGAGTGGGCTAGCGTGTGGAAGACAGTCATCGAGAGCGTGTTGCCACGCAAATTGTTTGTCGTCGCTTCTGCAATCAACGCGCACTCGACGCTGCCCTCTTCTGAAAAGGAACTCTTGTCTCTTTCAAAGTCGCAACTAGGTTCGCATCAAAGACTCTGCATGGCTTCCTTTTTTTGCCAGTTGTTCACCGTGGTGCTTTGCAACAGGACAACTCAACATCAAGAATCGACTGTTCAAGCTGCGAGACCAGAGTTCAATTTCCTTCAAAAGTACTCGCAACACGCCAAGCTCTGAAACCGGAACCGCATTGAAATCTTCAAGTCGATGGACAGCAAAGGTCTTGGACAAAGAAACCGGAGCCGTTTTAGGACTGGGTTGCGGATCGACAGTTGTCGCTGCAGAGAGTGTCGCGGCGTGGCACGCGATTCAGACGCTGACTGCCAAATTACGTGCCGGCGTGAGCGATAACAGCACGTGATCCGAAGGACGTTGTACGCACTTGCACTTCAAATTGCTCGATTCAACCTCGTTTAGAGACTGCCTCCTCGCACCGGCCAGCTTGTGATCATGAAGTCCAACGCTCTACTCGACTATCGTAATTGCGACTTCAAAGCTCGACTTCGACCAGACCATGACATCCCGTCGCATCTCCACTGAAGCACCGTCTTTGGCTCCGTCGATGGCGACTAGATTGCAGAAAGATTCCACAAAAGAAGCCTTCCACAAGACCCACACAGATCTCCAACAGCACGACGACGACGACACCATGTTGGAGTTCTTACAGTAGCGTCAATCAGTACACTGTCGTAAGTAAGGTTGATGACGATCATCGCATTCCAACATTCCAAGCAAGGTGGTGGTGCAGTTGCTTTTTATGGAATAACGCCCATAATCACTCATAATAGGGTCATTCAACGCATCGCATTGTTATAAAACGTACTTCATTCAATTCCCATAGTCGTTCGTTCGTCGTTTTGTTGCGTTGTCGTCGTTGTCGTCGTGGTCGTCGTTGTCGTCGTGGTCGTCGTTGTCGTCGTTGTCGTCGTTGTGTTGTCGTCGTTGTCGTCGTTGTCGTTGCATCGCCGTTGCTTTCTTTGCCCGACGTTGCGTTGTTGTTGTTGTCGTCGTCGTCGATGCCGCTCGCCGCCGTTCGTTTACAATCACGCAAAAGTTATTGTGGAATGTCGTCGTCGTCTTAATTGTGGTCGTTGTGGCACGCCACAGGAACTGCGACATCTGTCCACGGATCCGTGGTGCGACGAGTGGGAAGGTTCTGCCGTAATCGTAACTGATATTGGGCGATCACTTGTCATGGGGTGTTGTATTCTGGCTTGGGCGATTTTACCACGTCCTGATATTTTCGACGTAATTCTGTAGCAGTTCGACCGACAACGCGGCATTCCATGTAAATCAGCTCAGGTGGTGCCGGCACCACACTGTTCGGTGTTCGTTGATCGGTTGCGAATGTCGGACACGGCGCTAAGAGACCACACGACACCAACGGATGTAGGTGTGAACGGGGAGTGCAATTCGGAATCGTCCGCGGACTCGGACAGCGATGATCACATGGGATACACTGCCCTATCTACCTGCCTCAGTGACTCTGAAAGTGACCAGGAAGAGCACGGTCAGCATGGACAACAACGATACAGTCAACTATCAAGCACACATACCGCGGACACGAGGCAGGCGGCACGAATCGCAGATTCACAGCTTCTAAGTCTAGAGCGCGATTATTTGAGAACGATTGCAATGACACGCCCGGAGTCACAGTCGTCGACAAATGTGCCAGATTCGGGCAACACTAAGTCGTTTCTGTATGACGATGACACTGAAGAGTCAGAGGACGATGACTGCGCCGAAGCGGAAAGTTCGAGCCCACCACACGGGACAGCAAACGCAGACGTAGCGCCAGGTGTCGGTAGCACTTGCAAGCAGTCCCATCGCGGAAGGGCACAGAGAACGGGGAAGAAGAAGTCCAAGTCTGGTGGCAAGGCTCCACCGCTGGAGTCCGCGATCGAGCGGCGCAACCGAAGACTCATAGAGGAGGCCCAGCTGGAACTTATGGTGCAACATATTCAGTCTGCGACTCACACGCACGCCGCGGGAACGTTGACAAATGAAAACGCTGCGAGGACGCGTCGAAAAGTCTCCACAGCCGCAAACAAGCATAGCGGTCGGCCTGGTAACCAAGCCACCGGCGCTTCGGCTCAACATATTAAAATAGCAATGGCTGGTTTCGAACTGCCAGGAGCACCAGAGTGGGCACAGAGCAGCGACATTTCAAAGGTGGTCGCAGAATTTTATAGAATGAAAGTAGGTGACGAGGCCACACTTGAAAACGGCAATCTCAATAAATAATGAAAGTTAGGCACGCACATCTTCAACAATGTTGCAGCAGTTTGTAGATCAAGCTATGTACGACACTATCCGCCTCAGCGGTCAGCTCAGGCGATCGCATTGGCGCGCGAGGCATCGGTTTCTGTGTCGATTTCAATGGCGTGTGGGGTGGCTGCTTTGAGGAGTCAAATTCGGCATCGGCGTCTGTTGGGTGAATGGAGAGCTCGGCGACGTTGCCGGCCAATGCGGATGTCAACGGAGATAAGTGCAAGAGCATGGGCAGCGGGATTGCCGTGGTGCCCTCCTCATCAAAACTTGTCTGCCAAGCATCAATTGCCGTCAGCTACATGTACCACTGACAGGTATGCTCGCGACTATTACGTACCAAGAGACATGTTTCTCGATTCAACGATACATCACGGCGGTTAAAGAGGCTTGCACAGACTCGAGGCTGCTTTAGAATTGCGACCAGTGAACCTATATGGTCACGCAACTCTTGCGAGGGGTGGTGTTCCTGCGACCCACTCACTCTTGCAGCTCCAAGTCCATGCCTCGACTGTGACGCGCCGGCAACTCTCTCCAAGCTTTGTATCACCTGCTCGAGCGAACACAAAAGAAACGTCGGGACTGTTCAACACACAAAGCAGTCAGCGGTGCCACTGCAGTCCCAACATACCAGCTCACGGAGGTGCGCATGATTCGCGCCAAGCTTGGCCAGGGAGAGAATCAGTACGTGAAGAAGACGCTACATGGCAAGACAGCACATTGTCAGGACAGCACGCAACGTCCTTGAGTCTTGGGCTTGCACGCGGCATGCTTACCTCATACTCTTTGTTGCTGCGCGTTGGCACGTCAGAAGATGCTGGCGCGGACCGAACAGGTGCACTTCGGTGACGTGGGGGCATTGGCGTGGGACCTGCTTCGAACACCGTTGCGTTTGGCGACAAATTTGAAGAGGGTGGTGTACGATGGCGATGTGCTTTTTCCGGTGTAGTCGAAACACTACCTTGACTTGATGGCGAGTCAGGTGTACTTTCAGTCGCTTCAGGGCTCGCGCCGTGTGGAGAGGTTGCCGTAGAGGGCGAGGCTTCCGTTCGCACCAACAGCGCTGGAACGGCATCGACTAAGTCATGTGCGCTGACAGTCACCGAATCAAAGTCCAGCCGACTGCTATTGGACGTCGCGGATATCATCATCAACGCCGCAACGACCGTGTTAACTCCGTTCACCAAGTGTAGATACGACGACTCAGCAACCTTACCGCCATCATCAACCGATGTGCGCAGGCTGAGCAGTTCTTGCGAGGAGTATTCACCCACCAACCAGCAACAATAAAGTGCCAGATGATGCAAAGACCGCCAATACCACGAGTCAATCGTTGTGGGACAAGGCCTGACTTTGTCAAGAGGGGACGGGCGCAGCCCCAGGGACATTCGGCGCTGCAGCATTGAAAACAAAGTCTGCGAAGTGTGACACAGAAGGCCATTCAAACGACCAGCAAGTTGTGGGCACGCCTCAAACAAAGCCATCATCCGCTCGCATAAAATTCTTTGAACGACTTGTTGGAAGGAGGATGGTCCGAAAACAAACGGTGCCCGCGCGATAATAACTAGGCAGACCTCTAATGCAGTTTCGACAACTTCACTACTGTTGGCACTGGTTTTGGATTCTTGTTGTGCAATTCTGTCAAGAATGGTATCAAAGAACAGGAACAAGAAGCGAGGGATGAACTCACACACTTCCGCCACATTGGCATTCCATGGAAACGCATCTTGGAGCTGATCAAACACCGCCACTCGGACGTCCGTGAATTGCTGGGTGCCAACACCGATGTTCGTCGTCTTTGTGGGCTCATTACTTGCCCGTTGAGATGCAGGCGCAACTGCCACGTGCTTGGCGAGTCGAGCAGAATTTGCCCATGAGCAATGCTTCCAGCCTCTGTGCGTGAGCTCGCAGACCTGCGCGCAACTGTCGTGCGCGAAAACCTTGTCATCACTGATGACTACTGACGAGCTCATTATGGAATCACGAAGGACACAGTTTACTGTTGCTTCGATGGCCGGGATTTTGGCGGTTCTCTGTGGGCTCTGCTGTGGAACACTTGACGTAGACTTGGTGGACGTTGCCTCAAACGCACTGCCTCCGGAGCGATTCATCGAGTCAACGACATTTGCTTCATTACCTGCCTTTTTCGAGCGCGTGGACCGGCCTTGTGATTTAGCTGATGCAACAAAAGCATCAAAGCTGTGCAGATCGACTGACGCTAACACGGCACACAATAGAGGGAGGTCGAGGAGAAGGTGGAGTATGACGGAGCATGGTCGCCCTTCACACACCATAGATGGCAAGCTCGCTGCCAGATGGTGTGCCATGCTTCTTGGATTCTGCGCAAACAATTTGATGAATGCAGGTGCATAGTGCTGCATTCTAGGTATTCCATGACTCGAATGCATGGTTGCCTTTTCACTTCCAACAGGCAATGGATTTGTTCGCGTTTCATTGAACAGACAAAACGCTTGGTCTGCCACCAATTCGTTATGACCTTGGTATCGCAGAATGCGTCCGATAAAGTCAGCTTCAGCGACATCTACGTTAATTCCAAGCCTTTCACTGTGCTGGTGCAAAAAACGCAACAGTTGAATGTGCGAGTGTGCAGCCAAATCACTTTGAGTATGAAAGTTTAGATGATGCAGATCATCGATTCCAAAACCGCAAACCCTGGGTAAAATGCGTTCCAGAAGAAGAGAATCCGGTTGCCCCGCACCCATGGATTTCGTGAGAATATGCCGAACTCCGCCACTGCAAAGGAAACTGAAAATTCGCAAAGTTTCGACCACAACTGACTCCATCAATCCCTCCACAAGGCTATTTTCTACGACTTCTGACGCAACATTGCCCACATTCGTGTCGCGCATCGTGCCGAGTCTGCGTATCCATGGCGCCTCAGGTTTGGCTTCTGCGTGAGCATTGCTGGCCGAGTGGTTGATGGCATTCACGAATCCCGCCTTCCGCAAGCGGGCGAGTTCAACTCCATATGCCGCGACGTCATCAAGTAAAACCGTCAAATACTGCACCGCAGCTTGCATTAGACTGGGAATTGCGTCGGTACCACCACTGGCAGGAGAAAGTGAATTGCGTAGAACCGGCCGCAACAGCGAGAACGTAGTCATGTGCAGGAGCTGAGTGTTTTTAAACCTGCTGCGCCCGCCACTTGCGTCAATTCGACACAGAACAGAGAAGTACCGTGCCGGGCGCCGCCAAAGCATTTTGCTGCCCGCATTTGAAATGGGACGTTTCGAGTGCAAAACTGTTGCAACTGGAGTTGGGCGGAATACAGATTCGCCGGTTGGATTGTCGTGTTCTCCGACCTTCGATGATGTTCCGAAGAGTAGTCCAGTCACCATCGAAGAAAGTATCGGCGCCGATGTCACACGTCCAATGGCTGTCACAGGAGTATACGACAAGGAATCCATGATGTACTGCAATACAGTCACGCTGCACTCCGACGCAGTCGTTGATTCCGCACTAATTCTTCTAGAAGACTCCTGCAAAAATCTTGCACAAACCACGAAAATGCTGCTGGCGAGATCTGTTTGGTCCTTTGGTGCGTCTGTGTCCACACTGCGCCGCAGGTGTGCTACCATGAAGCTATTGAGTAGTCGTTGCACCAGCAGTGAAAAATTCTTGTTAAAAAGAGCGAGACCATCCTCCATGGCAACAAGAGCAGGAAGGCACACGGTCAATCCACTGATTGCAGCTCGCTGCTCTGGCGCAACATGTCGCGACATCCACTCTTCGGGCGACGATTCTGCTGAGCATTCGGTGCTCGAAATCTGAGCCAACGTGGTGTTGATCCTGGGCATGGGCGGGTTTGCTTTTGATCTCGCTGGTGCTGTTTGAAACACAGTGGCTGTAACCGACGATTCACTTCGAGAAATCGAGCCGCCTGTAGTTCCGTATCGTGGAACCACATACCATGCAAGACTACCTCGAAAGTTGTTCGCGACCTGTGGTGGCACAGCGGACCTGTTGCAGGCAAACACCAACCGTCAGGTCAGCTCGAATGTTAAAGCCGCGTTCCAATCGCAAAACTTACCCAGAAGCTAATTTCAGAGCATGAATAGCAGCAACAACAGTATTTTCCGGTAGGCCGCACGATTCAACGAAAGCAGCGTACAACAGGCTTTGAAGAGATCTTTTCACGCTAAGCAATCGAGTGTGCGGCGTTTGTTCGGATGCTTGCTCGGCGTCGCTGGCGCGTTCACTCTCCCGACTTTCGAGGCACAGACGTTCAAACTCAATATCTGACGGCAGAGAAAATTGGACCGATAAATCATGAGCCACACTAGCAAAACGGCGAGATAGTGGCGACATTGCACGCGGATTCCCCGACACTGCGGCAATAGCTTTTAGACATCGTTCCAACTTGCCAGCGATCTCGTCGAGCACGTTTGCGTACTCGACACGAGACATTAGAACTGGGCAATGCGGTTGTTGTCGAATTCAGCATGCCGAATCTCGAAGTGAGGCACAGGGGACATGACTGTGCTGTCGGTGAGGCGAATGCCCGACCAATTCTACGAGGCCAAAGTCTGCAGCACGTCAAGGGCGATCAACTGGGTTAACGTCGATGGACCTCCACCATGGCGGGGCCAATGCATTTTACATTGCGTCCACAAGGGTACACCGCAAAAATACCAACTGCGGCAACTTGGCGTTTTACGCTGGATCACTGCGCGTATTTAAATTTCTTGGCAAACAATGTGTACGCGCCGAGGCTTTCCAGTTGCATGTTTCGTCACTGTTCCTCGCTTTGAGTTGTTTTCGTTTCGTTTGTTTCACGCGCTAACACCAAAGACATAGCCTGTTCTACATGTCTCCGACAACCGGAGCCTGAACTCAAGAGTGTCCGTCGCTCCTCCGCGACTTCACAGCTCGAAACAACCGCGCAGCATTCCAAACGAACGAAGGGACGAAGCGACGACGGAACGAACATCGAAGGAAGGAAGGAACGAACGCCGGTGTTCGACAAACAAACTGACCTTGCGCCAGGATACTACTACAGCCTGTAGTAACGCATTGTCAACGTAGACATTGTCAATACGGAATTAACTAATACCACGTACCATTCAGTTGTACCACAAGTACTGCCACATTCACAATAGAATATGATCGGTTGTTGAGCAACCGCGCGGCAGCGCCGTTGGCCACTTGTGACCGTCACTTCGGCCATCGGCAATCGGCAACACAACGACAACAACAACGACGACTGCCGGCACGACGGCATGACGGCGCGACGGCGCGACGGCACGACGGCACGAAGGTGTGCGCATCGCCGCCCGCTGCGTTGGCATTGACGCTTACAATGGCCCGATCGGGAGCTTCTAGTATCTGGTTTTTGTCCGGTCTGTCGAGACGTGGGGTGGTGGTGTGTCGGATGGTCTGGCCCGGACGCTGTGGTGGGGTCATAAATTGATTGATGGTCCCGAGACTGAGTGAATTTCGGGTGCAGCTGAGGCTGTGGGAACCAGTCAAATCACCCTCAGCCGCGCATTTGGACCCAAGTAGCACACAGCACTGCGACAACAGCTCGTATTGTACGTGAATGGTAAAAAAAAACGTGTGCAGAAATCACGAGAACACGTGTCAAAGGGATCCTCATTCCAAACTACTTTTGTTTGTATCTGATTCACAGCTTCACGGTAAAAATGGGCATCGACTAAGCTGGCAATTGAAGCCTGCCTCATTCCAGCAACGATCTGTCGCGCGCACCACCAATGCCTGATATTACCAGAGTAGCTGCTTCCCCAAACAGCGTTGCGAAAGCAGCGAAGAAAGCAGCGAAGAAAGCAAAGAAGCACAAAAAGAAAGCCGATGTGGACGCACTCAGTGCAGTGAAATCTGCTCGTCCTGGGCACGATAAAAATACTCTGAAGAAGGTCAAGACGGATAAAAGCACAGGCAAACCCAGCAGCAAACGCAAAAAGCGAAAACATGCAGAGGAGTCAAGTGCGAGCGCGATACCAGGTGAAAGCGCTGAAGATTTTTTGAAAATGTTCGACACTGGTTTAAAGGCTAAGCGTGACCGTCAAAAAGAGCTTGTGGAAGAGGAGAAAAGGATTCGCGCTCGTGCTAAGGCCAAGCGAGAGCGTGAGGCTTACGAGAAAAAGATGAAACCAGTGCGGTACGACGATGACGGCACTCCAATTTACTCTGTGGAACAACTTCGAATCGGAAAAGGCGGCGGAACAAAGGACTGCCCGTTCGATTGCTGGTGCTGTTTTTGAGAAATAATTTAGGGATGATTCAACAAGTCCAGAGAGGGCTATAATAAACAAGAGTAAAATGATCAAAGCAAAACATTGAATTTCGCGGATACGTCATCTCTGCTTGATGTGCTATTCCGGAATCGCGTTTGCAGCTTCTTCAAGCGCGGCAGTGTACAGAGGTTCTTGCCCTTCTTTAGCAGCGTCCATCACCTTACGTACCACCGCTTCTGAAGAAGCGAGAGTTCCTGCTGACAGAGATCCTGCAGCCACTGACTCCTGCTCTGGGGTATCTTCCGATTTTGTGGCCGTTTCATGCGTTAGGGTCTTGAGAACAGCAGCTACAGCCTTCGCGGATGGTCTCGCACCGACGGCGCCATTGGGCTGCGGCTCCTCGGTGATCGACGTCGCTGCATCGCCAGCGTCTTCACTGCTCATGAAGAGCGATGGTGACATGTACATGGACGACTCATCTTCATCGTCATTATTGAGCATGTCGTTGTCACTGTCGTCGCCGTCCAATGTAGATAGTGCGCTGAAGTCTCCGGACGGATTTGTACTCAAACTCGCATTGCCTACGACGTGGAGAGGGCTGAATATGAAGACGGCAAAATCGTGTCGCTGCCACGTAGCACGATGACAAGACACATACCTCGTCGTCCCCAAATCGAATCATCGTCGCTGGTCGCATTGAAACCATCCGATGTGCCCGGTCGGCCAAACGTCGACGACGTTGAATTCAATGTTGTTTCTTGCTTGGATTCTTCTGACAGAGCGGATAGATCTGCTTTGGCGCCTTGAGCTTGGCTGCGAGGTCCTTGTGTTTTGGGTGTGTGCTTTGCACCACCTGGTTTTCTTGAGCTCGTCATGGATCGAATGAGTTCCTTTCGTGATGGATCCACAGCTCGGAGGAACGGGAAGTCCAACAGT
>ENA-OWNT01001642-OWNT01001642.1-seawater-metagenome-genome-assembly--contig:-NODE-1642-length-27049-cov-4.147153_pt1 | contig 27049 bp, 24 predicted proteins | sample MGYA00238136_ERZ651165 | MGnify/ENA primary metagenome ERZ651165 (study PRJEB26861, sample SAMN08777766) | seawater metagenome | isolation source: coastal seawater | place: USA: Florida | collected...
GAAATCCTCGGCCGGCACCCGTGGGCGCAGCTCGTCCAGCACCGCGATGGCGGTCGCCAGGGCAAAGGCCAGCTCCTGTTCCGGCGTCGCGCCCGCCTCTTGCAGGTGATAGGAACAGACGTTCATCGGGTTCCACTTGGGTACGTTGGTATAGCAATACTCGGCCACGTCCGCGATCATCTTGAGCGACGGTTTCGGCGGGCAGACATAGGTGCCGCGGCTGAGGTATTCCTTGATCAGGTCGTTCTGCACGGTGCCCTGCAGTTTGGACACATCGGCGCCCTGTTCCTCGGCCACGGCGATATAGAGCGACAGCAGCCACGGCGCCGTCGCGTTGATCGTCATCGAGGTGTTCATCTGCTCCAGCGGGATCTGGTCGAACAACATACGCATGTCGCCCAGATGGCTGACCGGCACGCCGACCTTGCCCACCTCGCCGCGCGCCAGCGTGTGGTCGCTGTCATATCCCGTCTGCGTGGGCAGATCGAAGGCCACCGAGAGACCGGTCTGCCCTTTGGCCAGGTTGCCCCGGTACAGAGCGTTCGAAGCTTTGGCGGTCGAGTGCCCGGCGTAGGTCCGGATCAGCCAGGGGCGGTCTTTCTGCGGTTGCGTCATCAGGGGCCTCACGAGTCAAGTGGCGGTAATAATATTTCGCTGACGTGCTCTAGATCGTAATTTTCGACCGATGTCAATTCGCTGCGTCGCGGCATTATCGGGCAGTCAGGATGATTGTGGCAATGGTTTTTTAGTGGCAGGGTGCCGCAATGACGCAGACCGTCGAAATGCCGCTTTGGCTGTTGGTGCTGATCCTGCTGTTTGCGGGGGTGACATTTGCGTCGCATTTCCTGTTCCCGTCCGTGCGCTGGTTTTTCCGGCGCCGGCTGGAAAAGGCGGTGGCGCGGTTGAACGAAAAGCTGGAACGCCCGATCCAGCCGTTCAAGCTGGCGCGGCGGTACGACATGATCCAGCGGATGATCTATGACCCGCAGGTCAGCCAGGCGATTGCCGATCACGCCCGCGCCGAAGGTATCCCGGAAAACGTCGCCTTCGAATCGGCGAAACGCTATGCCCGCGAGATCGTGCCGTCGTTTTCGGCTTCGGCCTATTTCGGCTTTGCGATCCGGGCTGCCCGATTCCTGAGCAATTCGCTGTATCGGGTCCGTTTGGGGCATTCGGACGACGAGGCGCTGCGCGGGATCGACCCCGAGGCCACCGTGGTGTTCGTGATGAACCACCGCAGCAACATGGACTACGTGCTGGTGACCTATCTGGCGGCGGAGCGGTCGGCGCTATCTTACGCAGTGGGCGAATGGGCGCGGGTCTGGCCGCTGAGCCGCCTGATCCGCGCGATGGGGGCCTATTTCATCCGGCGCAAGTCGCGCAACGAGCTCTATCGCAAGGTGTTGGCTTGCTACGTCAGGCTGTCGACCGAGGCCGGCGTGACCCAGGCGATGTTCCCCGAAGGTGGGCTCAGCCTGTCGGGGGCGCTGATGCCGCCCAAGCTGGGGCTGTTGAAGTATATCGTGGACGGGTTCGACCCGACGGGGCGCGATGTGGTGTTCGTGCCTGTGGCGTTGAACTATGACCGCGTGCTGGAGGATCGGATCCTGATTGATGCGGCACAGGGAGAGGGGCGGCGCTTTAATGCGCGGATCGGGGTGATCACCTGGCAATTGCTCCGCCAGATCGGGCTGCGCGCCGTCGGACGGTATCACCGGTTCGGCTATGCGGCGGTCAGCTTTGGCACGCCGGTGTCGTTGCGCCGGTTTCAGACCGGTCAGTCCGGCGATGTGACGCGGGCGCTGGCCCGCGATCTGATGCGGGCCATCGGCGATATCGTTCCGGTCTTGCCGGTGCCTCTGGTGGCCTGGCTGATCCTCCGTAACGGGCCGATGACGCGGGCCGAGGTGGAACTGGGCTTTAGCAAGGTGCTGCGCGAACATACCTCCGCCCACATTCACATGCCGCGCCACAACCGCGACTATGCCGCCGAAGTGGGTCTGCGGCACCTGACTGAGCGCCATGTCCTGACCGAAAAGAACGGTATTTTCGAACCCGATGCCGCGCAGACCGACATACTAAAGTTCTACGCGAACTCTATCCGGCATATTATGCTGCCGGGAGACGAGACCGATTCTGCGAGTGCAAAGGGAAATTCTGCACCCGCTGGGTCATAAAGTTTCAAAATATGCCGATTTGATGTTGCAATATTGCGCGGCCACTCATATTCCACCATGAGAGCCGCGATTCTGCGTTGCGGCGAGACGTGAACCAGACACAGGAGGCCAGCATGGCTTTGGACACCAACGGCGACATCGCGCCGTACGAGGCGCCCGAAAAAGACCTCTATGAAATGGGCGAAATCCCCCCGATGGGATATGTGCCGAAACAGATGTACGCTTGGGCAATCCGCAAGGAACGCCACGGCGAACCCGACACTGCCATGCAGCTGGAAGTCGTCGATGTGCCGGTTCTGGACAGCCACGAAGTGCTGGTTCTGGTGATGGCGGCGGGCGTCAACTACAACGGCGTCTGGGCGTCTCTGGGCACCCCGATCAGCCCGTTTGACGGCCACAAGGCGCCCTATCACATCGCCGGTTCCGATGCCGCAGGCATCGTCTGGGCAGTGGGATCGAAAGTCACCCGCTGGAAGGTCGGCGACGAGGTGGTGATCCACTGCAACCAGGACGATGGCGACGACGAGGAATGCAACGGCGGCGACCCGATGTATTCCCCCAGCCAACGGATCTGGGGTTATGAAACGCCGGACGGATCCTTTGCCCAGTTCACCAATGTCCAGGCGCAGCAGCTGATGCCGCGCCCCAAGCACCTGACCTGGGAAGAAAGCGCCTGCTACACGCTGACGCTGGCCACCGCCTACCGGATGTTGTTCGGCCATGAGCCGCACGACCTGAAGCCGGGTCAGAACGTGCTGGTCTGGGGCGCCTCGGGCGGCCTGGGGTCCTATGCGATCCAGCTGATCAACACCGCCGGCGCCAACGCCATCGGCGTGATCTCCGACGAAAGCAAGCGCGACTTTGTCATGGGGCTGGGCGCCAAGGGCGTTCTGAACCGCAAGGACTTCAACTGCTGGGGCCAGCTGCCGACGGTGAACACCCCGGAGTATGCCAACTGGTTCAAGGAAGCCCGCAAGTTCGGCAAGGCGATCTGGGACATCACCGGCAAGGGCAACAATGTCGATATCGTCTTTGAACACCCCGGCGAGGCGACCTTCCCGGTCTCGACGCTGGTGTGCAAAAAGGGCGGCATGGTCGTGATTTGCGCGGGCACCTCGGGCTTCAACTGTACCTTCGACGTGCGCTACATGTGGATGCATCAGAAGCGTTTGCAAGGTTCGCATTTTGCGCATCTGAAGCAGGCGGCGGCGGCCAACAAGCTGATGTGTGAACGGCGCCTGGACCCCTGCATGTCCGAGGTCTTCCCCTGGGCGGAGCTGCCGGCGGCTCATATGAAGATGCTGCGCAACGAGCACAAGCCGGGCAATATGTCGGTGCTGGTGCAAGCGCCGCGAACCGGGCTGACCACGCTGGAAGATGTGCTGGAGGCGGGCCCGACCGCGTAAGCGGTGAGGCACGGTCTGGCAAAGCCGCCCCGGGGAAGGAGGAGCCTCGGGGCGGTTTTTTGTATGGATCGGGATTGCGTCCGCTGCGCGGTCGCCCCGGGGGCGGGCCTCGTCAGGCGCCTCTGGCGCCCTCCTCGGCCCGCGTTGCCACGGGATATTGGATGGGGCAGTACGCTGCGGATGGGGCGCGTTGGCGGTGCTGTCAGGATGCCTCCGGCGGGAGTATTTCGGCCAAGAAGAAGGGGAGGCGCGGTTTTGCCGTGGTGCCCGGGCGAGGCTTTGCCTAGGGTGCGGGGCATGTCCGGGCAGAGCATCACATATTCCGAAGACCAGGCCGCCGCCTATGACCGGCTGACCGAGGTGCTGCGGTCCATGGGGGTGGATCTGGATGCCGAAACGCTGCTGCCTGCGACTGAGGGGAAAGCGCAGGTCGTGGCGGTGATTGGCAAGGCGGGTAGTGGCAAGACCATGCTGCTGGCCGAGTTGGTGAAGGCGCTGGAGGCGGCGGGGGTGGACCTTGTGTCCGGCGATTGGGAAGGCAAGCGGCGCCGGGACCGGCGGACGCTGGCGGTGCTCGCCCCCACCAACAAGGCGGCGTCTGTACTGCGGCGGCGGGGCGTGCCCGCGACCACGATTCACCGCATTCTCTACACGCCGGTCTATGACCCGGAATACGAGAAGGTCGCCGAATGGCTGGCGGGGCAGGGCGAGCGGCCGGACATCGAAGCGCTGAGCGATGCGGCGCTGGATCGGGCCAAAGCCGTCTATGACGCGCATAAATCGGTGCCTGCTGCCTTGGCGGCGGCTGGTTTGCGCGGGTCCGATTTCATCACCGGTTGGAAGCGGCGGGAAGATCCGCTGGATATCGGCTTTGTCGATGAAAGCTCCATGCTGGATCAAAAGCAGTTCGACGATCTGCGAGAGATCTTCCCGACGCTTGTCCTGTTCGGCGATCCGGCGCAATTGGCCCCGGTTGGCCAGTCGGGCGAGATGGTGTTCGACAAGCTGCCGGAACCCGCGCGGCTGGTGCTTGGGCGCATTCACCGGCAAGAGGCGGATAACCCCATTCTGGACCTTGCCCATGCGCTTGGCGACCCAAGCCTGGAGTTTCAGGACTTTGAGCGGATGATCGAGGATGCCGCGCGCCGCGATCCGCGCGTTGTGGTGGCCCCGCGCGCCGATAGCGACCTGATGGCGCGCAGCCCGGTTCTGGTCTGGCGCAACGCCACGCGGATTCGGCTGATCCGGGCCTTTCGCATGGCCCATGGCGCGCCGGAGGATGCGCTATTGCCCGGTGAGCCGCTGATCTGTGACGGGATCGAACTGCCCGTGAAGCACCGCAAAAAGCGCATCGACCTGGAGGCGCGAGGGCTGATCAAGGGGGCGCAGGTGGTCTATATGGGCCCCGGTCGCAAGCCGGGCTTTTCGCGGTTGCATGTGGTGGGGGCCGAAAGTCCTCAGTTGTCGGCAGCCTCTATCGTCAAGATCGAAAAGCCTGATGAGGAAGAACCCTTCATCCCCTACGCCGCGCGGATGGGGGCCACGTTCCTGCATGGGGCGGCGGTGACGATCCACAAGGCGCAAGGGTCCCAGTGGCAGGATGTGCAGGTCTTTGCGCCGGACATTTACGCGGCCTCTCGTGCCGGGCGGATCGAAGCGGGTCAGTCCTTGTGGAAACGGCTGGCCTATGTTGCCATCACCCGCGCCGAGGAGCGGCTGATCTGGATCACGCGCTATATGTTGTCCAAGCCGCAACTGGTTCTGGGGACGGACGATCTGGAGGTGCCGGTGGCACCCCTGACATTGGAAGCGGAGGATGCGGGATGAGCAAGGTGATCGCGGTCACGGGAGCCAGCGCGGGGATCGGGCGCGCGGTGGCGGGGCTGTTCCTGGCGCGGGGCTGGACGGTGGCGGCGTTGGCACGCCGGGCTGAGCCGCTGGAGACCTTGGCCAAGGCGCACGCAAACGCCATCGCGCTGCCCTGCGACGTGACGGATGAGACAGCGGTGGCCAGGGCTTTCGACGCGATTGTGGAACGGGCCGGGCGGCTCGACGTGCTGTTCAACAATGCGGGCGCCTTCGGGCCGTCGGGGCCGATTGATGAGATCAGCCTGACGGATTGGCGCGCCGTTTTGGACGTGAACCTGACGGGCATGTTCCTGTGCGCCCGTGCGGCCTTTGGCCAGATGCGGCGGCAGGATCCGGCGGGTGGGCGGATCATCAATAACGGGTCTATTTCCGCCCATGTGCCCCGCCCCGGGTCGGTTTGCTATACAACCACCAAACATGGGGTCAGCGGGCTGACCAAGACGCTCAACCTGGATGGGCGGGACCTGGGGATTTGTGCCGGTCAGCTGGATATTGGTAATGCCGCCACCGAGATGACCAAAGGAATCTCCCAAGGCGCGCGTCAAGCTGATGGCAGCATCAGGGCCGAGGCGGTGATGGATGCGGGCGATGTGGCCGAGGCGGTCTGGTACATGGCGAACCTGCCGCCCGAGGCCAATGTGCCAAGCCTGACAGTGATGGCCAATAAGATGCCTTTCATCGGGCGGGGGTAGGGGCGCAGCTGCCGCGCCTACCACATCCGTGTCTTGGCATATTCCGGGTAGGTGGCGTCGTAGGTTTCGCCGTCAAAGCCCTGATCCTGTTCCTTCACGAACTGGCCCGCTGTCGGTACGCCTGCGCTGTCATCCCCCCGGGTCCACAGGCCCGATCGCATGATCGCCTTGGCGCATTGGAAATACATGTCCTCCAGTGTCACCACGATCACCGTTTTCGGGTGCATACCGCGCTGTTCAAAGCTGCCGGTCACATCCGGGTCGTCGGCCAGCACCGCGCGCCCGTTCACCCGCACCACGTTGTTCGATCCCGGCACCATGAACATCAGACTGACCCGCCCGTCGCGCACGATATTGCGCAGGCAATCGATGCGGTTATTGCCACGCCAGTCGGGCAGCCACAGCGTTTTGCCATCCACGATCCGCACTACCGGGCCGTCATCGCCGCGCGGGCTGCCATCGGTGCCTTCGGGTCCCACAGTGGACAAAACCACGAAGCGCGACGCCTCGATCCATTGCCGGTAGAGCGGGGTCATCCGGGTGGTGACTTTGGTCAGCGAGGCTGGAACCGGCGCGTCATAGAGCGCTTCAAGGGCCTCAATCGTGTCGATTGTGTTCATCTATCAGCCGCCCATGCGGATATAACGGAAGACGGCAGAGGCAAGCCAGCCCGCCGCGATGGCGATGGCAAGGGACAGCAGGCCGTAAACCAGCGGTCGTTCATGGGCGAGCGTGTAGATCATCCGCTCCAGCCCCACTTTGCGCACGGTGATATCGGTTTCATAGGAGGACACGACCTCTCGTCCGCGGGTCAGAAAGATGCGCGCCGTGTAGTCGCCTTCGACCAGATTGGCTGGCATCCGGAACGAGGTGTCGAACAGGGTTTCGTTGCGCAACATCACCGACCCTTCCAGCACCTGATACAGGTCCTCGTCGGTGCGGATGCGGATCACCGCATCGGTGAAATCGCGCTGATGTTCGGTGTTGGTGCCCACGGCGCGGATGGCACGCGGGATCGAGATGCGATGGCGCAGGTCCTCGGTATCGCTGATCACCTCCCGAAAGGGGTTGGTCGTGGCCACCGCGTAAAAGGTGGGCGCGGCATCGACATCAACCGCTTCAGTATTCATCCAGATGCCATAGCGCCGGTCCATCCGCCGCACAGTCACAGGGCGGTCGGGTCCTTCGATGGTGATGATGACCTCTAGCGGGCTGCCCTCGGGGACCGGTGCATAGCGCTGGACCGCGCCAAAGATCAGGATCTCTGATCCGTTGAAATTCGCGGTAATCGACACGACGTTCTGGCTTAGCCCCGCGACAACGGTTTCTTCCTGCGCAGCCGCCGCGAAAGGGGCCAGAAGAAGGGCCAGTATCAGCAGGGTCTGTTTCAATGTCCCGTCGCAGCCCCCAATGTGAACAGCTCCGACGGTTGCACCAGCAGGTCGAAGGCCAGTTTCCCGCAAACGCCAAGCACCATGATCGCCAGCAGAATGCGCAACTGTTCCGCCTTCAGTTTGACGCCGATCCGCGCACCCACCTGTGCGCCGATGACGCCACCGATCAGCAGCAGGACGGCAAGGATCATATCCACCGTGAAGTTTGTGGTGGCGTGCAGAAGCGTTGAGAACGCAGTGACGAAGATGATCTGAAACAGCGAGGTGCCCACAACAACCTTGGTCGGCATCCCGAGGATATAGATCATCGCCGGCACCATGATAAAGCCGCCGCCAACGCCCATGATCGCCGCCAGCACGCCCACGCACAGCCCGACAATCAGTGGCGGAATGGCCGACAGGTACAGGCCCGAGGTGCGAAAGCGCATCTTGAAGGGCAGCGCGTGAATCCAGCCGCGATGATGGCGGCGCGGCGGCGGGGCCCCCGGTGCCGCCTTGGCACGGCGAATGGTGCGCAGACTTTCGACAAACATCAGCGCGCCGATGATCCCAAGGAAGACCACGTAGCAAAGCCGCACTAGCAGATCGACCTGCCCGATGGCGCGGAGCGCATTGAACACCTGCACCCCAAGCGCGGCCCCCACAAGCCCGCCGATCAGCAGCACGACGCCCATCTTAAGGTCCACCGTTTTGCGCTTGAAATGCGCCAGAACGCCGGAAAAGGACGATGCCACGATCTGATTGGCCTCGGTCGCGACGGCGACGGCGGGGGGGATGCCGATGAAGAACAGAAGGGGCGTCAGCAAAAAGCCACCACCGACCCCGAACATGCCCGACAGGATGCCGACCATTCCGCCAAGCCCAAGCAGAAGGAACGCGTTCACGCTGACTTCCGCAATGGGCAGGTAGATTTGCATGGCCTGGCGTATGCCTCCTGAGGTTGAACGTCCCTTACCTGCGGGAACGGGCCTTTTCCAGTCGGGCGGGCCGGGCTTTGCCTGCGACAGATCGGAACAGGGCGGTCCGGCGGGATGATCCTGTTAGCGATATACTGGATCAGCCGGCCCGCTCCGTCCAGTCACCCTGGTTGGATTGAAGGCGAATAACGTTCAAGATGGCCGGGATTTGACACGCAGACACGCCCCTGGCCGGTATCGGTCTTGCCGAAGATCAGCCAAGCGAAGGTGGCCTAGCGGTGCCGCAGATACCGCCGCAGGATTTTTTCCAGCTTTGCCGCGCCAAGCGGCGCCATCGCCTTGGTGTGTTCGTGGCTGATCGCCTCATCGCTGAGGCCTGCCGCCATATTGGTGACGGTCGAAATCGCGGCGGCCTTCAGGCCCAGAAACCGGGCCAGGATCACCTCGGGGACGGTGGACATGCCCACGGCATCGGCCCCCAGGATGCGGATCGCCCGGATCTCGGCGGGCGTCTCGAAGGAAGGGCCGGAATACCAGGCATAGACCCCTTCGGCGAGCGCGATGCCTTCGTCCGCGGCCGCCTGTTGCAAGGCCGCGCGGATCGCGGGGTCATAGGCATCCTTCATCGGCACGAAGCGGCGGTCGGAGGGTTCCCCGATCAGCGGGTTGAGCCCTGAGAAGTTGATGTGGTCATTCAGCAGCATCAGGTCGCCGGGCTGGATGTCGGGTCGCATGGAGCCTGCCGCATTGGTGGCAATCAGCGCCTCGGCCCCAAGCGCCTTCAGTATTTCAAGCGGCATACGCATCGCGTCACCCCGGCCGCTTTCGTAGTAATGCGCGCGGCCCCCGAAGACGGCGACCCGCGTCCCCTCCAGATCGCCAATCACCAGCTTGGGGTTGTGGCCCGATACACCCGCATGGGGAAAGCCGGGCAGATCAGCATAGTCGATCGCGGTGCCATCAACGGCCTCGGCCAGATGCCCAAGACCCGAGCCCAGGATCAGGCCAAGGGCGACAGGGGCGGTTCCGGCGCGGGACTGGATCAGTTCGGCAAGCGCAGCGACATCAGACATGGGCACATCCTTTCAACGGGCGCGGGGGAAGGATTTTGCAAAATCCTTCCGGATCGCGCCGCAAGCGGCGCGATCCTGCGCCTCAGCGTTCTTTCACATAAGGCTCCCCGCCGGCGCGCGGGGGGATCGCCTTGCCGACAAAGCCCGCCAGGATTACCACGGTCAGGATATAGGGCAGCGCCTGCATGAACTGGACCGGCACGCTGATCCCCAAAAGCTCGATATTCTGGAACAGGCTGCCCGTCGCGTCCAACAGGCCAAACAGCAGGCAGGCCATCAGCGCATACCAGGGCCGCCATTTCGAAAAGATCAATGCCGCCAGCGCGATAAAGCCACGGCCCGCGCTCATTTCCCGCACAAAGCCCGCCGACAGGCTGGTCGACAGATAGGCGCCTGCGATCCCACACAGCACACCGCAGATCAGCACTGCCGAATAACGCATCCGCACCACCGAAATGCCCGCCGTATCCACCGCAGCCGGGTTTTCCCCCACGGCGCGCAGGCGCAGGCCGAACCGGGTGCGGTACAGCAACCACCAGGTCAGGGGCACAATCAGAAACGCGGCGTAGACCAGGATGGAATGGCCGGAAATCAGATCATGATAGATCGGCCCCAGGAACGGCACGCCCTGCAGTTGTTCCGCGAAGGGCAGGGTGATGTTCTGGAACCGCCCCGAACCTTCCAGTTGCGGGGTGCGCCCGCCAAGCGAAAACCAGCTGTCGCTGACCACGACGGTCACGCCCGACGCCAGAAAGTTGATGGCAACGCCCGAAATCAGTTGATTGCCGCGAAAGGTGATCGAAGCCACGCCGTGGATCAGCGCGAACACCATCGACGATACGATGCCCGCCAACAGCCCCATCCAGACATTGCCGGTGGAGTAGGCGACCGAGGCTGAGAAGAAGGCCGAGATCAGGATCTTGCCTTCCAGCCCGATGTCAAAAATCCCCGCCCGTTCGGAATAAAGCCCCGCCAGACAAGCCAGAAGCAGCGGCGTCGCCAGACGGATGGAGCTGTCTAGCAGCTGGATGAGAGTTGCGAAGTCCATGGCTCAGCCCCCTTTCCGCAGGCGCAGGAATATCCGTTCCACCGGCATTCGCACCATATTGTCCAAGGCACCGGTGAACATGATCACAAGCGCCTGAATGACCAGCAGCATTTCACGGCTGACAGAGGGCATTTCAAATTCCAGCTCGGCCCCGCCCTGATAGAGCATCCCAAAAAGAAGCGCCGCCAGAAACACGCCCACGGGGTGGGACCGGCCCATCAGCGCCACCGCAATGCCGACGAAGCCCGCGCCCTGAACCGGGTCGATCACCAGCCGTTCGGCCTCGCCCATCACGCTGTTGATCGCCAGCAGCCCCGACAACCCGCCCGAGATCAGCATCGAGATCATGATGATCCGCAGCGGGTTGATCCCGGCATAGACCGCGGCTGTCTGCGAATGGCCATAGGCGCGGATTTCATAGCCGAGCCGGGTGCGCCAGATCAGCAGCCAGACGCCGACACAGGCCGCCAGCGCCACTAGGAACGACACGTTCAGCGGCGTTGACCGGCTGAAGCCGAGCCAAGGGGCCATGTCATAGGCATTGGGCAGATGGGTCGGGTCCGCGAAACGCGCGGTTTCCGGCGCCATGGACCCGGGAACCCGGAACACATTGACCAGCAGATAAACCAGCAGCGCCGAGGCGATGAAGTTGAACATGATCGTGGTGATCACGATATGGCTGCCGCGCTTGGCCTGCAGATAGGCCGGGATCGCGGCCCAGGCTGCGCCGAAGGCAGCCGCGCCCGCTGTCGCAGCCAGCAACGCGATGGTCCAATGCGGCCACGGCACGGACAGGCAGACAATGGCCACGCCAAGCCCGCCGATCGCGGCCTGCCCCTCGCCGCCGATATTGAACATCCGCGCGTGGAAAGCCACAGCCACGGCAAGCCCGGTGAAGATAAAGTTGGTGGCATAGTACAGCGTATAGCCCCAGCCATAGGCCGACCCGATCGACCCTCGCACCATGACGCTCATCGCTTCCCACGGGCTTTCCCCGATATACAGCACCACCAGCCCCGACACGACCAGCGCCAGCACCAGGTTGATGAAGGGGATCAGGGCGATATCGGCCCATTTCGGCATCTTGTCCATTACGCGGCCCCCTTGGTCACACCGGCCATCAACAGGCCCAATTCGCCTTCGTTCGTGTCCGCAGGCAGACGCTCGCCCATGATCTTGCCGTCGAACATGACGGCGATGCGGTCCGACAGCGACAGGATTTCTTCCAACTCGACCGAGACCAGCAAGATCGCCTTGCCCTGATCGCGCAGCGCGATGATCTGTTTGTGGATAAACTCGATCGCGCCGATATCGACGCCGCGCGTCGGCTGCCCGATCAGCAGCAGATCCGGGTTGCGCTCGATCTCTCTGGCCACGACGATCTTTTGCTGGTTGCCGCCGGAAAAATTCTTGGCCTCCAGCATCGGGTTGGGCGGGCGCACGTCAAAGCGTTCCATCTTGTCCGCCGTGTCCTGCTTTAGCGCCGCATTATCCATGAACAGGCGGTTCTTTTGATATTCTGGATCGTGGTGATAGCCGAAGCCCATGTTTTCCCAGGCCATGAAGGGCATGATCAGCCCCTCTTTCTGGCGGTCTTCAGGCACATGGGCGATGCCGCGCGCCCGGCGGCTTTGCCCGTCAGAGGCGGTGCCGGTCAGGTCGATCCGTTCGCCATTGATCGAAATCGTTCCCCCCGCCGCCGGGATCATGCCGCCCAGAACCTCCAGCAATTCCGACTGGCCGTTTCCGGCGACACCGGCGATGCCCAGAATTTCACCCGCCCGGATCTGTAGCGAAATGCCTTTCAGCCGCTCGACCTTCTGGTCGTCCCTCACTTGCAGGTCGGTTACATCCAGCACCACCTCGCCGGGATTGGCAGGGGCCTTGTCGACGCGCAGCAGCACCTTGCGGCCCACCATCAGTTCGGCCAGCTGTTCGGGGCTGGTATCGGCGGTCTGCACGGTGGCGGTCATTTCACCCCGGCGCATCACGCTGACAGTATCAGTGATTTCCATGATTTCCCGCAGCTTGTGGGTGATCAGGATGATGGTCTTGCCCTGGTCCCGCAGCCCGTTGAGAATGCGGAACAGGTGGTCGGCCTCGGCCGGTGTCAGCACGCCTGTGGGCTCATCGAGGATCAGGATATCGGCATGGCGATACAGCTGTTTCAGGATCTCGACCCGCTGCTGATGACCAACCGAGATTTCCTCGACCACTGAATCAGGATCGACATGTAGTTCGTATTCGTCGGACAGCTCTTTCAGAACCCGGCGCGCCTTGGTGATCGAAGGTTGCAGCATCGCGCCATCCTCGGCGCCCAGAATCACGTTCTCGACCACGGTGAAGTTTTCCACCAGTTTGAAATGCTGGTGCACCATGCCGATGCCCGCGCGGATCGCGGCCTGGCTGTCGGGGATCAGGGTGGGTTGGCCGTTGATGATGATCTCGCCCGCGTCGGCCTTGTAAAAACCGTAAAGGATCGACATCAGCGTCGACTTCCCCGCACCGTTTTCGCCCACGATGCCGTGGATTGCGCCCTTGCGGACATGCAGAGAAATATCCTTGTTCGCCTGAACAGGGCCAAATGCCTTGGAAATCCCTTTTAGTTCAATGGCATAGGGTTCTGTGTCTGTCATGGCAGCAGCCTGTCCCTGTCTGTTATCGGTGGCTCGCCCCAAACGGGGCGGGACGCTGGAAACTGTGACCAAAGCCGGGGCATCTGTCCAGCATTCCCCGGGGCAAATGCAAACGGGCCGCTGGTTGGGGCGGCCCGTCAGACTAGGTTTAGTCTACCGCCAGGTTACTGGACAGGGCAGGAGCCGTCTTCGGTGTAGTTATGCACCATGATTTCACCGGCGATGATGGCGGCACGGGCGGCATCCACCTGTGCGATCATGTCTGCGGTGATCAGGTCGGCGTTGTTTTCATCCAGCGCATAGCCCACGCCATCCTCGGCCAGGCCGAACACGTGGATGCCGGTCTCGATCTCATCGACCGGGGTGGAGAATGCGTCATAAACAGCTACATCCACGCGCTTGAGCATCGAGGTCAGGACCATGCCGGGGTGCAGGTAGTTCTGGTTGCTGTCCACGCCGATCGACAGGATACCTTCATCGGCGGCGGTCTGCAGAACGCCAAGGCCGGTGCCGCCAGCAGCGGCAAAGACCACGTCTGCGCCCTGGGCAATCTGGGCGCGGGTCAGTTCACCGCCACGCACCGGGTCGTTCCAGGCGGCGGGGGTGGTGCCGGTCATGTTCTGGATGATGGTCGCTTCGGGGTTCACCGCGCGCACGCCTTGGGCGTAGCCACAGCCAAAGCGGCTGATCAGCGGGATGTCCATGCCACCCACGAAGCCGACAGTGCCGGATTCGGATGCCAGACCTGCCAGCATCCCCACGAGATACGATCCTTCATGTTCGCTGAAGATCACCGAACGCACGTTCGGCGCGTCGACCACGCCGTCGATGATCACGAAGGTGGTGTCGGGGTAATCGGGGGCCACGACCTCAAGCGACGAGGCTTGGCTGAAGCCAGCCATCACGATGGGGTTGGCACCTGCTTCGGCCAGACGGCGCATCGCCTGTTCGCGCTGTGCGTCGGACTGAAGCTCGATCTCGCGGTACGAGCCGCCGGTTTCCTCGGCCCAAAGCTCGGCCCCGTTGAACGCCGCCTCATTGAAGGACCGGTCGAACTTGCCGCCAAGGTCGAAGATGATCGCCGGATCGGCCAGCGCACCGGTGGCGGTGATCGCAAGGGCCGCGGCGGCGCCGTAGAATTTCTTGAAAAGAGTCATGTGTCTCTCCCGGTTGGATAATGGCAGGGCATTCATTCGGTGATGCGCCCGTCCTGGAAAAAGGTCGTAAGATCCCTGTCCGAATAAGGGCAAAGCCCACGCACGGGGTCAACCGTATTCTCACGTCAACGGCTGCTCACCGCCACAAGGTCGCGCCATCAGCACCGCATTGATGCGGTTTCCATCGGGTTTGCGATAATAGTTTGGGCGTTGGCCCGTTCGTGTGAAGCCGGTCGTCTCATACAGTCGGATCGCTGCCAGGTTGTCGGCGGCCACCTCCAGAAACATGTGATCGGCTCCTCGGCTGCGGGCTGCCTCGATTGTTTGCAAGAGAATCGCCCGCCCCAGCCCCCGGCGGCGCTGCTCTGGCGCGACGGCAAGGGTCAAAAGCTCGGCTTCGCCAGCGATGGTGCGGATCAGGGCGAACCCGCCTTCCGCCTCGATCAGATCGCAAAGCGGGTCGCTCAGGAAGCTTGCCAGTTCCGCCTCGCCCCATGGTCGGGGTGTCGTAAAGCTGGTGGCGTGGATGCGGGCAAGTTCTGCCGGGGTCATGATAGCATGGCCGGCCCGGTATCGCGGGCAGGGGCGGCGTCGGGCGTGCGGATATAAAGTGGCGCAGGGCGCGGTTCGGGGGTTTGCCAGCGGGTCGCGGCAATGCGCGCAATGGCAGAGGCGGGGGCGAAGGCAGCAGATGCATGGGCCGCGCCGATCATGTCCGCTGCGTCCTCTGCCCGCTGGCCAATGCAGGTCAGGCCGGGCCAGGCCCAATCCGACACCGCATCAACAGGCACCAACGCGGGGCCTTTCCCGGCCCCTTCGCCAAAGCGTTGCAAATACAGATGATCGCGCCGTGCGTCGAGACAGGCCAGCACTGGTCCCTCAGCCCCAAGCGCCAGACATTCCAGCAGCGAAACGCCCACAGCAGGAATGCCAAGCGACAGCGCCAGCCCCCGCGCGGCGGCGACGGAAATGCGGATGCCGGTGAAATTGCCGGGGCCGGTGCCGACGCCGATGGCCGATAGATCCGTCAAGGCAACCTCGGCCTCTGCCAGAACCTCCTGGATGAGCGGCATCAACCGCTCGGCCTGCCCTTTGGCCATGTCTTCATGACGCGCGGCAAGGCAACGATCACCGGATATCAACGCAGCGCTGCAATGGGCCTGTGATGTATCAAAGCCAAGGATCAGGGGGTCAGTCATCGGGTTTTCCCGCGTCTGACAGGGCGGCGCGATTGCTGCCCTCTGCCCGAGGCAGGTCATCATCCAGATGTAACCAGGGCAGGCGCGATCCATCGTGGCAGTGGGATTGCGGGGGAAGGCCGTGGGCCTGATCGATCACCCCAAGCGGCACGTAGATCTGTCCGGGCAGATAGTCGAACCGGGCGGCGAGGGGCGAGCCGCAGGCGCGGCAGGTCCAGCGCTCAACGCCCGGGGTGTGGCTGGCGCGCTGCCCCGATGGCGGCATTTCGGTCAGGGCCGTTTCGTCAAACGCGGCAAAGGCGGGCAGCGGCGCGCCGGTCCAGCGTCGGCAATCGCTGCAATGGCAATAGGTCACACACAGGGGGTCGGCGCCGAAAGACAACACCGACGCGCCGCAATAGCAGCGCGCCGTAACAGATCCGTTTGCCTTGGTCATAGGGCGGAGATCAGACCGCGACCGGGCGGACTTCGATCACTTCGGGGATGTAATGGCGCAGCAGGTTCTCGATGCCCATTTTCAGCGTCACGGTGGACGAGGGGCAGCCAGCGCAGGCCCCCTGCATATGCAGGTAGACGATGCCGCGATCGAAGCCGTGGAAGGTGATGTCGCCGCCATCTTGCGCCACGGCGGGCCGCACGCGGGTATCCAGCAATTCCTTGATCTGGCCGACGATCTCGGCATCTTCGCCGCTATGGTCGGCATGACCGCCCGCTGCGCCTTCGCCGTCCATCACAGGGGCACCCGACTGGAAATGTTCCATGATCGCGCCCAGGATGGCGGGCTTCACATGGTCCCATTCCACATCGGCGGCCTTGGTCACGGTCACGAAATCGGTGCCCAGGAATACGCCCGCCACCCCGGACACGCCAAAGATGCGCGTCGCCAGGGGCGATGTGCCGGCGCTGTCCGCCGCCGGGAAATCCGCGGTGCCGCTTTCCAGAACCTGTAGCCCAGGCAGGAATTTCAGCGTGGCGGGGTTCGGGGTGGATTCGGTCTGGATGAACATCATGCGCTCCTTCGCGGCTTTGCACCGATATGCTTATCCTGACCGGGGAAGTCAAGAATTGGAACGGTTCTAATCAGCCGTTCAGGTGATCGCCTCTAACTGTTCCTTGGACAACTCACCGGGCACGATGGTCATCGGGATAGGCAGGGTTCCGGCGGATTTGGACATTGCGGTCACCAGCGGCCCAGGCCCCTTGCGGCCGGTGCCTGCGCCCAGGACCAGAACCCCGATCTCCCGGTCCTCGTTCACTTGGGCCAGGATCTCGTCAATCGGTTCGCCCTCGCGGATCACCAGTTCCGGGTCCACCCCCTGCTTGTCGCGCATCCACTTGGCAAAGACGTTGAAATGCGCCTCGATCCTCTCGCGTGCCTCGGCCCGCATGACCTCGCCCACGCCGATCCAGTGATTGAATTCATCGGGGGGAATCACCGACAGGATCTGCACGCCGCCCTTGGTATGGGCCGCCCGCATGGCCGCGAAACGCATGGCGTTCAGGCATTCACGAGAATCGTCAAGGACAACCAGAAACTTGCGCATGGACCCATCCCCATTTCTCCACACGCCATCATGACCGAGGTCAGGGGCGCAGGCAACAGCCGGTTTCAGGCGAAGACGTTAACCATTGTGGCGCGAGGATATGGTAGACTGAAGCGTATTCAGGGACCGTATAGGGACGGGGATTGCTATGGCCTTTTATCACAACCTCAAGGATTATCAGCGCAAAGAGGCGGCAGCCCGCGCCGCCGGGCAAGACATCGACTATCCCGGCAAAGCCGACTGGATCGCCTCGCGCTTGCTGGAGTTGCGGACACATCTGCGTGACCAGATCATCGGGCGGCGGCGATCCAATTCGCTGATCATCGGATCGTGGAACATCCGTGCCTTCGATGGTGGACGTCCGCGCATGGACGAAAGCTATCACTACATCGCCGAGATCATCGGCACGTTCGACATTTGTGCGGTGCAAGAGGTGAAAACAGACCTCGCCCCGCTTGAGCGACTGGTCCGGCTGCTTGGCCCCAACTGGGAATATTTCGTCAATGACGTGACTGAAGGGGATGATGGCAATAGCGAACGCATGGCCTTTCTCTACAACCGCGACCGTGTTTTCTTTCGCAACCTGATCGGAGAGCTTGTGCTGCCGCGCGAGGGACTTCTGGCGGGGCGGCCATTGGCGCGCTCGCCTTTCTTCGCTTCGTTTCAGGCCGGCTGGTTCCGCTTCACGCTCTGTTCGGCGCATATCGTTTTTGGCGACGACTATGCGCTTCGGGTGGCCGAGATCGATGCGATATCCGGGCGGCTCGCGGAACGATCGAAGAAAGAGGAGCAGGCAGGAAAAGATCAGGTTTATGTCCTGATCGGCGACATGAATATCGAAGAGGCCGGGGACGAAGCCATGCAGGCGATGACGCAGCATGGCCTGCATGTACCGCTTTTTGGCCCGACGAATATGGGCGGGGATAAACACTACGATCAGATGGCGTTCAGCAAGCAGGATGTAAAAACGAAGCTGCTCAACAAAGGCAGTTTCGACTGGCGCGGGGCGGTCTTCCGGGCTGAGGATGCGGCCCACTACCGGCCTCATGCCGAAAAGATGCGGGGCGGGGCCTATGCCGATTGGGAACGGTCCTACAAAAGTTGGACAACGCATGAGATGTCGGACCACCTGCCGATCTGGATCGAACTGGAGGTGGATTATTCCGACGATTATCTCAGACGGTTCACCGGGTGATCAGCCTTCGGATTTCGCCCAATCCCAGTAGAGCTTCAGCGCCTCGCGCGTGACCGGGCCAACCTGGTAATGGGTGCCCTCGAATTCCACCACCGGGGTGACCTTGGACATGTTGCCTGACAGGAAGACCTCGTCGGCATCACGCACATCGTCAAAGCTCAGCACCTCTTCCCGCACCTCATGGCCAGCGGCGCGCAGGTTCTTGATATGACGCCCGCGGGTGATGCCTGACAGGAAGGTGCCGTTCGGGATGGGGGTTTTCACCACGCCATCCTTGACGAGGAACACATTGGCCGTAGCGCTTTCGGCCAGATTGCCCATGGCGTCAGCGACCAGCGCGTTGTCATAGCCCTTGTCCCGCGCCTCGACCAGCATCCGGGCGTTGTTGGGATAGAGGCAGCCCGCCTTGGCGTTGGTGACGTTGTCGGCCAGCACCGGGCGGCGGAACTGGGTGGAACACAGCCGGACGGAGGCATCCGGGGGCGATAGCGGGATTTCCTCCAGGCAGACCGCGAAGCCGGTGGAGTCCGCCTTCGGCACGATGGCCGAATAGCCGCCGTCGATGGTCCAGTACATGGGCCGGATATAAAGCGGCGTGTCTTCGGGATAGAGCCGGATGCCCTCCCACACGATATCGAAGATCTCCTGCCCGGTATGGGTGGGCTCCATCATCAGCGCCTTGGCCGACCGGTTCACCCGCTCGCAATGGGCCAGCAGGTCGGGGGCCAGCCCATGGGCATAGCGCGCACCGTCGAACACGGTGCCCCCCAACCAGGATCCGTGATCGGCCGCGTTCATGATCGGCACATTGCCGTCATGCCATTTGCCTTCGAACCAGGTGCGGATGTTCTTGCCGGTCGCCATTGGGAATCCTCCTACTTGGCGACAGCATGGGGCAGATTAGGTCATAGGTCCAGACGTAAATCCGAGCTGATAGGACATCGGCGCAGGCCGTGCCTCTGTCCTGGTCACCGGCGGTTTGGCCGGTGCCTTGGGGGCCTGTTTTGGTGCTGTCATGGCGGCTCCTTCCCTTGTTGGCGGCATCATGGCGGGCAAAGCCTGCCAAAAGGTTAACCCGGGCGGATCAGCCCGCCAGTGCCAGCAGTCCCGCCATGTCCAGCGGCGCGTTGCCCATTTCAAGATTGCCCGCGCCGTCGCGGGGCCAGTCCGATTGCGGGCGGTCCCAGTACAGTTCGATGCCATTGCCATCGGGGTCATCCAGATAGACGGCCTCACTGACGCCGTGATCGGCGGCACCGACCAGCGGAACACCGGCCTTTGCCACCTGCGCCACGGCGTGCGCCAGTGCCGCGCGCGTCGGGTACAGAAAGGCCACGTGGTAAAGCCCTGTCGTGCCGCGCGGCGGGCGCGCACCGCCCCGGCTTTCCCAGGTGTTCAGGCCCAGATGGTGGTGATAGCCGCCCGCCGACAGGAAGGCCGCCTGCGCGCCGAAGCGCTGTTGCAGCTCCAGCCCGATCACATCGCGATAGAAGGCGATGGACCGTTCAAGGTCGGATACTTTCAGATGGACATGGCCGATCCCCATGCCGGGGTCCGCGGTGTAGGTCATGGTATGTCTCCTTTGCCCGGCAACATAGGAAATGCCGGGCAAAGGGGAATTCTCTGTTTTTGCAGGGGACCGGTGCGACCCTGCGCAGGTGCTCAGCTGCGGACCATGCCGACGATTTCGTAGGTCTGCGCCAGCACCGGCGCCGCAATCTCGCGCGCCCGTTCCGCCCCGCGGCCCAGAATGCGGTCGATCTCGGCGGGGTCTTGCATCAGCCGCGCCATCTCGCCCGAGATGGGCGCCATCTTGGCCACGGCCAGATCGGCGAGGTCCTGCTTGAAATAGCCGAACATCTTGCCCGCGTTCTGCGCTACCACATCCTCGACCGATGTATCGGCAAGCGCAGCCCAGATATTCACCAGGTTGCGTGCCTCGGGCCGCGCCTCCAGCCCTTCGACGGTTTCGGGCAGCGGGTCGGGGTCGGTCTTGGCCTTCTTGATCTTCCTGGCAATCGCGTCGGCATCGTCCGTCAGGTTGATGCGCGTCTTGTCCGACGGGTCGGATTTCGACATCTTCTTCGTCCCGTCCTGCAGGTTCATCACCCGCGTGGCCGCGCCTTCGATCACCGGTTCGGTGATCGGGAAGAAATCGACGCCATAGTCATGGTTGAACTTGGCGGCAATGTCGCGGGTCAGTTCCAGGTGCTGTTTCTGATCCTCGCCCACGGGCACATGGGTGGCGTGATACAGCAGGATGTCGGCAGCCATCAGCGCGGGATAGGCGAACAGCCCAAGCGAGGCGGCTTCGGCGTTCTTGCCCGATTTGTCCTTCCACTGGGTCATGCGACCCATCCAGCCCATGCGCGCCACGCAATTGAATACCCACGCCAGTTGCGCGTGTTCGGGCACCTGGGACTGGTTGAACAGGATGGATTTTTCCGGGTCGATTCCAGAGGCGATGAAGCCCGCGCACAGTTCCCGCGTGCTGCGGGTCAGGTCCGCAGGGTCTTGCCAGACGGTGATGGCGTGCAGATCGACCATGCAATAGATCGACAGGATGCCCTGGTTCTGCGCATCCGCGAACCGTTTGAGGGCACCCAGATAGTTGCCAAGGTGCAGGTCGCCAGACGGCTGGATCCCGGAAAACACCCGTGGCGTGAATTTTGCGTCGCTCATCGCTGTCACCTTTACCTGCCCCTGCGCGCAAGGGGCGTCTGGTCATCCGCGCGCGCCTCGCTTACCCATGGGGGCGAGGCCCGTCAACCAAAGGCACAGATGATGGACGCACAGAACAGCTCTCCCTTCAATGCGATTCCCCCCGTGGTGGTCGGTCTGGCGGTGATCCTGGGCGGATTGGAGATCATGTTCCAACTGGCCACCGCAGGGTTTCTGGGCGGGCAGGGCGGTGTCGGCTGGCGCATTGCGGCGATGCAGGATTACGCGGTGTTGGATTCTGTCTGGGAATGGATGCGCGCCAACCGTAGCTATCCGCCGGAACAGCTGGTCCGGTTCGTGGCTTATCCCTTCCTGCATGGCGGGTTCACCCATGCGGCCTTTGTCGTGGTGTTTATTCTGGCGATTGGCAAGATGGTGGCCGAGGTGTTTTCGCCGCTGGCGTTTCTGTTGGTGTTCTGGATGTCTGCCGTTGTGGGCGGGTTGGCCTTTGTCTTGCTATTGGATTCTGCCTATCCGCTCGTGGGGGGGTATCCGGGCGTTTATGGGTTGATCGGGGCGTTTTCTTTCATCCGGTGGGTCAATCTGGGTGTGGCGGGTGAAAACCAGATGCGGGCCTTCGGGCTGATTGGGATGCTGTTGGCGATCCAGCTGGTTTTTGCCACGTTGCAGGGAAGCTACGGGGATGTGGTGGCCGATCTGTCGGGGTTTATGACCGGGTTTCTTCTGTCTTTCCTTGTCAGGCCCGGCGGCTGGCAGCGGTTGCTTGGTAAGATGCGCCAGCGGTGAGGTCGGCAGGCGCGGGCCGGGGTGCCCACCCACCCACCCGGGCTGGCGCTGTTGAGGGATGGTCTTGGGGAAATGCCGCGCCGCGCCAGCCCACACCCCGGCCCGCGCCTGCGCCGGATATCAGCGGTTGCGCCTGAGGCTGGCCCTGAGCTCCGCCAGCCGGAAGGCGCCGGTCACCTGCCCGAAAACAGCATAGGACAGCATTCCGGCAACGATCACGACCGCAAGCGCCCCATAGCGCAGCCCATCTGTTTGCAGCGCCTCGGACAGAAGCCAGACCAGCCCCCAGGCAAGCGCCCCCATCAGCACCGAAGCGGCCATGATCCGGGGCGCCGCCCTGCGCGCGGTCTGATCCAGCTTTGCGGCCTCGCCAAAGCCCCGCGCGCCAAGCCAGAGCATCAGCGTCATCGCCCAGGCCGCCGTGGTGGCGGCAACGGCGGGGGCCAGCCAGCCGATCACCGGCATCAGCCCAAAAGCCAGCGCCGCGTTGATTGCCATGGCCGCCAGCGCATAGCGGAAAGGTGTCGCCGTATCCTCGCGCGCGAAGAACACCGGCTGCTGTAGCTTTTGCAGCACAAAGGCCGGCAGGCCGAGCCCGTAGATCGCCAGCGCCCCGGCAATCGCGGCGCTGTCGCTGGCGTCGGTCTGGCCGCGTTCATAGAGCACCGAGACAATCGGCTGCGGGATCAGCAGGAAGACCACCGCACAGGGCAGGGTCAGGATCAGCGCGAATTCAAAGGCCCGCGACAGGGAATGGCGCGCGCCATCGGTGTCATCGGCCTTCAGCCGCCGCGACAGTTCCGGCAGCAGCACGATACCGATGGCGATGCCCACCACGCCGAGCGGCAGTTGATACAGCCTGTCCGCCGCGAAAAGCCAGCTGATCGCCCCCTCGGTTTGAGAGGCCACAAGCTGCCCCACCACCAGGTTAATCTGTGCCACGCCATTGGCAAGTGCGGCGGGCACGCCGACGGCGACAAGGTGTTTCATCTCAGGCGTCCAGCGCGGGCGGGCAGGGCGGATGCGGATCCCCGCCCGGTCGGCCGCCACCCAGACCAGGGCAAGCTGCGCCACACCAGCCAGCGGAATGGCCCAGATCAGCCAGGTGATCACCGCACCGCCGATCACGGCGCCCGTGACCATCGCCACGATGACGAAGATGTTCAGCAGAACCGGGGCCGCCGCCGCCGCCGCAAACCGGCCATGGGAATTCAGAACCCCGGACAGCAACGCCGCAAGTGACATGAACAGAATATAGGGAAACACCACATGGCCGAATCCCACGGCCATGTCGAAACGCTCATCCCCCACGAACCCGCCTGCCGTGGCCCAGACCAGCGCGGGCATGAACACCATGCCAAGCCCCACCAGCAGCAGCACGACAAATCCAAGCCCCGACAGCGCATCGCGGGCGAAGCCGGTCGTATCCTCGCCTGCCTCGGCCTTTTTGGAATACATCGGCACGAAGGCTGCGTTGAACGCGCCTTCGGCAAAGAACCGGCGAAAGAGGTTGGGCAGGCGAAAGGCGGCGACAAACGCATCCATCACCGGACCCGGGCCGATCAGGGCGGTCAGCATAATTTCCCGCACAAAGCCAAGCACGCGGCTGGCCATGGTCCAGCCCCCCACGGTCAGGATGCCGCTGAGCAGACGAATGGGCCTGGCGCTCATGCCCCTGCCCGTTCCGCCACGCGGGCAATCGCCTCTCGCAGCTTCTTCTCCAGCGCGATCTGCCGGTTCCGGGCGTGCAGTTTCAGCCCGAACATGTCCTTGACATAGAAGGTGTCGATCACCTGTTCGCCATAGGTCGCGATCACGGCACTGGAGATGTAGATATTCGAGGCCGCCAGCGTCTTGGTCAGGTCATAGAGCAGTCCGGGCCGGTCGCGGGTATCGACCTCGATGATCGTGTAGATCTCGGACCCTTCGTTGTCGAAAGTGATGTTGGTGGGCACGTTGAAGGGGCGTTCGCGCTTTTTGATCTTGTCGCGCTTGTCCAGCGCCTGGCTGGCGACGACCTCACCCTTCAGGGTTTTCTGGATCATCGTCTTCAGGCGCGGCAGGCGACCGGCCTCATAGGGGTGGCCCTCGGCGTCCTGCACCCAAAAGACGGCCGTCGCATAGCCGTCCTTGGTGGTATAGGTCCGTGCGTCCACCACATTCGCGCCCACCAGGCTCAGCGCGCCGGCAAGGCGAGAGAAGATGCCGGGGTGGTCGGCCAGCGCAAAACAGACGCGGGTGGCATCGCGGTCGATGTCCTGATCGGTGTCGATGCGGATTTCGGTATTGGACAGATCGCGCAGCAGGCTGGCGAACACCACCTGGCTATCGGTATCCAACCCCTGCCAGTAAGGGCCGTAGTGGCGGTCGGTCTCGGCCTTCAGATCCTTGCGGTCCCAATCCTGCAAGCGCTCTCGCAATGCGCGCTTGGCTTCGCCCTCGCGTTTCTCGCGGTTCAGATCCTCCAGCCCGGTTTCCAGGGCTATGTCAGTGGCCCGATACAGCCCGCGCAGAAGCGTCGCTTTCCAGTTGTTCCAGACATTGGGGCCGACGCCGCGAATATCGCAGACGGTCAGCACGGTCAGCAGATCCAGCCGGGTCTTGGTCTTTACCGCCTTGGCGAAATCGCGCACGGTGCGCAGGTCGCCGATATCGCGTTTCTGCGCCATGTCTGACATCAACAGATGATGGCGCACCAGCCATTCGACGGTATCCGCCTCGTCCTGCTTCAGCCCCAGACGGGGGCAGATGCGCCGTGCCAGCTGTGCGCCCACGACCGAATGGTCTTCATCCCGGCCCTTGCCCAGATCGTGGATAAAACAGGCCAGGTAGATCACCTTGCGGTTCACCCCTCGCTTGAGAATACCCGACGCCACCGGCAGTTCCTCGATCAGCTCTTCCCGCTCGATCTGTGCGAGGGTCGAGATCACCTGGATGGTGTGCTCATCGACCGTATAGCTGTGATACATGTTGAACTGCATCATCGCCACGACGGGCGCGAATTCGGGGATGAAGGCGGCCAGAACTCCCAGCTCGTTCATCCGGCGCAGGGCGCGTTCGGGGTTGCCGTGTTTCAGCAGCAGGTCAAGGAAGATGCGGGTGGCTTCCTTGTCGCTGCGCATCTCGTCGTCGATCAGCTTCAGGTTGGCTGTCACCAGCCGCATCGCGTCAGGATGGATCAGGTAGCCGGTGCGCAGGCCCTCTTCGAACAGGCGCAGCAGGTTCAGCTTGTCTGACAGGAATTCGGCCTCGGCACTAACGGCGAGGCGACCCTGCCTGACCTCATATCCCGGTTTCAGCTTTTTGCGCCGCATCCGCCGGCCCTTGAGAAAGCCGATGATCCGGGGTTCCGGTTTCAGATGGGCCGCTTCCATTGCCGCCAGGAAAATGCGGGTCAGTTCGCCCACGCGGGTGGCGTGGCGGAAATAGTCCTGCATGAAATATTCCACTGCCCGGCGCCCGCCGTGGTCGGTGTAGCCGATCCGTGCCGCCACCTCGACTTGCAGGTCGAAGGTCAGCTGATCCTGCGCGCGGCCCGACAATAGGTGGGTATGGCAGCGCACGGCCCACAAAAACCGCTCGGCCGCGTCGAAGGCGTCGAATTCCTCTTGCCGGAACACGCCGTGCTCCACCAATTCCGCGACGGTATCGACCCCCTGTTCATATTTAGCGATCCAGTAGAGCGTTTGCAGATCGCGCAGTCCGCCTTTGCCTTCCTTCACATTGGGCTCGACCATATACCGCTGACCGCCCTGCCGCTTGTGACGCGCAGCGCGTTCTTCCAGCTTGGCGTCGATGAATTCGCTGGCCGTGCCGGCAAAAAGCTGGGTGCGCAGTGTGTCCTGCAACGTGGCGCCAAGGGCCGCGTCACCGGTCAGGAACCGCATTTCCAGCAATGATGTGCGGATCGTATAGTCCTGTTTGGCCAGGCGGATGCAATCAGGGATCGAGCGGCTGGCATGACCCACTTTCAGGCGCAGGTCCCACAGGATGTATAGCGTCGATTCCACGACGCATTCGGCCCATCCCGTCATCTTGTGCGGCATCACGAACAGCAGATCCACATCCGAAAACGGTGCCATTTCCCCGCGCCCATATCCCCCCACAGCCATGACGGCCATGCGTTCGGCATCGGTTGGGTTGGGGTTGCTGTGCAGATAGGTGGTCGCGACCCGAATCGCCTCGGTGACAAGGCCGTCGGTCAGGAATGCATAAGCGCGGGTGACACGGCGGGCGACCAGCGGGCTGGCCTCGAAGGCCGTTTCGATCGCGGCGCGTCCGGCTTTCTGCGCCTCCAGCAGTTCGGCCACCGTGGCGGCGCGGATCTTGCCGGGATCGGAAAGATCCGCAAGCGCCACCTCCAGCCGTGCGCGGATGGCGGGGGCGTCAAAAATCTCCTCCTCGGGAAGAATCATCTCCCCGGGGGCGGTTCCGATGCTGGGAAAGCGCGGGTTCCGGTCAGAAACCGGAAGCGCCAAGGCGTCCTGGTGCGGGGTCAATAATGGAAACCTGGTTGTCTTGGACCTGTGCGATTGCCATGGCCCGCTCAACGGTACCATCGGCTCTCAGGCGGAATACCCCGTTCGCCCCGGCAAAGCCAGAGGAAGCCGTCAGTTCCGCCACCCCAAGCCCGCCCGCCTCGGCGGCGGTTTCGGCGATGGCGCGCATGGCGTCATAGGCGATGGGGGCCAGAACATGCGGCGCGTCGCCATAGGCGGCGGCATACCGGGCGTTGAACGCGGCGTTGGCGTCGGGATCGGGTAGGGCGAACCAACCGCCCTGAAGGCCGGACAGCTCCAGCGTTTGCGAGGGCACGTCCCACCGGGTCAGGCCCATCACGCGGACTTCTTCGGTGTCCAACCCGTTTTCCGGCAGCAACTGCGCGAAAAGCGGCAGCGCGGCAGAAGCCTCAGCCGTAATGACAAGCCCGTTGGCATCGGAGGACCGGATCGTGTCCATCACCTCGGGCAGGGCCTGCACCACACCTTGCTGCGAAAACTCATAGCTGACCACGCCCGCAACGGTGCCGCCGGTGGCGGCCACGGCCTGTTGCACCGCGTCGCGGGCCACTTCGCCGGCCAGGTTCTGGGCATGAAGAATCGCAACCCGGTTCCGGCCCTGGCGTGCGGCGTAGCTGGCGATCCGGGCGGCGGTATTATCGAAGGTATGGCCCAGAACGAAGACATTGCCACCGGCGATCTCGGTGTTATTGGAAAAGCTTAGCACGGCAATATTGCTGTTCGAGACTGCGACCCCCACGGCGGCGGCGGCATC
>ENA-OWNT01001643-OWNT01001643.1-seawater-metagenome-genome-assembly--contig:-NODE-1643-length-27048-cov-4.434392_pt1 | contig 27048 bp, 18 predicted proteins | sample MGYA00238136_ERZ651165 | MGnify/ENA primary metagenome ERZ651165 (study PRJEB26861, sample SAMN08777766) | seawater metagenome | isolation source: coastal seawater | place: USA: Florida | collected...
TGAACATTGAACATTGAACATTGAACGTAGGACGCAGGACGCAGGACGCAGGACGCAGGACGCAGGACGCAGGACGCAGGACGCAGGACGCAGATCACTGGGACACAGGACATGAATAAAGTTGACAGTGAGGAGTTCGCGTGTCGAAACTTTCCGCGCAATGAAACAATTTTTCGTGTTCTTTGTGAACGATGATGTGACAAGCTTGAGCTGCCGTCAATCATGAGGCGCCCTTCCTCACGACAGTTCGACCAACAATGAAAACTGCTCAGCCCGCTCGACCGGCGAAGCGAAAGCATGAGCAACAAACGGACGACAGCGAACGTGATGACAATATTCGACACAGTGTTGACGACGGCGAAGTTGTTTTGAAGCGACAGGCACGGGCCGACCAGTCACGACCCAGCTGTGCCGAGGATGGGCACAGACCTAACTCGACAGCCGTTGACCGATGTGTGGTCACAGGCGAGCCAGTGGCCACCTGCACGATGTTGGTCGCGGTTGATAAATCTCTCGTGCACAATCTACTAAGTCAACGACTCGGGGTGGATCACTTACACGATCTGCCGTACCCTGAGCTGACGGCCAAGGAGAAAAAGCGGGCGGTGATCGATCCTCCTCCTCTCCTGCTGCGCCGCGAAGAGGTGTACGTCGCTGCCCGCGAAGGAATCGTGAACTCAGTGCGCGCAAGAGACACCAGTATGGGGACCACAAGATCACTGAGTGCACAAGAATTTATTGACGAGGTCGACAGCACGGCGCAGCCTCTCTACATCGAGAAAGTGTTTTACCATTACTGGAAGAAGGGGCTCGTAATTTCCCCGGCGACCAAGTTTGGTGGACATTTCCTGCTCTATGAGTCTGACCGTGATACCGAACACGTACGTACCCCGTTGTTGATGTCATAGTGCGCCAAAGTGTAGTGTTGATCCTTGCTCGGGTTTGCGATCTTGGTGTAGGCTTTTGCCATCGTGGTGGTGAAATCGTGGCCGATGTGCCTCAAACTAGCAGAGACAGTTGCTCTCGGCCGGCTTGGACACACGACGAAGAAAGTTGTCTTGTACGCAGCTTACAATCAGCGCACTGGAGACGTAAATGAGGCAAGTTTGACATTCTCAGTGTCGCTCAACCGTTTCCCAAATTGAATAACGACTAATTGTGCACATGGGCATCTGGTAGGTACAAGCGGAAAGTTCAGCTCCAGTTTGAATCAATGAACTGTGGGTGTGATAGGTGTATGTGGGTAGTTTGTCAATAAAGTATTTATATATGGCACATCTTAGAGAGTTGTACTTCAGACAATAGTAGCACCTGTAGACGTTCCTCCATTGATGAATTGTTTAATTCTGGCGAGGTACTGGCCTCTTACTCCAAAGATTCCCCAGCTACAACGACGCAGCACGCAGAAGTGAATCACACGGGCATGATTGGGACCAGAGGTCCCAGTGCACAGTACACAACGTACAACAGGAGCTGAAGTGTAACCACGGCAACGACGGTCCCATACAACAATGATGCGGCATGCGCTGCGGACAACGACCCCTGCATTACACAAATTCAACCAACCGTAAGCTTCACTGTCGCGGCAACGTGCCAGAAGTTATTGCAGCAGCCGCTTGCCTCTGGTGGAAGGGCATCAGCAACCAAATCGTGGTCAGATGCTACGAGAGCGTCCTCATTGTAGTCTCGGCTTTGTGAGTCGTGTGATTGTGCATCATCACCCTACACAGCACAGAGCTTTGTCAAGGCCAGCCTTCAGGCTGCAACTACTGTGAGACAGTGCTACCGTTGTCTCAAAGTCCACAAAGACGTAGCCGAGCATTGGTGCCAGACTTTGGCTGAGCTTGCCAAGAACCTACAATGAGTGACGAGCGTAGAGTTAGAAACAATCTCTGTGTGACCGTCGAAGCGACAGGAAACCGTACCTGCGATGCACCCACAATGGACGCAGAACGCACTCTCACTGCATTTTGGGACTTGCGGCGCAAGTATTTGTCTTCGTCAATGAGATGCGAAATTATGAGGGGGCAAAGACGGCAAATGGACTCGGACCTACGCGAAATAAGGACCACAAACAACACATGCAATGGATGCAGAAGTGAGACCACTGGGACATGCACAGCAGTGGGTGGGTATAACAAAACCACTGAAAAACAAAGCGTACGTGACTCGATTCAACAACAAGCACATGCACCCAACCATTGGGCTATGGTGCACGATTCCCACTGATACCTGCCGTAAACAATTCAAAATATGATGACTCCTAACGCACGGAGTTGACGGAACGAGTGATGCATCTCACCAAGGCAAGCACTAATCGCAGCCGGAATATGTTTTGCACGCAGGTGTAAACACCATACTTTTGGATCATGGGAGTTAACAGCACCATTCCCAGCCATGGCACGATGAAGGACGACGAAAGAATCACCCCCTGCACGGACTTGGACACGACTCCGGCCTGCAGGACACGAGCGTTGTGATCAAAAGCAAGCAAGTTCTCGACTCGCAGCCACATCAATCAGGTTGCACCAACCGCAAAGCTCCGCAAGAATATGTGAAAGAAGTTTTTCTCAAAGGTGCAATCGAAGTTCTGTGGTACAGGAAGGAAGGTCAACTTATGTTGTGTGCGGGCGCAGTGCGTTCACTCGTAACTTACTTGGAGACATTGGACGCCAACAAAAACCACGAAGTTCCGCTGTCGGAACATCTACGAAAGCACAGCAAATGAGCGTGGATATCGGAGACAATAAACACACATGAACAGAGCAAAACCTGACTAAAAAATTGCCGAAGGGTGCTAACATCCCGAGTGATATCACTCCCTGGGTCCACAGCGTTGTCCGCATATGCTTGCGGCGAGACCGCCGACTTCGCTCGAGATTGCCTGATCGAAGCAGTCGCACCAGCTTCCTGGGGTTGCGCACCGGATGGTGTTTGTGGCGATGAAAGTGGTGCAAGCTCAACAACTGTTGCTTCAGGCTCCAGTGCAGGTGCTGCCTTAGAGATCACGGCACTTGTGAACAAAAACGACGCAACAGAAAGGAGGGAAACCACAAAGCACACTCTTCTAAAACTGGATAGGTCGGAGCCGTTCCAGTAAACGTGTCCGAAGTAAGACGAAACCGAACCAAGCACGGCAAATATCGCGCTGTACCTGTACGTTGACAGTAACGGCCACATCCAATCAAAGACTGCTGCGTTACGCTGTTTGCAGCCATGCTACGAAATGTATAACAACACGTACATGTTGCACGTCGCCCGTCCACTGCTGGAGGTGCAAATCTCAGCCAGCAAGGCGGAGTGGTTCACCTCCACGTAGGAGAGCATTCCATCGTACATGCACAAACTAAGCGCGAAGTGCAGTCCTTTCCAAATGTCCGGTGCTGACGCATCTGGGGGATACCAAATCAGCATGAACGCGATGCCCCACAATACGCCACCATTGCGTATCACTCGGGCCCTCGAGTGCACTGGATGATGCTTCGGCTTGGCACCCTTTCCGCTGGCTTCTTTGTCGGAAAACCACCCGAAAACAAAGTCATTGAGTGCATTCCAAAGCATGAAAATGATTTGGGCGACGAAAAACCACCCAGAAGAAACGGAAACCACTCCACAGAACAGGTCCATGTAGTATGTGACGAACAGATTGTTAATGCAAGCGGATCCGAACATGGTTGCGCCGAAGGCCACGGCCTCCAACGTCGTCACGCTGAACTTGGTCATGCTTCAACTCGCCGCAAAACCTTGCGTGCACCGCCACACAAGAACGCAGTAGCGATTCACAACACAGTCAATAACATTGCGTTGCTGGGCCGGGCTCGCTATTCCAGAAGCCGGTTGGATGTCAACGAGTCACTGGCTGCTGGCAACGGCAGCACGATGTTTTCGCGAAATAATTTGGTGGCCGTTTTTCTTCAGCAGCGGCCTAGCCAGTCGCTCGTTCATGCTTGCCGTCAATCTTGGCTAAGGTACGAGACATTGAGGCACATTGACTATTCATTGCAGCTGTGATTTTTCTGTCACGCCCACCGAGTTGTTGTCCAATTGATGTTGCGGACAATTGCTTGGCGGTCGATGTATGCAACGCAATGCATCGCATCGCATCGCATGTGCCATCAGTTTCGGCAGTAGCTATCCTGTTGAGTTTGGTCAAGCTGCGCGGGCCTAGGCATTCAATGTGTCTGGCGATGTGCACGTGCGTGCGCCGTGGAGTGTGCAACATGACCTCTTCATGCCGCAGTCGCAACGGCAACGACGACCTCGACAACAACAACGCAAAGACAGAACATGGGATGACGAATGACTGATGACAGATGATGGAGCACGGAGCACGGAGCCGACCAGCCAGCCAGCCAGCCAGTCAGCCACGAATGTGATGGATGGTCTGACAACACCATCGAACGAACGTCCATTCTTCCACCCCAACCTGTAGATAGATAGTAGCCTGTGCCACACCCACATCGTCCAGTCGTCAACACACACCTACACGTTCCGTTCATTTGTTTCGTTTTCATCTTCGTCGTTCTCTTCATCAATGAACCAAGGGGTAATACCTTGTCAAGGTATTACCCCTTGAATGAACATTGATTGACATAGACAGAGAGGTGAATCAAGTGCACACTGAGACTACCTAGGCAAAGTAAGCAAGTACGTGTCTCATGTAAGTAAGGTGAGCGAGTAAGTGAGTACTCTAGTACTCGTACGTAAGTGGGTAACAAGTGAGTATGCTATAAGTCAGCAAGTGAAGTGAGTAGTAGGTGAGTGAGTGAATGAGCGAGTGACAGCAAGTAAGTAAGTAAGTAAGTAAGTAAGTAAGTAAGTAAGTAAGTAAGTAAGTAATAATAAGTAAATCAGTATGTATGTAAGTCAGTAAGTAAGTAAGTAAGCAAGTAAAGCAAGAAAGTAAGTAGTAAGTAAGTCAGTAAGTACAAATCACTTCACAAATCACTCACTCGCGGTCGGCTGATGACGGCTGTTGCTTGACAAGTCAAAAGTGCATTGAGTCAAGAAAGAAAAGAGGGTGCCATGCAGCATGAGGCAACCGTTTTATGATGAACTCGCTCACGCACTCACTTACTCGCTCACTCAACTCACTCAATGAGCAACTGAACACCTGACTCGAAGGTATCGATGACGGGTGTTTGGTTCTTCGCTTGTAGTAAATACTCAATGAAGAAAGAAAGAAAGAAAGAAAGAAAGAAAGAAAGAAAGAAAGAAAGATGTTTGTCATCCTTGTTGTGCAGCGTGAGTGAATGCAACAATGAGTGCGGGTGTTGACCGAGACAAAGGAGAACGGAGCAGAGAACCATAATGCAGATGGCGTATGAATGAATCCATGAATGGATGAATGCATGACTGACAGCGAACAACTATTATAATACAGAAATGACTTGAGTCGGAGTGGGTGGGTGAGTGAGTGAGTGAGCACAACAAGTCGAAGGTAATGATACACTGTACTCGAGTATGATAGTGTGAGTGAAACAGTTAGTGTGTAAAGCATTATGAACGAGCAGTGACGAGTGCGTCGTCAGTGATTGAGATGAGTGATGAAACGCAACTACTATTGACTGCGTGACTGCGTGACTGCGTTCTGCGTGACTGCGTGACTGAGTGACTACCGTTGCCGTTGCGTGTCTGTTGCTTGCCTGGCTGTGTTGTTCGACGACGTCAGACTGTGTGCGTGCGTGCGTGCGTGTGTGTGGTGTGTTTTGAGAGTTGAGACTTGCGCGTTGCACGCTGCACGTTGCGGAGCGTTGCGGCGTGTTGCGACGAAGGTCTCGGCGTATCAAAGCGTTTGGTTTCGGTTGGTTCGGCTTGGCAGCAGCCTAAACGGTCACTTCTGGCCTACGCCCTCCCCCTCCAGTCAGCATCGCGTCGTACGCTATTTTCTTAGTGCCATGCCACTGATGGTTGCCACGCTGGTGGTTACCATACATGCATGAAGTGATTTGTCGTTTGGCTACGGTATCCCAGCGACTTTTGCTCGATGCACCGACATGTTGTTGGTGGACCCGTGGTCTTTGTTTGTGAACTGGAGTCATTGCAGTCACACTCGGTGGAATGCTTCTGAATTGTTTTTGTCTGTTTCTGCAACAATTACACAATGTTGCTCAAGTAGATTGCAAGTTGTTGGATCTGGTGTGATTTTCTGACAGACGGTCAATCGAGCACTGCTCCACTGCTCCAACGCTCCAAGTTGCGGACGTCTGGTGATGTTTTTCACGCGATCGCCGGAATGTAGTCCGGACTAATCCCCAAGGGGGCTTGTAGTGGGCTTGTAGTGCATCATAATATGTCTGGTCGAAGGTCGCAGCGACAGTCGGCTCCAACGGCCCTGGACCTCCGCAAAGCGGATGTTACAGCGCCGACCTCCGAGTCCTACGACAAGCTTGTGAAACAGCATTTTGTTGCACTTCAAGCTCTGGAAAATCTTGCCTGGGAAAATGAGAGGTTACAAAAAGCTTGCGACAGCGAGAAAAGGTGGCACAAGGAATGTGAGTCTCTTGAGCAGAATATGAGGGATGCCGCAGAGAAACATGCTCAAGAGATCTGCCAACTCAAAGCTCAGCACGAAGCAGAACTAATGGAGGTAGAGTTGCGCAATCAAACTGCACTGACTGACAAACTGCATGCGGTAGAGGCACTTCATGCAAAAAAAGTGGCCAACATCGAAAAGCAAAGCGATGATCAGCTTCAACAGGTGCGCCAATGCAGGCCCAGATTGGCAGCTGTTACTCCCACCAGTGCACTTGGACGCTTGCGGTGTTAACTGCTGCTTGCCCCGTGCAATATTGCCCTGTGGACTCTGTTTACGAAAGGTGAAGAGCGAACTCCATTCAGCATTGGAGCAAGTACAGTGTCAGCTGCGACAGGAACGCGAAAGGATCCAATGTCTTGAGGTTTTCTTCAATGAGTTTCATGTGCACTGCATGACATTTCTGCTCAAAGTGTTGTTGCTTATGCATTTGGATCAAAGGCACAATTGGACCACGAGAGGAAGAAACTGTCGACACAAGCCACTCCAGAGTCACCAACAGTAAAATCACGTGTGGCAGAGTTGGAGGCTTTGCTAACAGCAAAAAATGATGACCACAAGCGAACTTTAGCGTCTCTGCAGGAGGAAATAGACAGGTGCCACCGCAAATCAATGATTGAAACTGATACTTGTCACTATCACACGATGTTTCTACCATCTGCAGATTGAAAAGAATAAATTCGGAGTTGAACGCTCAACACACGAAAAATGCGAAACAGGATGACGTTTCCGAAAACTTGGGACAAATCGATGAAGCAGAAGCGAAAACGACGACAGCTACGTGTGAAGGCGTACAAAACTCAGTCGAGGATAGTGCAAACAATCCGAACTGGTGAGTTGGATTGAAAATTGCCGTGGCCAATGAATGAAGGTGTGGCACAAACGTGGCGATTCTGTGCTAGTACTACTGGCGTTCCAACACCTCGCGGAAGTTCGATAGTAGGTGCTTTAAGTCTCAAGGTACTCTAGTACGATTGGTGCTTGGTATGGATTGCAAGCTGCGTTGTTGTGACTGAGTGACTGGTGGGTGCAGGTGGAAAAATTGACAGCACAAAGCACAAAAGCTGAGGTACACATGCTTCCTCGATGGTCTATTCTCACTTTTTTGCTTCTCTGAGGACAATTGTCTTCGTGCGTGGGTAGGCTCGCATTCAAGAGGCCCAAACCCGGATCGGCGAATTGTTGAAGCAAAATCGGCAGCTAAAGCAGGTGCATTCATGCACTTGCCGTCGTGGTGCACATGGTCGAGTCGTTCGTCATAACAATATTCGCCGTTTCACAATGTGCGTTCGTGCGTGATGTAGTTGCTTCTCAACAACCGAGAAACGCAGAAAAAGCTGGTGGGTCGAACATTAAGTCAGCGAAAAGGATCATTCGGGGTGTGACGTGCGAACTCGAGCACGAGTACTCGAGGACTCTTGCTCCATGTGACGGCGCTTGCCGTTCACACACGTGTGAAAGTTAAGGAATGAAATGCATCTGAGTTCATGAATGTAAATCTATGTTGTTTAGAGGCATGCTCCCAATAAATTATGTGTTTCGTTAGAAGTGCGTGATTCATGCACTACGCTTCGCAAGCAGTGCAAATATTTTGCTTTTTGCACTTCACGTTTGTGCAAATGTACTCATCACTTTCGAGGGCGACCGAGATCTCCAACTCCACCCGTACCACGACATCCGAACCACTGTTGACGACACTCGTTACTTGAATCGAGTCGTCTCTCACGTCGTCAAGAGCGAGATCTGATATTGCGTCGACGAACGTAGCTTGTACAGCAGCGGTGATGTCACTGTCCTGTTTTCAACAGAAAGCAATACATGAGTGAGAATACGTCAATAAACACGGAGACAGTCACCATTCGCGTCCACGCACCTGCAAGTCACATAGCGTGAACTCAAGTACTAAAATAAGTGGATGCCACGCGGTTGACATTTCCACGGTTGTATCGCAAGTCAAGGTGAGACCCTGGGCTGCCAAGTTCACATCGAGAGCTCCATTACTGATGATACCATCTTCGATTTGGATAAAATCACTGTATAACTGCTCATGGCCCACGCGAACAACAGCTTCGGCGCTGGAATACAGACCAGCTGCATCGGTGCAGTTGATTATGATGGTGTACGTGCCAGGCTCGTTTGTGTCGACGATGTCGCCCGTGAACGAGACCTCAGCAATTCCAGCTGAGTCAGTGCAGTGAAGAACCAAATCCTCTTGATTAAATCGCGCGCCAAACGCAACAAAAACGGTAGAACTCGCGTACGATACCAACTCCAAAGTTGGCGGTTCATCGTCGACGCAAGTATATCCATCACCATCAAACCCAACGTTGCAGGAGCAGGAGTAATTTCCATCCAGATTGGTGCACAAAGCTTCAGCATGACATAAGTTGGCTGTATCGACAGCGCATTCGTCATCATCAACACACGTCCATCCATTGCCAACGTATCCGTCGGGGCAAGTGCAGTCGTAGCTTCCTGCAAGATTGGAACAGGTTGCTCCAGCAGCACATGTATGAGAACCGTCTGAACATTCGTCGATGTCGACGCATCCACTTAGCCCGAATGTGCTGCTGTCACTGTCACAAGATAAGATGACAGCTCCCGTGAATCCAGTTGCACAAGTCACGAATCCAGTAAAATTGCACTGAGCTTCGGTGAGGGATCTTCCTCCGCAAGTTTCATCCAAAATATCATAGCCTACAGCGTCTTCCGGCCATTCGCATGTAACTTCGACACAACCCAAAAGAGTGAAGAAAGTATCGGTCTGCCGACATTGCAGTTCAACTTCCCCGAAATAGCCGGCCGCGCACTGAACGGTAGAAGCACAAGCTGCAGCTGTACCTGAGCCAGATGGCTTTGCACAAGCATCGTTGACAATCTCATAGCCATCGACGGGTAACTCGACCGTTGTGGCAGGTAGAACGCAAACGTTGGGCTCACATCCCGTGACCTCGAACGTTTGACCGGATCGAGCGCACGTCAAGGTAACGGTTCCACTATGAGTTTCAGAATCGCACCCAATATACGCTGGTGATTCACAGTTGGTCACTGTAAGGTTTGATGCGCCACCACACGAATCATCAAATACAATGTACTCATCACCCAGTTGAGGGAGTGTGATGCCGTCTGTGGACGGAAAACCCGTGCAGACGTTCTCCTCACATCCGGACAACGAAAACGCTCCAGAATCAGTACCACAAGCCAAGGAAACACTTCCATGGTAACCCACAGCGCACTCCACGTATTTTGAAGATTGGCAGTGTGCAACCGTTCGCTGTTGTCTACCGCACTCCGTGTCGCGGATTGTGTACACCTAGCAAACACCAATAGAAGCTATATTAACAGTGTGCCAGGTGCACACTGCAAAATGAAAGCAGTATCCTACCGTGGCATCGTAGTGATCGTCTAGGAATACACACGTATTTGCAACACACTCGCCAGCAACGGTGTATTCTCCTTTTTGAGAACACGTGATGGTAACAGCACTGCAATCGTAGTTGGCCTACGTCAAAGCAATCACACGACACCACAATGACACCGTGCAACGAGTGAACCAACAACGAAAAGTGCACCCCATGCCTACCTCATTGATCACAGGGCAGGTGTCACCGACTTCAGTTGCCAAGTCACATACAGCTGTCCCGTGAGAAACAGCCGGTGCGATGCCATCGCAACCATTGGCAAGCATGACGAATGCTCCGGCTGCTCCAGTAACGGCATAGCAGTTAGATGTACCCACCTGTTGGATAATATCCACCGAAGTTGAAAAATGCGCTTGCCGAGGATCTAATGTGAACGACATGAACGCGTCCAGTGCGTTTGCTAGACAAGCAGTTATTTCTACTTCACCTCCACCAATGTATTGGCCCTCGGAGTCGTACAGTTCAATGGACACCGTCGTGTAATAAGACGCTGGGCTGATGAGATTGTTTACTCCTTGCAACATGGCAGCATAGTCAACTGTTGCTGTCGTTGACCCCTTGGAATACAACGTGGCAGTGGCGAACGCAGTGTTGGAAGGCAGCGATGTCAATTGCACGAATTCAAACACGTCGGAAAAGTTAGCATCGCTATCGATTGCGAGCTGCAGGTTCTGCACCAACTCAATGACTTGGGTTGCAATGTCATTATCGTGGCCAATGTTGAATACGTAATGCGCATACGTGGGTCCGCTCACCACTGATACACTCGGCTCGACAAACTGAGCAAAGTACTCAGACACAAAGCACTTTTCTTGCGATGTCAGATCCCAACTCCAACGAATTGTATCGCTTGAGTCGCTTTGAAAAATTGAACTAATGCCTTGGATTAAGTCCTCAAGTTCAACAACTGTATAGTTTTCAAAACTACCGTCGTCGGCTTGACTTGTTCCAAATGCAAAGGTATCACCATTGCATTGAGCTGCCCAGGTCCCAAATGATGCGTTGAAAGTTTCTTCCGTGAACGTACGGACCGACAACAGCTTGCATTCACTGGCGTCGCCTGTATTGTCAATGTAGTAGTTGCCGCTGGAAGAGCATTCAGTGCATTGTGAATTTGTAAGCGAAGTGCATGACACCTCCGAGACGCAATTGGCAACTGGTGAACATGATACACAAAGATCTTGTGCCGCGACACAGGCGTCGTTCAAACGCCACTCCGCTTCTGAGCACGTGTAGTTGTCTACAAACATTTCGGCATCGCACTGGCTGCAGCGAACTGATGTGGGTTGAACCTGATAGCTGGGATAGTCGTACTCGCCTGACTCTGGTACTTCAGTGGATACGTTCGCAACACACGTGACTGGAACCACACAGTCGGTGATATTGGGACATGTGGCAAAGTCGCAGTTGTCCTTTTCGTTTCCAGTTGTGGTGTAGTACGATCCACTCGGAGCACCTGTGCATGGAGTGCATACTCCATCGTGCAGCTCTTCGGACACGTATTCGAACACCGAGGATCCGTTGCTATACTGCAACGTTGTGCTGTCGCAATTGCTGAACATGTGACAAAATGGTACGTCATAGCCCAGTTCGGGGTCGAATGCTTCAGAATTGTCAAACATTGTGCATCCAATTTGCTCCTTGCAACTGGCTGCGCAATCAGTTCCATTTGTCCAGGTAGTGTAACTCAACAAGGTGGCACCAAGACCACTTGAACATTTTCTATCGGTTGCATATCTGTTGAAGTACGGATAATGGTCATTGCCGCAGTTCTTAAGATACGAACCAATGGGGCAAATTTTGTTGCACAATCGACATTGGTCGGGACCAAACAAGTCTTCATAAAGCCAATAGCCGTCGTCACATATGGGACAGTGACTCGTGTTGACGTTGGTGCACGTTATGGTACCCTTCGTCACATTACAGTTGTCCACCGTTGGACATTCTGTTTGCGGGCACGTATTACTGAGATTGCCATTGCCGGTGAAGTAAAATCCTTCAGCAGGACCAGAGCAATCGACACACTCTCCCTCGCTTGTGGTTTGGTCACAACCACTCCTGTACTGCCCTGTTGGACAGTTAGTGTCACACACGGCAGTCGAGCAGTTGCTGGCAACCCTGGCATTTGACGTGTAGTAGGTGCCCGGCACAGCATTTGTGCATGGTCCACATGAGCCTGGAGAATTCTTCTCACAACCGATCATGTACTCGCCGACGGGGCACTCATTCTCCGGGTTGCACGGGTAACAACGAATATGGTCCGGAACAACAGGATTTAGCTTGAAATCGATGGTTTCGTCCCATCCATCGCGATCATTTCGAAGATTTCCATCGTAATTGCCATACCCAAGTCCATTTGGGTCATCTGTATCTTTGTATGGATCTTGGTCTTCGGCCAACGATGTGGCAGTAAACAACCACGTTCCTGCGTCACAGTAATAATCCCCGTAAAACGAGCAATAATACCCTTCGTTCGCCTCAAAAAAGCATGTTAAATCCTGGGCTTGGTCTTGTTGCTCGAAACAACCGTCTCCACTCCACTGTCCATTTGGAATGGTGGGTACAAGGCAAGGTTTCTCTAATGGAGTGTAAAACTGCACCCAGTACACTTCGGGGTTCTCGTCTCGTTCGTACATACTTGTGATCACCACACGCCAGAAAGAACCACTAAAGGTATCAAAATCTTGGAATTCGTAAATGAATCCTTCACCAAGTCCATCCACGATGGTATAATTTGCGCCATTGATCAAATTCCACTGCGTTCCGAATCGTGATCGATGGATTTGGATTACTTGTGCTTCAGGAGTGCCCATTTTGATGCGAAATCCGTTGAAGAAATACCTCACTTCAGTTTCAAATTCTATGTACCATGTGTTGTTGTTGACTTCTGGCTCGCCGAGGTCATAAGGGACTTCATTCTCCACGTAAAGAGTTTGATTACATTCGATGCCATTTTGATCCACGGCTCGCCAGTAGTTCTCCGCGGGCACGTTCCAGTAACCAGTGTGATTTCGACAATTGTCGCCCAGCTGGTACGTGCCAGACTGTGGACATTCGACGTAAGATCCTCCACATTGATCAAAACTCACGTCTGCTCCATGTCGATTCACATGAACTGCGCTCGCTGTTGAAGAGGCATACACGGTGACGTCTGTGGTCTCCACATAAGTCGTCCACGATAAATCGTCCGGAATGGGGTCATCAATCTGGTGAGTTTCGTTGGTTGTCACGTCACAGCAATACACACCAAGGTTGAATCCGTACGGAAAGTTTGCTGGACAGCCGGAAGCAGTGATACTGCACGTGATGGACCCATTGTAGTCGACGGAACCCGGTGACGTGTGCAATACAGCGCTGCAGTTTGTGACATTATTTTGAGTCTTACAAGCGCGAACGTCCAGGTCCCAATCCGTGTTACGATCGCACCAAACAGTCTGTTGTTCCAAGTTTTCAGAAGCAATACTCCAAAGCGAACCATCAACGGATGACTCTTCCAAAACAATCATATTTCCCGCAAGAATTGAGCCAGCGGGTGTTGTCGTATTGAACGTCACACACAACGGTGATGTTTCGACAGGAAATACACGTCCATCGTTAACGCAGGTTTGTGCACCTAAAGGATATTCGTACACGCCACCACCACAACTGCAACAAACATCTTCTGGGACTGTATTGTCGACACTATGTGATCCGCGACACGCCAACAGGGACGTATCTCCAGTCAAGTTATGGACTGGCACAACACCGCCCTGGAGAGAAAACGTTTTGCAAATGAGGGTGGTGGGCTGCCAGGTAAATCCCCAGCATGTAGTGTTGTCTGCACACGAGTCTCTGCAGTCAAGAATGTTGTCAACGCCAGCGTCGGTTCCGAGTGTTCCATCTTCTAACACAATGTCCCAGCCATCTTCGCAGTCGAAGCCATAAATTTTGACAAAGTGCTGCGTGATTGTCGAAATGTTGCTGCCGACGATCAATGTCCGTGGAAATGACAGGTTGACATACGTGGTACACGGGTATCCGTCATCTTCAAACGACCAAAACAGTTCCGAGTACGGTCGAAACGTGGCCGTGACGCACTCCTCGCTGTAAAAGCACCGCCATTCACAACAATCAACATCCAGACAGTCAGGTGCAATGGTGTCATTTTCGACACCGGGCCAGTAAGAACCATCCGAGTGAGCCAGGTAGATGCTGTTATGAATGCAAGACGACGAAGTGCAATCGCGTCCACTCGGAGACGTCCAATCTTCCAAGTCCGCGCAAGTGGGGCTTTCAATGAATCCAACTGTCCCATAGACGCTGTGCAATGGCGTCTGAAGTTGACCGATGCAGGTGGTAAATGTAACGCACGTGGAAGCGATGAAGGAGAATTCGACGGCACTACATCCAACATCCACTTCACAGTGACTCAAACAATCTGAGAGTTTGAAAGTAGTTCCGTGGTCGACTTGTCCAGTGGACAGATCTGGGTCACACTTTGCATTCAACCACTGCTGATATTTCATCCAGTGTTCGACGCCCGGGGCACTGATGTTCACGCTCGTTCGTACAGAGTCCAAACCAGTACCATCAATATAAGAGGAGTAAATGATGCAATCACTGTCATCGGACCGAAAACCTCTGCAGGAGTCATGCTTCATACAATATAACTTGCAATCCTCGATGCTCGTGAGAAAAGACGCTTCAGTCGTAGACCCATCCACAGTTCCATCCAAATAGCTATCAACATGTGTGCGAAACAAAATAAACCCATTGTAGTTGGAAGCATCGAAAACATAAGCATTGTATGCCGCATTCGATTTGACAACGTTCATGTTGTTGTACGGGTACAGATCTGAACATCTTTCTGTGAAAGTGTCGTAGTCATAGCACACTGACTGGGCAAAATCTGTCATGTACAGAATACACTCTTCATGAAAGAGCGCGTAATCGTTGGTAATGCCCAGGCACCCTTCGTACTCTACACAGTATGTCATGCAGTCCTCCAACGGCAGAGCGCCAAGGGAGACATAGTCTGCAGGTTCGTTGGAGATGTGTTGGTGCTCCCCAAGCCCGTACCACACAAGACCGGTCATGACCGAATCATCTCCGCGTTTGTACAAAAACGCAGTTAAGTCGTCCTCTTCGAAAACGACGTAGTCTTGCAAGTACAGTGGTGGTGCAGGAAAACACAAGAACGACTTTGCGCCTGTAAGTTCGCGCTTTAGACATTGGGATTCATCAAAGTTGGTGTAGTACGTGATGCAAGCTGCACCAAGGGGCCAATTAAGGATGTCTGTTGCCATCGTAAAGCCGACACATTGCCGGCCATCTGCGTTGGGAGCTTCCCCTGCATGGCACAGCCCTTGACATTGCTCAAGGGTTTGAACACCGTGATCGATGTAGTCGTCGGTGTCCGCTGCGGATGTGGTAATTCCATGATCGCGGTACACAAACCACACAGGGTCGGCCGCAATATCTTGGCATCGATCCGGACAGTTTCCACCACAATCCACACCTTCTTCGAGTCCATTATGCTCCGAATCAGAGCAAGTCGGTTCTAATTCCAGACAACTTGTCCTAAACATGGCGACAGCTCCGGGGTCGGCAATGAAGAAGTCTCCACTAGCAGTGAGCCCCGGCCCAAAAGGAGTGGTCAATCCAGCTGCAATTACTACCTCCGTCGATCCAGAACTGAGGTGGTACTTTTCAACAGTCGCCGAATCGCTGTTTATGTAGACAACGTTTCCATCTCTGTCAACTGTGATCGCTTCCGGGGCCAAACCCGTCACCAACTCAGTAACGTCGCTGCTGTACGTGTCGCAAGCTTGAAACTGGTCAGTTGCACAAGTGTAACGACTATTGTCCGTATCATGAGCAACAACACCTCCGTACAGAGCACATGTGTCAGCAGGTGGGTCCTCGCCGAAGTAGTCTGAGTAAATATCAACAGAGTCTGGCAGAGTGCAGTATACGTCTGTTGTTTCCCCAGCCCAGCCATCCGGACAACAAATAAATGCAGGATCTCGATTGGCATCACACAAACTGCGGAACGGACAGTTTGTGACAATATCGCAGTTGTTGTTCAAGTCGTCACAAGCAACATGATAAATCTTGTTGTTTGCTTTGTCTGAAACGTAGAGATCACCAGTTTCGTCATCCATGGCCACACCAACTGGAGTGTCGAGGACTCCACTTCCAATTAAAGTGGCAATCAAACTACCACGGTTGTTATACTTGAGAACTTTTTGCGTTCCAGCGTCCGCCACGTACAAATTGTTTGCTGGGTCGAGGTCCAGTGCAACTGGAGTTGTGAAGGCATCGCTCCACAAATCAAGGGTTGCTGCGTAGTCGTTACAAGTTCCTGCCGAGAAGTCAAGACATTCACCTTGAAAGATGCTTCCGCTATCTGGTTCCACCACGAACAAATTTCCTGTGTTGTCGATGGCAACGCCTCCGATTGTCGCGGTTAGCAACGTGTACAGAGTCGTAGTTGTGTCTGTTGCTACATCATGATGGTACACGTTGAAAGAACTGTCGCCGGTGTCGATGCCAGTGAATATGATGTTGTCCGCACTGTCGACGTCGAGATAATAGGGTGCATACCCAGCCGCTGTGAAAATTGTGACGAGAGTGGTATTCATGTCAATACAATTGCCACCGTCAGGGACACAGAATGGTTGGATCCCGTGCGCAATTCCAGTGGAAGCGTTGCACTCCCATGAGGAAATGGCGTTGAACGTGTAGCCATAGTTGCAAGTGTCTATGTCTTGGGAAGAAATGTCGTCTCCTCCAAACACCGGAAAAGCTCCTGTGTACTCGCCACCTTGTTCGGTATTTACGGTCTCATCGTAAACATCACACTTGTACACAATTTCGTTGCATGGCAGCTTTAATATTCTCTTGTTCACTGAATCTGCCACTAGAATCGTTCCCGACAGCGTGACGGCGACACCGACTGGAGTATTCAAGTTAAATCCACCAAAACTGGTCGGGAGCACGGATATAGACGTCCCAGCATATTCGTCGTCAATGCGATTGAATCGGTAAATCTCATTCTCGCCTCGGTCAGTGATGAAAATCTCTTGAGAGGCAAAGTCAATGGCAACGTAGCTGGGTTCGTTCAGCACGAAGGGAAGTGTTGTCACCGTGCCATCGCTGAAATCGTATTTCTTGACGAGTGAATTTCCCGTGTCACATATGTACAATGAATTTCCGTTCGGACGATCGATGGCGAGGCCGGTTGGCCCAGAGAGTCCAGATATAGCTAATGTGGTGAGGACATCGTTTTCGTGATCGTACTCCCGAATTACATTTCCAGAGGTGTCTGAAATGTATATCTTTTCCTCTCCAATGGGACGTGTGTCAACGGCAATTCCAGCGGCATCTCCGAGACCCGTCGTCAGCAACGTCGTCGTCACTTGCGATGTGTTGGAGAATACGCGCAAAAATCCGGTCTCTGTGATGTAGTACACATCTCCAAAGTGTGGGCCCACGTCGACGTCGACGCAATTGGTGTCCGTAACAGGATCTCCGCCGTCACTGTAGGTGACCCATTCAGCCAAAGTGCCATCTTCATCGTTGTATCGATACAGCAGGCCATTCGATCGACAGAAAATCGCATTTCCATCGCCGTCAACTCCAACCCCGAGTGGTTGTGCTCGAACGGGATTTCCAGTGAAAGTGATGACATTATCATACGATGTTTCCTGATCATTGCATACGCCAGCAGTGGGCGTGCACAGTTCGTAAAACCCGTCCCCTACAAAGGAAACCAAATGCACACTTAGAATCACAAATATGCACACGTGGCGCGATTTCACAACTGAAATCAGCAATGCACACACACGATACCACTTGGCACAACATGTTACCTTGAGTGTCAAACACACTGTACCCAGCTTCGCACTCCACACATGTGCAAATGCCGTCGCCCACAATGCAATGATTGGGATTTGGGGTTGTGCATTCTTCGTATTGACAGTCATCGACCAGCCCACCGTTTGTGATGAAAAAGAAACCCAGAGGGACGGTGGTGCACGCTTCACATGAGCCAGGGTTGTCCTGGAACTCGCAATCTGCACGGTAGAATCCAATCGGACAGTCTGTGTCGCAATTTGTTCTCGCGCAACTGGTCGCGGAGTTTCCGCTACCCGGAGAAGTGTAGTATTGTCCAATAGCGGCATTGGTACAAGGCTGGCAATTGAAGCAGTAGCCAATAGAACCGTCACAATCCTTGTTGTATTGCCCGATCGGACAATCTTCAGAGCATACCTCACAAAAGTCGAGGAAGTCGTCGCAGCAATCGTTGAAAGTTTGGCACGCCCCATTTTTGTCGCAATAGCATTTGTCGTTGGTGCCGGGACCACATTGACTTTCCACGTCGCAAGCCACAGAGCATGTGCATGGGTAGAATATGGTTGTTGTTGTTGTGGTGGTGGTGGTAGTAGGAAGAAAAGGATCTCGGGTTGTGGTGATCACTGTGGTTGTGGTCGTGGTCGTGGTCGTAGTTGTGGTTGTTGTGATCGGAGACGGTTCCGGAATTGGCGACGGAGCTACTAATGTCGGCGCTGGAGTCGGTGCGCCTTGAACTGTGGACGCGATTGCGAAAACCATCAGCATCCTGACAGTGAACGAGCATTGCAGCCGAGCCCGTGTTGGCAGACCACACGCGGTGAGGCTCAACATTGCTCTCTCTGGCGGCTGCCACGCGAGCTATCGCCACTCACTGGAGTGTCATTTTCGACAGCATATCACTTGTTGTCACGGAGAAGACTGACCAAAGTTCGGCAGGTGACTCGCTGCACGTACTCCTCATCCACCGTTTCGCCGACGTGGTTTCATGATGTTTTTTCGAAGCAGCGTGGTCCAACGCGTGAGATGTCGGCTAAAATTTGAACGTTTTCCTTCACCCACTTGCAACACTTTCATTAAATAGTCGGGCCTCTGTCGCGCTAGCGTGCGGCTTTGTCTTGCAGAATTTATTACCACGTTTGAACAACGAGCAACAACCAGCATGCCATTCAAGACAGTCGCGATCGACATCTGCCACAACATCAACTCGACGCGCGCCGTTCTTCAGCGTTGCAATTACAATGTTTCCATGCCCCAGTGAGCATAGCGACCTCTCGGTATTGTCGACACTGTCAACGTTGGCAATCAATATAACTTGGACGAGCCGAAGTTTTACAGGAACCAACGAACGCCAGCCATGGCAGGACAGACGACAAACAGTCGTCGGTTGCGGGTTGCAGGTTGTCGGCTTCGTTGGTTGAAGGCGAGGCTATCGATCCGTTGAGTGTCTTCAGCCTTTCCAGTGCTGTGCGGGAGAGAACGAACTTCACAACCACAGCACGACTGGGTGGGTGTACGACTGAATGGGTACTGGCTGTGAGCTGTGATGCTGTGACTGTGACTCTGTGAGCGCGAGGACGGCGAATGCAATGAGGAGAGAGTGAGGAAAGAGCTGCCATCTGTGTGTGGGTGACTGACAGTGACGGGGAGAGTTGGGAGGGAGGGAATTCACACAACAAAATCACGGCTCCCAGCCAGCACTCAGTCAGTGCCCTGGTAATGTGTATGTGTGTGGTGTTGACAGCTCGCTCATCTCCCACTGGAGCTGTGGAAGAAGAATCACCAACTGCGACCATTGACTGACCATTGACTGACCACTGACAAAAGATGAACTGATGACTGATCACTGATGACTGACCACTGAACTCAGACCGCTGCACATCGACCACTGACTGAGTGCAGACAACATTGACACATTGACACATTGACACTTTGACTGCTTCTCGAAATGAATTCATAAAAAACAAAAAACGCAGAAACGCGAATGCTGTTTTGTCCTCTTACTCACTGTTTCGACCGTGGGATCGATTCTGTTACCGGCTTATTGTATGCCTTCCCTCCGTCATCAGTCATCCATCAGTCATCAGTGACCAGTGATCAGTGATCAGTGATCAGTGATCAGAGTCATCCAGTCATCAGTCATCAGTCATCAGTCATCAGCAGAGCAGCAGAGCAGCAGAGCAGCGCTGCAGGATCACTGTCATCGCGTCATCGCTCGGACAGAGGAGACAAGGACGAGAGAAAATGACTGAAATAACCGTACTGGAACTGGAATTACCGGCATTGACATGTATGCACAAACCGTGACCAAAGTGATTCTTTGTTTGTACTAAAAGTACTTGCGATGGGAGTGTTCTCATGCTCATAATTGCGACTTGTGAACTGTGACTGTGAAATGCGGTGTGGCAGAACGCAGGTCTAGTGAATACTCGAAAAACGCGAATCACGTTCACTGAAATTGACTTCCGAAATTGAGTTTTATAGTACTGTATTGCACACCATACATCTACCTTCTAATCTTCCATTTCGACCTTTGTCGTTGCCAGAGCGGACACGCAACGACAGTGGCTGGCAGTGAGTGACAGTGGCTGGCAGTGAGTGAGTGAGTGAATGAGTGCGTGAGTGAGTGAGTGGTGGTTTCTTCGTTTCTCCCCACAGCTCCTACTCCGTCGTCTTCCTCGTTCTAGATATCTACAATTCACACTATGTTGTATTTGCCTATAAACTACAGTGGAAAATTGTAAAATCGTTGTTGTAGATACCAACATACGGGACAAATGAGGGACGGGTGGAGTGGCGCGCCGGCAGTTTCACGCACGGACACAGAAATGAGTGAGTGAGTGAGTGAGTGAGTGAGTGAGTGAGTGACTGTGAGTGAGTGAGTGAGTGAGTGACTGTGAGTGAGGTGAGCGCCGAGTGACTTGACTGGCTGACTGACTGACTGACTGACTGTGCGCTCGTGCGCTCGGAATTCGGAGGCTGAGTGAGTGAGTGACTTTGAGTGAGTGAGAGAGAGTCGAAAACCCAACAGCCAGCCAACAGCCAACACACACACAACGACACAACGACACAACGAAGTTCGAAGTTCGAAGTTCGAAGTTCGAAGTTCGTTCGCTGCGTTGCGTTCGTTGCGTTGTTCGTCGTGTGACGTTTGTTGTTGTTGTTGTTGTTGTTGTTGTTGTCGTCGTCGTCGGTGGTGGTGGTGGTGGTGGTGGTGGTGGTGGTGGTGGTCGTCGTCGTCGGTCGGTCGTCGTCGCTTTCGGTCGTCGTTGTGTCGGCATTGTAGGTAGTGTGCAGTCGATGCGTGTTGGTTAGTTGGTTGGTTGGTTGCTGCTGAAACACCACTATGGCAAGGATTGACGATGATGATGATCTCCGCTTCGTCGTTGCGCGCGTGCAGGGAGTGGTGTTGAAACGCCGATTCACTGAAGTGCAGACGCGAAGACCAGCACATGCACACGACGCTTATTGACAATGCACACCGCCGACCACCTCGGAGCACACACTACCGCCGACCAGCACCGTGATAATGGTGCTGACCAGGAGGAGGAGGAGGAGGAGGAGGAGGAGGAGGAGGAGGAGGAGGAGGTGCCGCGCTTTGGAGAGAGGAGGCGAGGAGTGGATTGACGCGTATGGCCATGGTTGACCAAAAACACGAAGCGAAGCGGGCAATCAATCAATTATCGGACTGGATTGAATCGTTCTGAAAGCACGAGAGAGTGAGACTTTTGTAGCTGCTTTTTTGACCGCACGCCTCGGCGAATTCGTTGACTGAACTCGGTAGCCACGATGGTTGTAATCCACATCAAAAACTCTGACGAGGACCAGTTCCTTTTTGAGTGCAGCGTCGAGGACAGCTGCGACGATGTCATCAAACGCATCACAGAAGTTTGGAACCTGCGCCTGCAGATTCAACGGCTATGCACGCACTGCAAGGGCGTCGTCGACTACGGGCCTGCGAAAAAACCGAAAGAAGTCGGCATCGATCATATTGAAGAACAGGCTGGGAAGACAATCGAGCGCGGACCCTTCTACCAAGAGGATCCGACCGGCCACCGGACAGGGAATCGCGTTGACCCAAAGCTGTCTGCTGTTATCATCCAAACTTGCGAAGATGCTTTGCAAGCCATTTCCAAACTGCAAGCGACGAAACGTGTGGCACTGACCGCAAAACTGTTGAAGGAGAAAATCCGCAACATTGGTGGTGCGTTGACGATCGCGTTCCCGATGGGACTGCCCGAGTGGGATCCCGCAAGGCTAGCTTTGACAGACCAAGACGGCGCCGAAGGTGCACCCGGGCAAAAGATCTTGGACCCCGAAACTGCAACATTGTGGTTTGCAGGCAAGCAGTTCGAGCGGGACACGATCATCAAGGACCGCATTCGGCACGAAAAGTCAAAAGTTGTAGCGAAGTTGCAGAAGGATGGTGCGAGAGCACCCGGCCGTGAAGCTGGTATTAGTGAAGAAGAAAAGAAGGCCATGATGGCACACTACTACAAGAAGCAAGAAGAGCTCAAGCGAGTTCAAACAAATGACGAGGATGACTACCTCCATTCTGCATGGGCTAACTCCAACAGTTTAAAGTACCAATTGCACGGTCAGTCGACAGGAGGGATAATGTTCCGCAAAGGCAGGGGCGCAATGTGAAGAGCTTGCAAGTGCAGTATTGTACGACAGTACAGTACTCTAGTAGTACCCCGTTCTCTCTTCTCTCCTCCACCTAAAGTTTATTGTATTCGTTTCCAAGTGTGACAATTAACTTGGGCCAGCGTGAGCAGCACCGCGACTGGTCATTGTGCGGCGCGCCGCACTCATCCTGTCACGCGACCACGGTTGGTTGAATCTCACTGCTTCTTCTCGGCGTCTGTGTTGGGGAGAAAAGTTTGCTTGAAACGCCTCGCAAAGGTGTTCACTGCATCTTCGCTCACCCACGCCCAACAGCAGCGAAACCAACCCGGCTCAGGCATGCGACTGCCAATCAGCACAGATTCAAACAATGCGGCCCAGTGTGAGAAGCGACAGCGACTGTGCAGCTGACAGGGTCACAAACAATTTCCTCACCAGTCGGCGCCCGGCGTCAGCAGAATTTTGCACTCGTCAAATAATTTACGGTGCAGTCGAGCCTCCGCCTCCCATGTGGGTTCATCCAAGCAGGATCGCAGATCTATGCAGGTGAACAGACCGGCTGCCGACGGAATAAAAGGGATGTGCATCTCTTTGAGCCTGCTCGTTAAATTCTTGTATTGTGACGCAAGCTGCTTTCGTGTTCGGTCAAAATAGTCATCTAATGCTTCTTCCTTGTTTCCAAGAAGCGGTTAGAATGTTAGAATGGCACAAAAAGTTTGCCGCAGACAAAAAGAAAAATGTTGACTGTGGCACGAACCTGTTGCAGTACCTTCGTCAGCGTGTGCTGAGTTTGACCAGACACGGAGCAAAAATATGATAGATTGACCGCAGCTGAGTGTAGTATCTGCAAGACCAAGGCAGTATCAGCTCGTCACACGGGTCGTTGGGGCTAAAAGAGTGCGCGACTTTAAATCATACATGAGCCACGACGAATGCGTTACCTGATTTTCGGAGTACACGAGCCCAACGCGAAGGCCAGAGGCAGCGAAGTCTTTGGAGAATCCATACACAACCTGAGCGCAAAGCCATTCGCGCAGGACGGATGCACACGGCCGACGACAATGAGAATGAAGCCGTGAAGCAACTCGCTGTTGTTATTTTGGATGGAAACGAACATGGATATTGTCCGCACACTTGGTTCCGCGTTCTTTACAAATCTGAGCCACACTGATAAAATCGGCATCCTCCATGTACACAGACTCTGCGTAAATCTCGTCGGAAATGAGGTGAATCCCAACTTCGTTGGCAAAGTCGATTGCCTGAACAACGAAGCAGACATGGCACGGAGTGACAACTCGCGAGCTCCGCAACAAACTACAATTACCACGTGTGTAACACAAACCGCCTCTAGTTCCTCTCTTTGAATGCATGTACCCAGCGGGTTGTGTGGGTTGGTAATGAGCAGGGCCTTCACCACCTTCCCATTTGCTTTCGCAGTTTCAAATGTGTTTCGGAGGCCATCGAGTGTGAGACGGTGATGAGGTGCTTCCGTTTCAGAGACCACGATCTCTACGTTTGCTTTGACTCGAAGGTCATTGTCAAATCCACTGCACCCAATGACAAGAGCATACATTGGATCAGTGAGGGTCAGAATCGAGCGTGGGCACGTTGACGACGAGGCACACGCACGGATAGTACGGGGTGGGCAACATGATGCACTCTCCGTCATCACAGAAACAGTATGCAAGCATATCGATCACAGCTCCACAGCCAGCTAAAACTATGAAATGCTCGGAGGCAAAATTGTATCCTCCAAACTTGCGTGTCATGTGGGCTGCCAGTGCGTCGCGGAATGGTTGGTTGCCTTTCATGTCGTTGTATCCTAAACGCAGGAGCAGCAGCATCGACAAGCGCACAGTTGAACTGCCGAATAACGTGCAGGGCTCTGCGCTCGGAATGCGATGATACCTGACAGCTCGTCCGGGAACCCTTGGGCACAACTGTTGAAAAGAGGTGCCAGCAGGGGCCAAGCGAGTTTGTTTTCGGCCACAGCCAGCACCACGTAGCCGTCTGGGTTCGTCGTCACCTCGAACATATCCTGCAAAGATTGTCCAAAGAGTTCAAAGTATGAAACCACCGGCTTCAAGGCGCTGGCAGATCGCTTTGACAGCACAGTTGTGAATTGAGGCTGGTCCACATCCTGTTGTGACTGCGAGCTTGGTGATGGCTGCTGCATGATGCCTCGCGACAGCTGTGGCGTGTAGTGGCGTGTATGTAGACGTGGTCACGACACACGAACACCACCGCCACAATTCGTTTGCCGCGTCCGGTTCTGCTTTTACCAAAAAATGGATGTCGTGACAATTTTGATCTGTCTGTTCAGCAGGTTCTGTGGCCCAATATTGAATGCACTGACAGTACTAATGGTGGTGCGCCGCTGTCGTGTGGTTCTGGGGGTAGCGCGTGTGGCACAGCGGCGATGCCGCGACGACTGTGGCATCACAACTTTTCTGTCCCACTTGTCAAAGCGTTGGCGAATTCGTTGGTTGGTTGGTCGGTTATCCCTGCAGCGGCGAGCCTCGACAAGGTCACGACAATGCAATGTCCGGCTCCACGACGCCCGGGTTCACGCCCGGATCCATCTCGGACGACGGACCGGTGGCGACGACACGTCAACCGACACGACGACAACGAGACGACAACAACAACCAACAACGACGACGGACAGCGACGACAACACACGCGAGTCGAGAACTCGAACATTGACGTGATGACGTCACGACTTCAGAGCCAACGAGTGAAGTGAGTCAGTCATTCACTGTCAGTCCCTGACTGCCGACTGGCCGACTGCCGACTGCCGACTGTGACCTGACAGCCTGGCAGCGACTGGTGTGTGCGAGGCTGTGTGACCACAACCTGTATGCCTTCCTCAATCGCAAATCGCAACAGCAAATCCTTCCAAGCCCCATGCAGAGCAATTCAATTGCACAGCAAGGAAGCGTATGGAATGGACGCCATGAAAGTCAAGAAACAAGTAATGAAACCGGAGAGGTGACGTGGTAGATGTTAGAACAAACCACAAACAACCTGTCTGACACAGCCAGGCGGGAATACCATGCTGTACTCGAGAAGAAAATCCGAGACATGCACCAAAGCCGGGAGCGAGCAGGAAGGAACAGTCGAGAGTACACAACACAACATACACGAGATAACATGCTCGGGACAACTAAAAGAGTGCAGCAGTAAAGTTGTAATTGTTCTTGCAAGACGTGAATCAGAACAATACATTGGACACCGCGGCAACAACACACTGATGGGTTGTCGAACATTGAGTCAAATGATAGATGTCAACTTAACATGCAAACACGAGCAGTCAAGTTGTATTGGGGAGCCCACACATCAATGCGCTGGGTCGAGAGACACCGGAGCGTTTGATAGGTTGCGTAGCAACTGTAACTCCTCTAGCTTTCAGATGTCGAGGAGTCATGGTCAGTTGGGTTTTGGTTGTTGTTCGCTGGTGGATCCGCAGGTCGCAATTCCCGAACCTCTGCTTTGAGACGAGAGTTTTCGGCGGCAAGTCGATGCAATAGAGCCTCCGTTTCAGTTGCGTTGGCTTCATCTTGCTGGGCAGCGAGTGCCAGCATGGATTTCAACGTCGACTTTTGCAAGTTGGCAGCATCAAGCTCTTGCTGTAGCGTGGTTGCGTGTGCCTGCACGTCGAACGAAGTGATGTGAGGAGCTGCAGTGCTTCAACGCGCGTACCCATGACCACACGCACCTCAAGCTGGCTGAGTTTACGCTGGAGTCCTTCCTGGTTGTCTTTGTTATGGATCGCTCTCTTTTCTTTGGCCACGAATTCAAGCGCATACTTATAGTCCTCCACCTGCAAACAAAATTGTCGTGATCCACTTGCAAGACGCAGAAGCCGTTGCGCGTCGACGTTACCTGGGCAGTGAGTTCCTCAATCTTTTCCTGGTACTTTTCATTCACTCCATGGTCAACATTCACGTGATCCTGCAGCTCAACCGCTTCTTTGACAGCTTGAGCTTTCCGCAACAATAGAGCAATAGCATCAGCGTTCATGTCCATGCTTTTCTGAAGGGATGCTACCCTCTGGACGAGCGGGGGCGCAGCCACGGCAGACATGGCGAGTAGGTCTGTTGATGCACGGGGTTTGAATAACCAAACAATTACATCACGCACAGTGAATTGTTTCTTCGAACTCGGTGCAAAAAAGTGACGACACAAAATTGAGAAAGTAGCAAAAGCATATATTCCGGACATCAAAACTCTGTGTTCCCAGCAGCCGAGCTGAGGGTGTGGACGAGGTCATGTGCAACAACCTTGACGTTGACCATCACTGTAAAATCACCACAGCAAGCGAACCAACGATTTGTCTCTCGAAAGAGGCGTCGCCACGACACAAACACGCGAGGGAGACGCACGAAGTCAAGCAGAGCAGAACAAGGCAACAAACAGAAGAGAGCATAGACACCGCTGCCCCGCTGCATTCACGGCAAGTTGCCGAGTTGAACAACAACAAACAATGAGGACAACACAACAGCGACGAACGACAACGACGACAACGGCGACGTGCGACTGGCGACGGGCGGCGGGTGGGCACGTCGACGCGGCGGCACGTGGACGCACTGAGTGCGTGAGTGAGTCAGCGGACAGCGAACTGTCGTGATG
>ENA-OWNT01001644-OWNT01001644.1-seawater-metagenome-genome-assembly--contig:-NODE-1644-length-27027-cov-4.469499_pt1 | contig 27027 bp, 8 predicted proteins | sample MGYA00238136_ERZ651165 | MGnify/ENA primary metagenome ERZ651165 (study PRJEB26861, sample SAMN08777766) | seawater metagenome | isolation source: coastal seawater | place: USA: Florida | collected...
AAACGAACGAACGAACAACAAACGAACGAACGAACGAACGAACGAATGGATGAATGATGACTACTCACTCACTCACTGTGACACAGTCAGCCAGCAGTCAACCAGCTCTCTGTGTTGGATGGAGGCTGTGAGTGAGAGAGAGTGACTGAATGACTGTGAGTGACTGACTGTGAGTGAGGCGCTCGTTCGTTCGATCGGTCGTTCGGTCGATCGTTCGTTCAGTCGTTGATGGTTGATGGATTGATATGTATTACCATATCACGGTATATTGTCATGTACTTGTATCAACTGATCTCTACATATCTACAAATGATAATACACTTTGTCAAGCCGACGACGGTTTGCTTTCTTTGCGGCGGTTCGTTCGTTCGTTCCTTCTTCCTTCCTTCGTTCGTTCGTTCGTTCGTTCGTTCCTCCCTTCGACGTTCGAAGTTCGACGTTCGAAGTTCGACGTTCGACGTTCGATGTTCGACGGTCGACGGTCGACGGTCGACGGTCGATGTTCGATGTTCGATGTCCGATGTTCGACGGTCGACGGTCGACGTTCAACGTTCGACGTTCGTGTTGTTCGTTTGTTTCGTTTTGTTCGTTGTTCTCCTCAAACGTACGATCGAACCGACTAACAAGCGAGCAAAAGAGCAACCGACCAAGAGTCGCTCAGACAACTAAGTCTCCACAGCCAACATTTCTGGTTGTTGGGTGGCCCTTTCGAATCAATGTTGTATGGCATGTTTACCCGCCCCCACAAGTCCGATCAAGCACGCGCAGGCGGCTGTTCGTTGTTTGTAGGCAGGTCGTTTGTTGTCGGTTGCCGGTTGGCTGAGCATTTGTGTCGGTGAACTCAGTTACGGTTGGTATCCGTGCGTGTGACGTGAATCTTGAGATACGGACGTCGAACTTCGTGAAAATAAACCTCCTGTTTTGCATCGGGAAACCAGAGGCGGTTCGGCGCTCGCTTCGACCTCGTTGGGGGACATGAGCTGAGTTCCTGATCGTCGCCGGCGGCGCTCCGGTCGACACGCAGCCCATTCCCATGCCGGGCGAACAGCTGTCGCCGTTGTTCCCATGTCGGGATGCAATGCGGCTCGACGTTCAGGTTGTGAAGTTGCATGGTCCTGCGTATCAAGCAGTTTACTCGCGCATGAAGTTTTCTGTGGCCGCGCAGCTGCAAAATGGAAAGTCTGGCTCTCTTCGCACAAAGGCTTCGGCCGCCCAAAAAGTTGAATCTTGGTTAGAAGTTTCCTGGAGCGAGCGACTCAGCTTTGATGACGTGTCGTGGCTCTCGGAGCAAAAGACACTTCCAATGCTGCGATTCAAGCTGCACGGACACAAGCAGGGTGATGGCTCGCGGAAAACTGCCACGCTGTGGTCGGCAGCTCTGTCGTGCGCGCCGTTCTTTTTGTATCCAAACCAAACCGCAACTTTAATGTTGTCACGGCAAACCGCCAATTCTCAAGTCGACTCCACGAACTTCGGGCCTGTGTCGCTTCAAGTCGAAATTCGTGCAGTACCGCTGAACACTGTCGCTGAGCCCAACGCCATAATGCTTGCGCCTGAGAACAAGTCACCTGGATCTCTGCTTAACTTCGGGACGGATTCGCTTTTTGTGTCTGTCAAAGGAATCAGAAAACTACAGTACGAAGCAGTTGCTGATCAGACCCTGCAAACTCAAGTCGAGCTTCGTGTTGGATCCCACGGCCCTTTCCAGACCTCAAAGCTAGCACGTGTGAAAAAGAGCAATCGGAGTGTCAACATTGCCGAATCGTTTTTGTTGCGCTACAACCAACACGTGCCTGGCTTCACACCTGTCCTGATCGTGAATGTGAACATTTTCGTCGGAAGTCCCCAGCACAATGTCACGATCGGTAGTTTTTGTGTTGAGCTCCCGCTGTTTGCGTTCCTTTTGGCAGATCAGCATGTCGTGGCGGACTGGTTTCCCCTCCACCGGAACAATTCGCACACTGGAAACGTGAAAGGATACATTTCGTTGGAGATACAACACTGTCCGCATTCTGCTTTGACTCAGTCCAAAATACAAGGGCCTGGCATAGCATTGCGCATTGCAGACGCTTCTCAAATCAATTTGCTCCCTTGTCTGGGCGAAAGTTCGCTGTTTATTGAGGTTTGTCGCTCAATTAAGAGATTCATGTGACTGCGTCCCCTCGATTAATGCCATGTTGTGTTGACAGGCTTCCGCAAGCGAGTTTGGGGGGGATGCGGCTTCTGGTTCACATAGAACTTCGTCCCGTGCTCCACGCCGTGGGTCAGTGACCTGGAATGAAATTTTGTTTTTGCCAATTCCGCAACTAGAGGAGTTGGAGAACGTTGCAATTCAGCTTCGACTTTGCAATGAGAATCGTTTTGATGATATGGATTGCCACGTTGGCGTTGCAACTGCGCAGATTGACTTACGACGTCATCGCCAACAGCAAAACAGTTCGGGCGAGAACAGAACCCACGCAGTGTTCGACGCAGTTATTTTTGACTCCAGCCAGACCAGCCGAGGTTCGCTACGATGCGAACTGATTGGGGTCTCAGGCCCTTCGACACAGTTATCCGATCAATTTCCTGACGAACCGGTCACTCGTGCCGCGCAACACCGCGGCTTCGATGCAGCGTTGTACTTGCGAGTGGAAGGACTGCGGTATTTGCAACAATTTGAAAAACATGCATCCATCATTGTTCGCCCGCAATACTCCAACGCAGGGTCTAGCATGGCAATCAGAAGTTCACCAATGATGCATGGTGGAGGACACTCAGGCGTTCTCCACACGGACCGAGTGAGTCATGTTCAAGTAAAAGAAGTCCCTCTCCGCCGCGGTTCGTTTGTGGTGCTGCCCGTCAGTTCTCGGCAACTTCCGCCAATGGTCACTGTGCACATCGTGGAACACCGGCAGCTGATGGAGCCGGATCATGACCTCACTGGAAGTGAGGTTGACCACGCGCAGGTTGCGGTCAGGAAAGTCACACTTCCGCTACAGTGGTTTATGACAAACACAGCAAATGCCCCTGCATCGGCGGACTGGTCAATGCTCTCGGGCACGACTGAAGGCGAAGCAATCCCTCCCACCGGATGGGGTCAACTGCAGTTGAGCGGTGCTTACGTCCCGAGTGCCGCAGGCACCCTGTCTATCAAAGTACTGAGAGCAGATAGTTTGCCCCAGCGCTCCATGGTCGAGAACGAAGACGTTTTTGTGCGACTTGATGTGGGCAAGCGCACGTTGAAGTCAGGTTTGTCCGTTCAGGCGGGTAGTTGTGCCGAATGGGATGAAGTCCTGCGATTGCAATACTCGCTGTGGACTGATGACTTTTTGTGCAAGTTTTCTTTATTGCGTGACACCAACTTGCAAGATAATTTCCTTGGTGAACGGTCGCTCCCAGTGCACATATTAACGGGGAAAGGTGGTGCTAAAGTGGGTCAAACCATTTATGGCGAGCACCTTCTTCGACTCCACAATGCTGGATCTAACACGCCCCGTCAGGAGCACACCTTTTCCGCGCAACCGCGGTTGCCCACATTGCGCATTCGGTCAACGTTTGTACCTGTGAAGCCCGGTGATGTGTTCGATTCTGAGGAGCTGGCAGCAGCAGCGGACATGTTTGCCTTGAAGCGCTTGTTCTACGATCATGATCCACAACGAGCATTGATAGTAAATCGTGCGCAACTCTGTCAAGCTGCAGCGAATTTGGGCAGTCAATCGATTCCACTGGGTGACCTCGATGCTCTTAGTGAACAGGATAAAATGATTTCGTGGTCGGAGTGGAACAGATTTTTGACATCGCGCAATACCGGCAACAGTCAAGCTTTAGTTCAACAGGAGTCACCGGCACGCAAGGCGGCACCACATCAACAACAAGACGAGCGTCACACGGTGCTGTCGACTCTGGCATCTGATCCGGCATTGAAATCTGGCAACAATCGAACAGTGAACATTTTGGTGGCCGAACTTCATCGACTGAGGCAAGAGCTCGATCAAAGAGACAAGCGAATTCAGGATCTTGAGGCCGCAGGTGGGCATGGGGGCGGCGGGGCACCGTCAAGCAAATTTGATTTTGTTCGTGCAGGCGCAAACAATTTGCGACACATGAAAGCGAGAAAGCATTCCAAAGGCAGCAACCGTGGCTCAACGCACCGATCCACTAGAAACAAGAAGAAGTCTAAGTCAGAATCAAGCCCTCAAAGTGATGCAATTAGGAAACTTCAGAAGCAAAACAACGCGCTCAAAACTCAATTGCACTTGGAAAAAACTCGCTCCCTCGCAACTGACTCTGCCATGGTGGATCATCGAATCAATCAGGACGCTAATCACATGATTAAGTTGATGCAGCACGACCACCGACTGCAAGTCCAGTCCTTGGAAACTACGAATGCAGAACTCAAACGGAAGCTTGATCGTCGTGAGCAGAAATACCAGCGAGTGTTGGCTAGTCAAAAGATGATGGAGCAGAAAATGCTTCAAAAGCACAGAAAAGTCCAGGATCTTGAGCGGGAAATGGAGTTGCTGCGTGTTCAACTCCAATCAAATACGTGGCGATCTGGTGCTGCGGGTGCAGACGCACAGACTGCGCGGTCGACCGAAGTACCTTCAGATCTGGAACGCTCCGTGCGGGCGCGACTTGAGGAACGCTCGAGACGCAAAAACAGAAGTGCCGCCGAGGAAGCCGGAGCTGCGTCCCTCATACAAGGTCGCTACCGTAACCACCGCGCAAAGCAAGAGCAGCAACGCCATGCCAGTGCCACAAAGATTCAGGCTCGGTACAGAGCGCACCGCTACCGAAAAGCTGGTGCTGTCGGCGGATTTGAGATCGGAACTCGCGTGCTGGCGAATTTCAAAGGAAAAGCCATGCGTTTCGGTACGATAACAGGTCACACCGCAAAAGGCGGCGCTGACATGTACACCGTGCAATACGACCATGGACCACTCGAGAAAAACGTGCCCGGTGAGTGGATTAAAGCGATTGGGGAAGATGAAGACCCCAGAGCTGCGGAGTTGAAAGGAGCGGGGAATGACAATGACGATTATGGTGATGCGGACGACTTTGTTGGTGGGGTTGCAGCCGCTTCGTGGACACCTGAAATTGGTGATTTCGTGGAGGTGGCCGGCATGTCTCCACCCACGATTGCAGAAGTCGTATCCAAGAATGAGACCGGGGAACAACTGGAGGTTGCTGTGCTGGAGGAGTTGACTCCTCGCAAGGACCGCACAATGTCCGTTGCGTCCTCCGATGTCACACCATACAAACATTCTTACGCAGAAGGTGATCGGATTGTTGCTCGGTATCAAGCTTCTCAACAATGGTTTGAAGGTGTGGTGACACAGGAGTGTGGCCGTGGCCTGTACAATATCCTTTACGATGACGGAAATAGAGAATTTGACGTTGCATGTGTGTTCATGAAACCGGCCCCCCAACGACAATCTGTTGATATCAGGACACTTTTGGCGCCTGGGCTAGTCGTGGAAGCTCGATATGGCGGGGGTGCCGAGTGGTATCGTGGAACCGTGCAAACAGTTCGCGGAGCTCGAGGCCAAGAAGAGTGTGACATCAAGTACGATGATGGTGATGTCGAGGAGGGTGTCCCAGTTGTGTTGATGCGGATCCCAAACGATGGTGCAGATGGTTTTGGACCAGATGGTCCCGGCCAGGATGGAGACACTGCTGAAGACCGCGACAATAACAATCTCCTCACACGGCTCTACCGAGGTTTGAATGATGATGAAATTAAAGCTTTGCTTCGAACCCCATGGAACAGTCCTCAAGAAAAGCGTGAAGTTCTGAAGACAATTGCAATGCTGCCCGTCAAACAGAAGAAGGCTGTTTGTCGACTGTTCATGTCGGAGGATTCCGAAAGTCGTGCAAACCGACTCGAGTACGTCAGAGAGTTTGTTAAGCAGCAGTCGGAATTGCGCCGCCAAGAACGAGCAGCCAGAAAAATCCAAAAGGGTGTTCGTACACGGCGCAAGTCACTCGCATTAAGTCGCGCATCGCTCGCTGCACGCCGTGAAGCAGCTGCCATCATGGTCCAACGCAATTATCGCAATGCCCGGAACTACAAGAAATGTGCGTACAAGCAGAGCAAAGAATCTGCACTTAAAATTCAGCGATACTACCGCGCCCGAGCCGCACGACAATCGGCGTCACAAGAGCCATCCCACGGCAAATCTGAGGCCGAACTAAATACGGAGCTCTTGGAAGCAATCAATGAGGGCCAGGGCGTAGACGTGTGCGAGTCCATCATCATGGCTAACGCTGACGTAAATGCTACTGGCCTCGGAGACGACGCCATCACTCACTTGTACGCAGCTACCGTCGTGGCTGCGCGTCACAAAGGTGATGAGACACAAGCTGGGACCACCGCGTTGACCGTTGTTTCAATGTTGCTCGAGTTCAAAGCATCTCCCAATGTCACAGTCGGCAATGGCAATGCACCCATTCACGTCGCTGCAGAACTCGGAAGTGATGACGCCATCAAAGTTCTTATGCGAGATGCTGCTCCTGACGCGCGTGTTGCGGCTATGGTCGCAGCACATGCCTTTCAACATCGCAATGCGGACACGACTGAAAGCATTGGGTGTGATATCAATATCGTGAACCCGAAGACCAACAAAACAGCTCTAGCATTGGCGGCTTCCAACAATCACGAAGATGTAATCCGTCTACTGCTGGATGCCGGTGGCAAAATCGACGACTCAACGCCAGCATTCCACAACGGAGACACTGTGGAGGCGCGGTATCAGGCGGGAGACCACTACTTTCCGGGCCGCATTCAGTCGGCATATATCGACAATACGTTTGACATTTTGTATGACGACGGAGACACCGAGAAGCGCGTGCCACACGACTTCATACGTTCGTATTCCCCGAGCGACAACGAAGATGACACATTTTTAGTTGGTGATGCTGTCTTGGCTAATTACAAAGGCGATGGTCAATGGTATCGCGGCCACGTTCGACATGTTAACAAACCTCAAAATAGAAAACCTTCGGAAATCACGTACGATATTGAGTTCACCGACGGCACCATTCAAAAGAAGATCGAAGCGGACTGTGTCAAAGAGGCGCCCTCTTCTGCAATCACGTTCGAGGTCGGCAACCTGGTGTCTGCGTTGTACCGTCAGGGTACCAAGTACTTTGACGGCATGATCGCTGACGTGCACGATGATGGCACGTACCTCATTGAATACGAAGATGGAGACGTCGAGGACTACGTTCAAGCCAAGTACATTCGCCTGCGGGTTTCTCAAGAATTATATTATCTTTTGGGTGAAAAGGTCGAAGTGCAACAGGTCTCGGTATCGCAGTGGATGCCAGCTGTCATAGCTGACACCCACGATGACAATCGCTATTATACTGTTCTATACGACGACACCGATCGCCAAGACATCCAGATCCCGGCATCTCGCCTACGGCGCCGAGTTGCGGATGCTATTAAGGAGAAGCCACAATTGCGCGTTGGTGACCAGATTGAAGCCAACTTCAACTCAGATGGCAGTTGGTACCCTGGGCGCATCGCAGCTGTGCATAACGTCGAAGACAGCAACAGTGGTGAGACCGCCGGCGTGGTTTACGATATCGAATATGATGATGGAGATGCCGAAAAGGGCAAGTCTTCGTCTGAAATCCGACCTTTACCTCGCTACAAAATGGGACAAAAAGTGGAAGCACGCTATCGTGGCGGCAACGACTGGTTCCCAGCAACTATTGTGGGAGTTACATCATCGAACAAGTATCATTTGGAGTTTGAAGATGGGGCTGGCGAGCAAAACATTGCTTATTCAGCGATCAGGGAGGCGTTGCGCTTCAAGGTCGGAGACGAGATTCAAGCGCAGTTCCGCGGATTCGCCGAATACTTCGACGGCGTTGTTGCAGGCGCGGATATGCAGGCTCACACTTACACAATCAATTACACCGACGGTGACGTGGAGACGGACGTAGTTGAAGGTCTAATCCGCATGCGACCTGACAATGAGGGTTTCATGGCTTCTGCAGCGATTCAAGTGCGCTTGGTTCACAACAACCAGAAAAAGTGGGTTGATGGCAATGTTATTCGAGAAAAAGACTCCGACAGTTACTTTGTGAGGGCTATAATGCCCAACGACGGAGCACACAAAATTGTACTCGCGACAACGAATGATCTGCGCTATCCAATCGACGAAGATTCAATCTTTGCGATAAATCAGCGCGTTGAGGCCCGATTCCAAATGGGACAACTGTACTTTGCGGGCACAATCACAGGGCAACACAACGATGATGGAACATATGATATTCAGTATGATGACGGGGACAACGAGGAGAGGGTGCCAGCCAAACTGATTCGAAAGCTCAAAGAAAACGATTTCGATGGGGTATTTTGGAACCGTGTTGATGACATATTCACCGCCATATGTCCCTCTGGTCACAACACTATTTCAACGAACGACTTTGTACAGTACTGTTCAAAACGTGGAGATTTGCTAGAACCACAAGATGAAAATGTGTCGCGCCACACTCAGGCGTGGTGGATAGATTTCGTCAGAGGCGAAAGTGAAAGCGAGGATGCCATCACGCAACAGACGTTCCGACAGTTCTTTAATTTCATCGCTAGTCAGGGAGGATCATCGAGCGGAGCCGAATTGACGGAGGACAATAAGAATTGTCAAGCAGTTTGTCGATATTTATCGCAGGGAATCCACGATGATAGAGAAGCACAGCGGGTGTTAATGCCTGGGTCTCGGATCGAGGCGCGGTACGGTGGGTTTCATGAGTGGTTTCCAGGCCGTATCGTTGCTCGAGGGAGCAAAGAGCAGGAGTTCCACATCCACTATGACGACGGCGACCACGAAGAGGATGTGCCAGCAAACCTCATTCGTTTTTACGAATCCGATGATGAGGACGGCGACGACGAAGATGAGGAGGACGACGATGACGAGCAATCTGACGAGGAAGTTGAACACGATCCAAACACCGCTAGCTCGTTACCCACGACCGAGTGGACCTCTCGGTTGCATGCCTTATTTCATAAAATCGACGAGTCCCTGGGCGCACAAGACGGTGTATTAACGTTCGCTGAACTGAAAGCAGCCATCGGTGATGGCGACATCGCCAGTATTGTAATCGCACATGTTGACAAGTTTAGTTCAAAGCGTGGACGTTCCCAGGAGAGTGCCATTGACAAAGCGACGTGGGAGCATTTCTTTTACTTCGTCGCAGCAGAAGATTTGCGCAAGCATGGAATCGCTTTTGATTCGTCCAAACCAGCACCCGTCTCGAAATCTTCAACGGCCAAGCAGCTTGTCGAGTTGCTTGAAACCTATGTGTTCGAGCGCACAAGCGACGCGCAGAACACGACGTCCAAGTTCGTTGTTGGTCAGGCGGTGGAAGCTCGCTTTGGTGGCGAAGCTGGTGCGTTACTTCATTTCTGCTCGCTACCTTCCTGTTGATGTTAACTGTTTGAACTTTTTGGTGAGCAGAATGGTTCCCGGGAGTGATCGCTGCAAAACCCGGCTCGAATCGCTACAGCATTAGATACGATGACGGTGACTTCGAAGAGGATGTCGATTCTTCGTTCATTCGTGCAATCATTGCCCAGGTCAATGATCGTGTGGAAGGCAACTATGCCGAGGCTGGTGGTAAGTCGTAGTCGCGTTACTGCGGGATTTTGCGATCACGCTCCAACGTACGCTATGTTTGCGTTTGCAGAGTGGTTTCCCGGAAAAGTCAGTGAAGTTCATGAGGATGGCACTGTCGACATCACCTACGATGATGGCGATATTGAGATGGCAGTTGCCCCGCATTTGGTCCGTTTCTCTCCTGGTGCAAGTGATGATGAGTCGTCAGAGGCTTCTGCACCGCAGGGCCCCGGATTTGGCATTGGAGAACATGTGGAGGGAAATTTTGCTGGCCAGGGCAGTTGGTTTCCTGGAAAGATCACCGTTTCCAACAGTGATGGCACGTACGATATCTTGTACGACGATGGTGACGCTGAAAAATCTGTGCCATCGTCTTTGATTCGCAGTGCCGCCGCATTTGATGGGGATTCACAATCCACGATGCCAAGTGCTACGGCATGGAAATTAGGTGACAAAGTGGAAGGAAATTTCGCCAACCAAGGCAGCTGGTTTCCTGGCGTTGTTAGTCGTGTCAATGCAAACTCAACAGTTGACATTACATACGACGACGGAGACACAGAAAACGATGTGGCGTTGTCCCTGGTTCGCAAGCCTTTGGTGGCGTCGGGACATGTTGAAGACGCAGGATTCAGCTCACCGCACGAAGCGCCGTTCCAAGTTGGGACTAAGGTGACCGCTAACTATTGCGGTCAAGGCTCGTGGTTTGCTGGCACGATCAGTAGAGTCGGTGGTGGGGGTGTTTTCGACATTGCTTATAATGATGGTGACACTGAACAAAACGTTCCGTCGTCCCGCATTCGCAAGGCAGACGACGCAAGTATTACGGAACCACCGACTGATGCGGTTAGCAAGAGCGTGTATGCTGTAGGTCAAGTCGTCGAAGGCAACTTTGCCGGCCAAGGCAGTTGGTTTCGAGGCAGTATCAAAAGTGTCAACGATGATGGCACAGTAAGCATTGCGTACGAAGATGGAGATTCGGAGGAAAACGTTGCATTGGACTGCGTGCGTTTGGTGTCGCAACAATATGAGCAGGGCGACAAAGTAGAAGTCAACTTCGGAGGCCAAGGAAGTTTCTTCCCTGGGATAATCTCAAAATGCAACAGCGATGGAACGTACGACATCGCATACGACGATGGAGATACAGAAGCAAGTGTGGCTGTGTCGTTTATCCGTGCCCCGGGTGGTGATGCCGGTGCTCCAGGCAGTTCAGGCCAGATCGAAGAACCTGGCGGCGAAGATGGGTTCGACGCAGACTCGCAATCTACTAGATTAGCACGAAGCACTACTTTCAAAGTTGGTGCTCGAGTCGAATGTGATTTCGCCGGCGCGGGAAGTTATTTCCCAGGAAAGATCGCCAGAGTTCATGAAGACGGAACATACGATGTCGAGTATGACGATGGTGATTCCGAGACAAATGTGGATGCAGTGAAAATTCGAAGTGTTGGCACCGATTCCGATGTTGGTACATTTCGCGAAGGAGAACAAGTTGAAGCAAATTTTGCTGGTGAAGGTCAATTTTACAAAGGACGAATCAAGAGCATCAATGCAGATGGAACGTATGATATCACGTACGACGATGGGGACGTTGAAAGCAGTGTTCCTGGTTCACTTGTTCGAAAGATTCCGACGACAGATGGTACTTCCGAAGATTTTAATGTCGCGACTACCGCCAATGATGAAACTTCAGACTCTCCGAAAGATTCGTCCTTTGTTGTTGCACAACGCGTTGAAGCAAATTACGCTGGTGAAGGCCAGTTTTTTCCTGGCAAGATTGGTGCCGTTCATGGAAATGGCACCTATGACATTGTTTATGATGACGGTGATGAAGAGAAAGCTGTTGACAAGAGTCTCATCAAATCCGTTGGGGAACAGAGAGTTGCAGCAACCTTTCGTGTTGGCGACAAAGTGGAAGCTGATTTTGGTGGCGAAGGGGCGTTTTTTGCTGGAGCAATTACGGCGATTCATTCTGACGGCGCTTGTGATATCACCTATGATGACGGAGACAAAGAAGAACGTGTGCCCGCACACCGCATTCGCTCACTAGATCCCGATGGCAATTCGAACGCGCCAACTCAAATTGACGAAAACGCACATGAAAATGACTTCGACAAGGGCTCGGTCGCAAGTGAATCTCTCAGTGACGGAATTAGAGGCGGTGCACGGTTCCAGGTTGGGGAAGCTGTTGAGGCGGACTATGGTGGTGAAGGCACGCATTATCCTGGTACCGTCGAGCGAGTAAATGAGGACGGCACATACAGCATCAAGTACAGCGACGGAGACGCAGAAGATAACGTGCCCGAAAACCGCATTCGAGTTGCCACTGCAGTCGCACAGCCAAACGACAGTGAATCCAAAGATCAGTTCGCGGTTGGTGACAACGTCGAAGCCGATTTCGGTGGGGAGGGCACATTGTTTCCTGGCACCATCGACAAAGTCGTAGGCGATGGAACCTACGATATCAAATACTCTGATGGCGACCATGAGCGTAATGTGCCGTCAGCTCGTATTCGACGTCTCGACGTTGATACGAACCCTGATGAAGACGCCCATGCAAAGTTCAAAGTGGGCGACGCCGTTGAAGCCGATTATGGTGGGGAAGGCACATTTTTCCCAGGAAAGATTGATAAAATCAATGCAGACGGAACGTACTCGATAGTTTATGAAGACGGTGACGAAGAAGCCCGCGTACCAGAGTCGCTTGTTCGACCAGTGCAACCAACAGCCTCCACAAGCTTCGAAATAGGCGACCACATCGAAGCGCTTTACAATGGAGGAGACGAGTGGTTCGGTGGCACAATCGCTGGCAAGAACGCTGATGGAACGTATGCCATTGACTACAACGATGGCGATCACGAAGATGACGTGCCCGCTACTGAAGTTCGGCGGCCAGAAGGCGCAAAGTCAACGTGGCATGTCAACGACAAGGTGTTGGCGACTGCCGATGGGTCCGCTTGGCGCCCTGGTGTTGTTCAAGAGGTCGTTGACGATGGAGGGTATGTGATTCAATTTGATGATGGCGATGATTTGACCGTGGACTCACAAGACGTCAAGTCCTATCACGCCGAACCCCGCCAGGAGTCTGCACAGAGCGATGATGACGCAAGCATCATGGAAGGAGACGAAGTCACTGCGTAAGTATCCGTTGTCATCATGCATTCTCGTGGTGGCAATGGCAAAATGTGACAATGTGTGTGGTGCAGATACGACAATGATTCCGACGCGATGCAGCCGGCAACTATAATGAGCGTGAATGACAATGGCTCTTTCCACGTTAAATTCAATCACGACGGTCACGAGGACGAGAACGTGGACAGGGATGATATTGAACTGTGAACAAACAACGTTGATATCACAACATCAATAACGCAAATTACACATTCTCACAAGTTTGATGTCTCTGAAGTCTGCTGATGTGCAAGGTTCGTTGCTGCACTACAAGGCATCGGTGGTTGATTCATGAATGTGATCCAACAACTTGTACACTTCACAGTAGTGAGCCATTCTGGCATTGATATTGTTGAATATGGCGTCAAAGTCGGTGTTAACCAACTCCGTATCGTGTTCGTCCATGATAGTCTCTGCAATGTCAAGGTATTGCGCCTACAAAAGCGTCGATGATTGTGAGTCGCACGCGAGAAGAGGACCATGCCAATGTTTGACCTACCACCACAGAACTTTCCAAAAAGTTGTTCATGAACGCCTCCATGACTGTTAGGATCTTCTCTAAACTGTCGTCAGCAGATTCTGCACGCTCCTGCAGAATGCGCAGCTTGTCGTCACTCAATGCTGGAAATGTCTGCTGTATCCCCCGCACTTCGCAAGAAAAGCCTTCATTCAACTTTGTTTTAAAATTTTGGTGCACGCTGGGGAACTCTTGTGTGCTCACTCTTGACAGGAGGTTTTTCTTAAAACTATCGACTTGGCGCAAATTGATCTTCTTGAACACCGGATGTTGGAGGAGTAACACTGAAAACAAACTGGCTTCAGCACTCACAGACGTTTCAACGATGGAATCGATCATGATTACAAGCGCCTGCATCGCAGAAAACAAAGAAAAGACAAAAATATACATTGAGGGATTGAGAAATTGACAAAATGACTAAAACGGGGCCACACATCCGCAGCTGGCGGCCACCGTAATGTGCAGTCTGCACGCATACCTGGTCGAGTTTTTCAATGCAATCGTGCGCGCCGGCCTTCGTTACAATGTCACGCCCAATGTCAACTTCCAAGTCGGCGGGGAGGGGCTGTTGTGACACATGGCGACGCAACATCAAGTACGCGTCAGACACAAGGTCGCCCCCAAAGTACTTGAAGTATTGGATGTCGAACTCGACACGTGCAATTTCGGCAAAATATGTATCCACCAGCCAACGCTCCGCACGCTCACAGTCAAATTGCAGCTTGCCTGTGGTATTCTCGTATTGAATGCACTCCAGCTCGACAAACCGACAAAAATCGTCCAAGGCCGCATTGTACGAGCTCTTCTGTTTGAATGACCCCTGCATGTGGGTGAAATCGCTCGATGAAACGGTTTGAATCGCACTAGTTCGACCGTACTTGTTGAAATGGGTCTCCACAAGGTCAACGACTTTGTTGTGGCTTGCTGACAAGTATGTTCCGAGCGCCAATGGCAAGATCCCAATATTTTGACCGTTTGGCAGGCACAACGATACTGATGACGCTACCGACAGCGCAGCCTCTTTGGGCGTCGTACGGCCACATAGTATAGGCTTGCCGAGGTGCAGGCCAAAGCTCCACCCTTCTTCGAATCCTTGCCATGCTTGATGCCAGTGCGTGGTACCATTATTGAGTACACTTTCAATGGAGATGGCAGAAGCATCATTTTCGGAAATTCTACGATCGAATTTAGTAGTGACCAACTTCATCCACTCCAGTGCGTGATGAAGGCAGTGACTAGCGGCAACATCGTTTGGCTGCATAATGAACGCATGAACCAATGGAAAATCTTCTCGCCTCATTTCGCACTGAAATTGGAATGTCGCTCTGGTAAAAGGTTGTCGGTAGCGAAACAGTAAAGGCGCGCCCAAGAGTCGATCTTGTGCAGAAATATCGTCAACATTGCGCTCCACGAGCATAGCGGTGACGCGAAGTTCGTTTGGGTCGCAGCAGTCTTTTTTCAACCCTTCCAGAGCATGAGACGTGCAACCATCGCCCATAACAGGCATGACAATTTTCCTGCTTACCGCCACTTCCCACTCAACCCGAGCTTCCTTGGTAGACAAATGGGCACTTGCGGGGACGTCGCCAACTGCTGAGAAATTGTCCACAAAATTTGACAGTACGGCATGCACAAGTAACTCGGTGTCCTCCGCATTCAGCCCAAGCACGGTTTGAAGACGGTCAGCATCTAAAATGAATCTCGACTTGAATAGGTCTGTAAACAAAGTTTTGGAGGATTCTGTTGGATGCATGAAGGATTCTGCATGCGTCAGCCAACTTGGGCCCCCAAAAGTAGCCCCAATCAGCAACGCGGCGTGAAGCAAGAGTCGTTGCGTGCAACACGCTCGCGCCGGGACCTTGCGTAACGAGCTGCTGGCACTGCTCAAATCTGAGGTACCCTCAGTCCCTTTCTTCAAGCAGTAGAGAGGTTTAGATTGATCCAATGGAGTGGAACTCAAAAACAGGGACGTGTTTCCTTGCAAAGTCGGGTCAACATCACGATCGTATTGAAGTTCACCGTCTGGACGCTCCGATTCAGGATCAATACCCTGCGTCCACGAACCAATATAGGCAATTTGGTTGTGACGTTCCCCTCCAATCTTTACCCCACACGTGGAACAGTCGTTGATCTGCGTTGGTCTTCCACATGCATCGACACAGTACGGATGTCCGTTGCGGCAATAAAACCACCGCCCGCGTCGACCACTTGCAAATACCATGCTTTGCATAGTATAGAAAAGATCATCCATAGGCATTTGTGGAAAGTAGCTGTCTTTCAATCGAGCAGGGCGAAAAAGAACCGACGTGAAAAAGTCAACAAGCGGGCACTTATTGTGATGGCCGTCGCTCAGCGGTATTGTGGCGATGGCAGTGATATGGACCAGGATCCGAATGTGCAGTATTTCCTCAGTTGACGACTGTGGACCCAAGAACAACGGGTTGTCTGTGTGATTTTGCACTTCGGACAGATTGGTGAAGAAGCGCAACATATTTGTCATCACAGGGTCAACTTGCAGGGAAGCTTGTCCAACATCTGAAAGCCATTTGTTCAGTTTTTGTGCCTGATCCAGAATGGTTGTCGGCACGGACGACAGGGGTTGTTCAAGAAGGCAATAGCAGGAAGAAAAGCACGCAATGAGCAACGCTCCGGGCACGTATCCACCCAAGCCGCTGTCGCGCATTTCTTTCAGAACGGGAGTCAGGTTGGTACCGATGTCAGCATTCCCTGATCGAAGAGTGTATTCGACTGCAGCAGTTAGTTTGTGAGCACCAGGGAACGTTCCCAACGGATTTGAGGTTGGCATGTTGCTGCCACTCACCCAACGTTGCACGTGCGGGTGAGCGACACTGCTGCAAGTTTTGAAGACTTTGTACCACTCAGCGTTCGCAAACGCCTGGTGACGAAGAATTCCGCGAAGGAAATTCAAGCCACGCCGCCGCTCCACACATTTCAGAAAGAACAGCTGCAGGGATTGGTGGTAGCTGTTAGTCAGTGACAGCCTGGTACCAGTTTTGTGGCTTGGAATGACCAAACATGAATTGACCTTTCGCAGCAAAGCACCGAATTGTTGAGTGGTTTCTTCTGAACACACTCGCTTGTGCGGCGGCTCACCACAACCTTGATCATCGTCAACAACTCCGAAAGAATTTCTTGACAGAAAGGCGCCATCACACAGTAGACTGGCGAAATAGTCAAGGACAGCTCGACCCAAAGATATGACGTCCAACAGTTGCATGAAGTCTTGATCTCGTTTGTGGGCATCAACAAGCAATGCCGAGTCGCGTTCGAAGCGATCAGCGGCATCAAGAGCAGCCTGCAACTTTTTCTCAGTTCGTAACGATGCTGCAATAATATTCTCCCGTGCGTATACATAGCATACACAGATCGGTGCATCAACAAAACCGGAATCTGACACCGATTTTGACATCTCAGTGCTTAATGACTCGCAAACAAGAGTTATTGTGGCAGGATTATCCATGTCTAAAAATTGACGCATGAGTGATAGCCGTGACGACTCCGCCAGAGAAATCTTGCTTCCAAGGCTTGCATCTCGCGACAAAAATTTGATTGTGTCTTGAATTAGTTGCTCCTCGACTTCGAAATTTGATGGTGTGGGGCCACAACCAAACCGTGTTGCAAATGCAAAGTGGATTAGATACTCGCTCATGAACTGAGAGAAAGCTGCAGCCACATGTGACCGTTGTGCGGGTTCGACTTCGGATTTCGCAATGTTCGCAATCTCGAAAAGTTCATTGAAGAAGGCGTGCGACCCAATGTTGGTGTCACCTGCACTCAATGCAGTCCACAGTGCGTGATTGGGACTGTAGCCATCTTCGCCAAACAGGCCTTGCGTTCGAAGAGTGAAGGATGTAACGAAAGTTCCATAAAGGGACAAATGCTGCCAGATCGAAGACAGACGAGCTGCCAAATCCTGAATGTGCTTTTCTGAAGCTGATTGGCAGGACTCGAAAATACCTCGTACATCATCGTTGATGGAATCGAACACTTGTTTCCAGTGGGCTGCCGGCAAATCTTTCACAAGTAATACCATAATCTGCAGGATGCAGTCTAAAACAGTCAAATCAACGACAGACACAATGACGGGACCAGTGCCGAGAGCCACAACCGCAGCCAGACAGTTGCGGAATGCTGTTTCTTGGTGCCGGGGCAGCAAGGAAAGTAATCGAAGATGTGAGGAAATTGACTCCGAGTACTTCCACCACCGCAAATGGATATCGCTCGCGTAGCGGCAGCTAGAACCACACAGCACGTTCATAGTGGTATCAACAAAATTGGCTGCGACCGCGTACGATGCACTGTCTAAGTTGTTGTAGTCGTTGTCGAACACTTGCATAAACAAGAAGTCGTACGTATACTTTTGGAGTAAAAACTTCGGCAAAGCGTCACTACCATTTTCAAGGTCTCCACTCAAATTGAGGTGATGAATGGCATACAACCGGTCGTGAAGCGACACCTCAAGTGTGGACAAAGACTCCGTCGTGAGTTGAGGCACAAACAATGGACGCTGCTGTTCAACAAGGCTGGCAACATAGAAGGAAAATGGAAACTGGGATTGGAATCGCACATCGGGTTGCAAGCCATCATCTTGAACATCGAGCAAAGTCCACGTATGGCTGCCACGCGGACGGGAGATAGACATTGTTGGAAATGACCTTCGGAACAAATTGTACCACACCCGTTCGAGGTCAACGCGCTCACGACGAGGCAATTCCTGCATCGTGTGCGGGTCAATGATATCTAAAGCTGAGTTTCTTTCAGCATGAGCAAGCATGGCCGACAAGCATTCACGCGTTGCACACAAAATTTGGTGGTTCAAACAACTTTGGAACGTCCCGCGAACCAAGATGTCACTTTCTGTTGACAACTGGAGGCTTAATTCCAACTTTTGCGCTTTCATGATCGATTGTATCGTGCTGGTGATGAGCTCCAAGAAAGAATGCTCAGTTTCCCGCTTCATGGCAACCAACGCCTGCAGCTGACGAATTTTCAGTTCGAAGAAATTGGTTCTAGTGAGGAACGGCATCTTAAGGTTCATAAGAGCAGTTCGAAACACGGATCCAAATATGCGTTTCATGTCCGCTAACGCGATGATTTCGTGCATTCCGCGCTTCATGGCTATCAGTTTCCGTACATCGGGCAGCCCTGATTCCTCAGCAGATTCAATTGCATCCACGAATGCAACATGCCACCGCTCATTGAAGTCAACCGGAAGCAGAGGTGCGGAATACGTGCGAGGCATGTGAACCAACAGCAACACGTGTTTCCGTACACTGTTCTTCGCTGATGGTTGCCGACTGCAAACGGCAGTATGTTGCTCGATGATGTATTTCGCATGTTCAACCCTTTGCGGCGATGAAGTCGTTGGGTCACACTGAACAATGAGAAGCTGCAAATCAGTGCCCTCTGTCATTGTCTCGCTCCCACTTTCATCTTCATAGAAATGCTCGATGTGTCCGCTGAGATCCTGCTCGCTCGAAAGTTGGTGCAGTGCTATTTGGGATGCAGCTACTCCACGGCACTGTTCAGTGACGAGTGTGGCAGTGTGCTGGTACACAGGTGCATACGTTACAACCATGGTCTGAGAAGCAAGATGATCTTTCGACGGTGGCTCTTGACGCTGTAACACGAAATCTGTCACGAAGGACGCCAGAGTGGCGTGCTGTTGCTCGTTGAAGTAAACTTCGCAAATGTTCACTCCAAATTCGGCTTCAACTTGGCCAGATGCGATTTGAACAGCATCGTTTTGCAACAACCACCGCGACGCGGTCTCAGGAGTGGCACACCACAGAAGTCGCTTGATGGCCGCGGTGAGTGCCGCGGTCGTGTCAAAACCCGCCTCCTGTCCAAAACAGAATGACTGGGCCAGAGAAAGAAGAGTATCCCGGTGGTAACCACAAAATGCTGCGCGAACTTTTCTTGCATCAACTCGTGGCTGGGCGTCAGCAGAAACGAAGGACACATCCACAAACGAATTGACAAATGCGGTAAGCTGGCGTATTGCTCCCGTTATTTTCATACTTTCCTGATCATCATGAATCAGAGATTGCCGAGTGAGCACCTGCTTCTCGAACCTGTTGAGCAACGGCGGTGCCAAGCGCGTGTAGGCAGCTTCCTGGTCAACGAGTACCACAACGCGAAATTCTTTGGCCAAGGGGCACAGCACATAAGACGTTCCGAACGCCAATCGTGCATACAATTGGCCGCCGTGCTCGGTGTAGTTTTGATTCAGTAAGTCATACAAGGTCTCGAAGAACCCGTCACGTGAATGTACAAGGATGACCGTGCGACCCTCGGCCATGCACTTTTTAACTCTCTGGAGATGCAAAATTATCTGCAGGTCAGAGTCATCGGCGGGGAAATCAGAGCCAAACAGGATTTCAGTGCGTGAATGGCTCAACAATTTGTAATCAAACAGCAATGACAGCGCCACTGTGGCATTGGTCTTGGTGAGCACCATGAGGTGCCGTGACTCCTGCATCGCTCCAATGTTATCGCGGATTAGCCGCAGCACAGGTTGCCGTTTCAGCTCCAAGAGCGACTGCGGTTGACCCAGTTGCTCGAAGAAAACTTGGAGAACCGACTCCATGTCGCGAGGACGACCACCGAAATTTCGTTGCAGCGCATTAAGCAACAGCTGGTGGTCAAGATCTGCGCCTTGACCGCTGGCGACGAGCATCTTGATGTCAAAATTCACTTTCTTCACTAAGGAGTAGTATTCTCGCAGACCCCAAAAATCCGCTTGCGATTGATTGCGATATGTTTCACGTTGTTGGGCGACCACATCGTAGAACGCCCTTGCGAGTGCTTTTAGATGCGGCCTCAAAGCTTCCCCTTCCACAATTCCAGCTGCGGTGACTGCCAAGTCAGCGGCCGTCGGGGCAGGACGGAACAAGTGCACGGCCCGATTCATTTTCGCTGGGTCCAACGGCCAATTGGAGATTCCAACAAGAGCCTGACACCCGTGAGCATCGTCCAGGAGTTTGTGTAAAACTTTAAGAGGCAAATGCGGGGAATATTCAGCCAGTCCAACTTCGTCTAACAACACCACCACGACTGTGTTTTGCGCTTCCGTAGCAACCCGTTTTGCAGAAGCAAACACTTGCTCAATTCCGTGGCTGGTTGATTGAGGAGAGCACTGGTACGGAAAGACTTCCACTGCTGGAAGCTTTTGCAAAAACTCATTGCTCGATGCATGCCCGCGCAAATTCGACTGTATAAGTCGCATAGCTAACGATTTCGATGAACCAGGCACTCCAATCACAAAAATAGGGATGCGATTCAGCACGGAGAGCAATATCATAAACAAATTTTCGCACAGGGCCTCATTTCGAGCAATGCCTTTGCCGATTCTCATGTGAGAGATGAATGTCGTTTGCATAGCCTCCAACTCGCGTTCGAAAGTTTTGGCGCTCAACTCAAACCACGTCGCATTCTGCAGCTCTGCCTCATGAATTTCGCTCGCTTTCGATTGTGTTTTCGACGTCACTTTACGTTTTTCAATTTCAGCGACTCGAGCTAAGTGTTTCTGCATCAAACTGTCACGGTGCCCTGCCAGTCGCTCGCGCAGTGCTGCCCGCACAGAGCGGTCGAGTCGAGCATGATAGCAGTAGGCGATGGACATTATTGTTGCTGTGCGGACATGCGAGTACACCTTCGGGTCCAAGCCCCAGAAGTCAGCGATGGTCCAACCTTCTTCGGTCCCATATTCATTCGCTAAATGAGTTGCGAACCACTTAAAAATGAGCGAGCATCGGTCCACGTCCCGTAGCGATGCCGCGGACCGTTCTCCGTTGTGCTGTTCACGAACAAACTCCTGCGACGCACACACTAACTGCGAAAACAACTGCAAAAAACCCGAAACTCGATTGGTTGCTTCGCGCCTGGCGCCTTCGGCAACAGCTTCGAACGGAGCCCTTTCGGCATCACTCATCTCCGCCCATTGCGATCGGGTCCGCTGGGCATCTTCCGCCAAAAATATCTCCTTCGCTGACTTTACTCGCAACGAAAAATTAAGATGCTTCGCAAGCTTGGGTTGAACATACAGTTTCTCTGTATCAGCATCCAGAGCTCCAAAGTCATAAACGTGATCCATCATCGATTCTGGCAGCGGAAATACTCTATACACGAGGTCTTTCATTTCGATGTGTTCAACATCCTCCGCAACGCCAGTGGTCACGTCTGTCGATGCACCTGTGGATGAAGTCAAGCCAACAGATAAATGTTTCATCGCCTCTGCTGAGGAATTCCTTCTTCGATACGGATTGCAAGCAGCTATGACTTTAAAGTTCTTTGGCAACGATATTCCCTGCAAAGTCCGATCGCAAATCAACTCCTTAAACAAAGCCATGCTGTCACAGGTGTTGACCTCGTCCAAGAATACCACAAAGTATGGAATCGTGACTGGCACCGCAGGAACGCGACGGCCCTCCGATTTGTACTTCTTCTTCAGGTCTTTGACAAACTTGTCTAGTCGCGACTGCTGCTGGCAGAAGTCTTTGTATTGCTCCCACACCCAATCCAAAACGTCTTGATCCGTCATGCCACCATGAATGATGAGCGTACGCAGGGGAGCTCGTATCAATGCACACATCTGGCGCAACAAACTGGATTTGCCACAACCAGTTTCGCCCATGATGATAACAGGTAGGTCCGCCTGTAAGCGACCGAAAATACTCAACATTTTTGCCATATTATCAACCGTCATGACGTAGCCTGGCGGAGCTTCTTCAGGTTTCTCAACCCTACAACGTGTACACATTTCTTGTTGAGTCTCGTAGCGCATCTTTACGCCGGTCACTCGCGATTGGTTGGCAAACAATATGTCGAGGACTCCCGCCAAGTCTTCGATTGTTTGCTTGGCTTCGCGCTCCGAGATCAATGCCCAGTCGCGAGACAAATTGATGGACAAAACTTGCTCAACAGAAGAAAACATTTCTCGATCAATAAACCGGTGCGTGTGCTCTCGGTTCAGTGCAAAAATGGTCAAATTTTGGGTTCTCGAGGGATTCTCTTTTCTTGGAATGAGAACAGCAATCGGATGATCCGTGTCTTCCCAGTTTTTCATACGTTCGAACACTGTAATAGCGGGAGACAACAGTTCTGCTGCCAACGCATCATGTTCGTTGCGGTCCCGCTGCGCGGCAGCAGCTTGCTCACTGCTCGTTGAATTGTTGCTCAGCTGTCGACTCAATTGTCTGTTCAAACTGACAGTTCGCGACAGAACAGGGGCGTGGGCTCCCATAAATTGCTGGCCCCGAGGAACTACACGCTTGGCAAAATCGCGTGTGGTTTCGAGCAAAAGTAGAATGTACTGGTGACGAAAATTTCTCAGAACAGGAACGACAACCTGCTGCATTGAAATCTCGAAATTAGCCCACGCCATATTCCCATTCAGTCGCCGGAGCTGTGTGCCAAGATATCGAACAAAATTTGTGACTATTGTCCACGATGCAACATCAACAGGACCACTGGCCTCATCATCATTGTCGCTGGGTTGACCGGTCGACTTGGTAGCGTCGGGATCATGCAATTGACAATACTGGCACAAGATCCGGAAGCACTCCGGAGGAGACACGGCGATACTCTGAATGTTCAATGGCGCAGCTGCCTCACGAACTTTGAAAGCACCAAGCTGAAAGGCTTTGAGCGTGCGGCAAACGTACAACAGGTCATCGTTTTCTGCGACTTTAACATCAACCATTTCACCTTTGCGTTCACCATTTTTCTTGTATGAGATGTTGCCACTCAGAAAAGGTGTAGTCAACTGCATCGCTGCTGCATTCACCGATAGCGGTCGATCAAACCCCGCCAAAACGTGGCACATGCGCGTGAGACGGACCATCGACGGAGAGTTCGCCAGTTCAACATATATAGAGTCCATGGGGTCGAGGTGGAACACTTGTCCGCGGTGTCGATCACGTAATACATTGAGTAGGAGAAGTTGAAACAAAATTGTATTCACGCATCGAGGCACCACATGCGCGATGTCAATGTGAATAAAGTGTGCGTGAGAAGGACGCCCGTCGCTTGAAACTGTCGGAATTTTCAAGTTCTTTCGGAAAAGTGAGATCAAATTCTTAGTGGTGGTGTTTTCTCGGAGGCTGAAATGATAGTATTTCAATTGTGTCTTGCACTCCTGTTGCGCTTGTGCCGCTTTGTTGAGGATGAAATGTGTTTTTCCGCCTCCATTAATTGTGCTGGTGACACACCGAATTGTGCCACGACTCCGTTGGTTGGGTCCGAAAAAGTCCGACAGCTTTTCCCGCAAAGTATGTGGTTGCAATGGCGGGGCGGAGACAATGTACGATGACAATGCATTGATGACATGCTGGTCATGGAATTCGGACACAATGAACAAGGAGCTTGCACTGAGACACCCGTGACTCGTGATTGCGTCTTTCAACGTGTTGACAAATTGCATTTGCACCGCGTACGGCAGCCGGTCCACATTGACGGCACAGAAAATATAATCACCACGGCCATTTTCACGAGCACGAATGAATCTCCGTACCAAGAGTGATAGCTCTTCTTGGGTAGTTGAAGCATCGCAAAACAAAATTTCACCTGGCTCTGGCAGGCGTTGTCGCCTCACAAACACACTCAAAGCCATGTCCAAAGTCAAACCCGGTTGCTGCGGGTCACTCGACGCAGCAACCCAAATTGGAACATCGGGTGCAGAAGCTGCAGGTGATTGCGTGAGGGTACCTTCTTTGTTCGCAGATCTATTGTTCTGAAGTGGAATAAGCATGCGAGAAGCATTCACTACAGACTCCGTCAGAGGCGACAGCTCTCTTTTCTGCGTGCATTGCTGTAAATCTAAAACTTGTGCGAGTAGTGTACCCAAGCCCTCCAACGTGCGAAATGGCTCTTTGGGGTCAACATCTCCGCACACCTGCTGTACCAGTGCTGCTGATTCGGGCTTTAACAGTTTGACTACTGCTGCATCGACAGCATCAGTGGATGATGTCACCAAGTGCAGCAGAGACTTCAACATTCCAACGGACGAGTGATATTTACGTCCAGTTCGTTTCTGATCTTTATCCTTCAACTCTGTTGACATGGCGGAGTGCAACTTGACAACCGCCGTGAGGTGGAATCGCACACTCCACAACTCTTGCATCGTGTAAAAGTTCAGCAAGTAGCACTGATTCCGCACGGCGTCAACAACAAGTTTCCACGAATGCAATTGTGCAGCGTTGTTGCGAATAATTTGCTCAAGATCTTGACGTGCACGGTCCGTGACATCGTTGAATGGAAAGGAAACTTCCGTGCCGGCTTGGAATGCATAGTGACCAGCGAGGCACAAAGAGTGGACCTGCTGACTCATGCGCTCCAGAAGGTCAAGGTGTTTTGCAAAAGCAGAAAGCAACACCTTCACTCCGGCTGCCACACCAGGCTCGGTAGCTGTCTCTTGGTCCAACTCTTCCGAAATATCGGTCATCATGAGTTTTGCCCGCAGGTCCTGCAGGTACGACAGGTCACGGTCGGGTTGCTGCGGCATGCGAAGACGAAGCACTTCGGATTCTGTCTGGCTTGCAATCACTACAAAAGAGCCCCCGAGGTGGATTTTAACCAGTTCGTAGCAATTGCGAACACCATCTCCTTTTGTCTGCTTCTCCAAAACGTCCAATAGCTGGTCGTGAATCGACGCCAAGCTTTTCATATCAGCGAGCATTTTGGTGTCCACGGGCACGCGGTCTCCGAAAGCCATAAGAAATTCTTGAAAGGAGGTGTGCCGGCCGTCCTGCTCCACGTAGAGCACAGGTTGCAAACCAACCCGGACCCTCTTCAGCGATTCAATTCCAGACACAAGCTCTGGGTTCGTGATCGTGCCCAATCCTCTCGCGACCTGTAGTTTCTTGTCAAAATCATCCTGATTGTGATACCGTCGCAACCATCGCACCAACATAGGACTTTGCCCGAGATACGCCAAAAACGCGCTTTGTGAGCCAGTGAGTGATTCGGCAACATTTCGCACTGGGTCGAGCAACTCAGACACTGTTGCGAGGGTGTGAGCAGGCTGGTATTCCCGGCGCCACTCTGTTGAGAAGCGTTGAAAAGTACTGCGTAAAATGTCGATCATAGCGTCTTTTGGCTCGCCAACGAGCACGTCGTTGTCGATCCTGCCATCATCAAAGGTAATGTCGCTCTGCTTCAGCTCCTTTGTATCACTGGCCAGTGCAGTGAATAGGTCAACAATACTGTTCAATCGTGGTAGCAGTAGCTTGACGAGCGCAAAGTCCTCAATTTGTTGTTGCAATGCACGCTGTTCACTAAGATCCACCGCACATGCGAGCTCATTGACACAGTTCTCACGGAACCCATCTTCAGGAAGTGTTCCGAATGTAGCGTCCAAGGCGTCCATACAGATGGTTTGGCGTAGAACGCAACTCGTGAACTTGGACCATCGATCGAGCGCCAAAGGCACCCAACAAAATTGGATGAAAACTACGTCCAGCGGCTCCTGTGACGCCTCAAAAGTGTCAGATATGTGCCTGCCCTCATCATCAAGGAGTCCCTTTACGGGGTCCGAATAGCCAAAGCCAGGACACGAGGACAGGCCTTGCGTCCAAGCTTCGTCAGTTTCATGCAGGGCGAGACAAACGAAGTCCATCCACCGCAGTGCTGCTGTTGATAATTCGGACTTTAGTGAATCAACCGCCGCAGGCGCAATTGCTTTCCACAGCTGCCCCGGTTTAGTTTGTCCATCTGACCGCTTTGCGCTGCTGGCCTGCAATACTGCCTGATTGCCTGGGGGACGAATGCTCTTCAGCAGTGTGCAAATAAAGTCTTGCCCCCGTGCGCGCACTTCAGCAGGTGGGCGAGGCCACTTCTGTATGTACTCGCCAGTGACTTTCCACAATTCACGAAACAACAGCGACGTGCGAAGACGATATAGTTCAGGGACAGCAGGAAAACGTTTCAGGGCAGATACCAGCGCAGTTGGGCCAGCTTTGATTTCTTGTAGCTGGTAGTTGTCGTCCGCAAGCCGCTGAGCGACACCCTGCACGCCCTCTTTGACGGAACGAACGTTTGTGGGCACGCGATAAACAGCGCGGTCTCCATCGTTGCAATAACTCTGAAAGAAAAACAAAACAGCTTCGAGCTGCTGATCAAACTTCACGAGCGTTGAACCCGCTTGTTCAAGATCATCAGTGGTGACATTGTAGTCTTTCGTGACCATGTCCAATACTTTCAGTGCTGCGGTCGGCTGCTGCAGCAGGGCTCGCAACGTACCCACAAACACCGTGGAGTGCTTCACCTCATAAGCCGCTTGCTGAATGGCGCATTTTGCCTTAGACAACAATTGAAAGAGTTTGGACGATCCCAACGCAGCTTTGTTGACCGCGTGCCACTCAAACATGCTGACTAATGAATCAGCAAATGTCAACACGTGAGACCAAGCGTCAGACGACAGGAAGTGTTTGTGCGGCAGCAGCGAGCGGCTGCTCTCCACGAGACAGAACTCTCCGTCCCGACTTCGTTGAAACAGTAAGAATTTCGCTACATCGTGCAGAGCATTAGGTGTAAAACTCTGTTCCGGATCAGGCAGAACTTGCAACTCTGGTCTTGCTCGTAGAAATTCACCGATGATGTATTGCGCACGCATCGGGCTGGGGTCGTTGTCAAAGTAATCTGTGACTACTGTTGATGTTTTGCGGAGCATGAGTTGAAGCAACTGAGGATGGACCACGCTTGCGATCATATCTTGGT
>ENA-OWNT01001646-OWNT01001646.1-seawater-metagenome-genome-assembly--contig:-NODE-1646-length-26965-cov-7.367859_pt1 | contig 26965 bp, 22 predicted proteins | sample MGYA00238136_ERZ651165 | MGnify/ENA primary metagenome ERZ651165 (study PRJEB26861, sample SAMN08777766) | seawater metagenome | isolation source: coastal seawater | place: USA: Florida | collected...
ACTGCGCGGCCGTCCGGGGTCGGGACGAAGCGCTCGACGCCGTCGGTCAGGCGGTGCCGCGCGTCGCTCATGGCCTCCAGGCGGCGGCGCATGGCGCGCACGGCGTCCGGCGTCGGGTCGGACAGGGTGGCCTGCACCGCGGGATCGGGCCGGAGCGCGGACACCACCACGAGGAAGTCGTCCGTCGCGCCCGTCGGGGTCACGCGCAGCCAGCTCCCCGGGCCGGGGACCGCGTAGGTGGTGTCGGCGGCGGTCCAGCCCTCCTGATCCCCCGTCGGATAGAGCGGCACCACGCGCTCCTCGCCCTCGAACCAGAGCACGGACGTCCAGGAGTCGAGGGACGGCTGGAAGGTCAGCTGGAGTCGCGAGCCGGCGTCGAGTGACTCCCCGTCGGACAGCGCCTGGAGCGAACCACCGATCCGGGACTCGGTCACCGCGGCCGCGGCGAGGCGCAAGGTGGGCGCCGTGGGGGGAGGCGGCTTCTCCGTGAAGACCACGACGGCCGCCTGGGCGAGCAGGGTGACGACGAGGAGCCGCAGTCCGGCGCCACGGGCCTGGAGCGGTAGGGGGGTCATCACAGGCCCTCCAGCTCGTCGATGCAGTCCTGGCGGGCGGTGAGATCACGCTCGAGGGTCAGGAGCGCGCCCAGCCTGGGCCGGTGATCGCTGTCGGTGCCGGCGCTGGCGCGGAGCAGGGTCGCCCGCAGCCGCTGGACGGCCGGGACGATGTCCCCCAGCGTGGCTTCGACGCGGGCGATGCGTGGAGCCGACTCGGCGGGCGTCAGGTCGAGCCGCTCGAGCTGCCAGGACAGGTCCGCGGCCAGCGCCACGAGACCGGCCAGCTCCCGCTCGATGGGCTCCAGCGCGCGCCGCCGGGTCCCGCGGCTCGCCTGCAGCGCCTCCCGCAGCGCCCCGCGGGTGGCGCGCACCTCGTCACAGACGGCCTCGAGGAACCGGCTCCGACGGGGCCCGGTGGGCAGGCGCTCCACGAGCTTGAACGGGACGTCGGGGAAGAGGGCCTGCCAGCGGTCGATGGGGGCCAGGCCGTCCTCGCGCCAGACCATCACGCCGCCGAGCAGTCCGATTGCGATCAGCATCCATCCGCCGGGCACGCCGACGTGCACGCAGGCTCCGGCGATGACGACCGGCACGACGGCGCGCAAGCGCTGGGGGCGGAAGCGCCGCGGGCGGTGGCGGCGGACAGCGGGCAGGGTCTGCGAGGTCTCAAGAGCGGTCATGGGAGATCTCCAGGCGGGAGAGGCCACTGCGCGTCGCGACCCACACGAGGTCGCCGTCGCGCGCGAGGCCGGTGACGTCGTCGCCGGCGAGGCCGTCGGCGGTGGACCAGGAGTCGAGGAGGCCGTCGGCGGTGAGGCGGAGGAGGCCGCCGCCCATGGTCCCGAAGAGGACCGTGCCGTCGTCCAGCGCGAGGATCGCGTCGGGGTTTACCCAGCCGCTGGGCAGGCCGTCGACCTCGCCGAAGGTGGACCAGCCGTCGGCGCGGCCGCGGGCGATGCCCTGGTCGTAGGTGCCGGCCCAGATGGACCCGTCGGACGCCACGGCGACGCCGTTGACCCAGCTGTCCGGGAGCTCGCCGCTCTCGTAGCGGTACTGCTCGGCGTCGGACGCTCCGAGCGACCACAGGCCCTCGAGCGTCCCCGCCCACACCCGGTCGCCGGCCAGGGCGACGCTGTAGACGTTGCGCAGGGGCGCTGCGTCGTCGCCCCCGAGCGCGGTGAAGCCGACGCCGTCGAAGCGCTGGACCCCGGAGGTCGTGCCCACGACGATCCGGGCGCCGTCCACCGCCAGCGCGCCCACGTGCTCATGGGCGAGGCCGTGCAGGACTCCGAAGGTGCGCACTCCGTCGTCGTCGACGCGGCTGAGGCCGCCGGAGGTGCCGAGCCACGCGCCGTCCGCGGTGAGCGCGACGTCGTTCACCTCGGCGGACGGGGTGGGCAGCGCCTCCCAGGCTCCGTCGCCGGCGAGCCACGCGCCCAGGTCCCAGGTCCCGACCAGCAGCTGCCCGTCCAGGGCCGCCACCGACGTCAGGTCGTTGCCGCCCGGGCCGTCGTGGGTCAGCCACGCGAACCCGTCGCCCTCATCGATGAGGAGGCCGCGCGCGGTCCCGGCGATCAACGTCCCGTCCACCGGGAGGAGCCAGCGCGCCTCGGCCCCGGCCACGCCGTTCCAGGGTCCCAGCCCATCTGGCGCGGGGGGGAGCGGGGTGGTGTCGGTGGAGCCGAGGCGGCCGGTCCGTCCGCCCGAGAGCGCGAGCACCGCCGTGCCGTCGTCGTCCGCGATCGCCCGGACGACGCCGCCGGGGAGGCGCTCGCCGCCCGGGAAGGTCTGCAGCACGCCCCGGCGGTAGCGGCTGATCCCGCCCGGTCCGCCCAGGACGACGCGGTCGCCGACACGCTCTGTGGTCAGGATGAAGTCGCTGATGAGGCCGCCGCGGGCGACGAAGAGCCGCGAGCCGCCGTCGTCCGAGCGCACCCAGAGGCCCGCGCCCGCCGTTCCGGCGATCAGCTCGCCGTCGAGCCGCGCGAGGGACGTGATGCGCCGCGCCCGCAGGCCGCGCGCCGGTCCCAGGGCCCGGAAGCCAGCCGGATCCGCAGGGTCACCGACGAACACGCCCTCGCCCCAGGTGGCGACCCAGAGCAGCCCGTCGTCGACGGCCAGGTCGGAGATCCGGGCGGTCCCCAGCGACACCACGGATCGGATGTCGAGCAGGGTCTCCCGGTCGCCGGACGGGTCCGGCAGGCCGAGGTGGATGATCGACCCGCCCTCGGTCCCGACGACGACGCCGTCGGCCCAGCGGGCGATGGCGGTCAGCCGGTGGTCGGGCAGCCCGTCGGCCGTGGTCCACCAGCGGGAGGAGCCGGGAATCGACGGGTTCACGTGCAGGAGCCCGCCGCCGCTGGCGATCCAGACCGCCCCGTCGATGACGACGGCCGCGCGGGTGTCGTCCGGGTCGGTGACCGTGGCGGTCAGCTCGAGGCGCGCCGGGCTGCCGATGGAGACCGGCGTCGCGACGGGCTCGGCCGGGGTCGGAGTGGCGGACGCGCGGTCCGGGTCGGAGAAGGAGATGACTGGTGCTTCGTGGCCCCACCGCATCCACCCTGCGAACAGGGAGGAGAGGTTCGGGAGCAGCGCCGGCACCATTGCCGACGCTGCCCCCAGGACCAGCACGCTGCCCCACGCAAAACGTGCAGTCCTGGTCTTCATCACTGAACCTCTCCCGCGGCCGCGACCGCGCTGTCGGAGATCTCGATGGGCTCGACGACGGTGTGGCGGTTGCCCGCGACGTCCGTCGCCGTCACTTCCAGTCGGTAGGTGCCGGCCGCGGCGTCGGCGGGCAGCGCGAGCTCCCCGTGCCAGCCAGCCTCGGCGTCGGCGTGGCTCACGAGCAGGACCTCGAGCTCGAGCTCCGGCACGCGGGCGACCACCGCCTTGATGTCCACGAAGGCCTTGGCCCGCGCCGCGGCGTCCTGGCCCAGCGCCTGCAACATCTCGTTGCCGAGCTCCAGGAAGCCGACGATGGGCCGCGCGGTCATGGCGAGCATCCCGCCGGGCACGAGCTGCTGAGGGTTCCGCACGTCGACGCGCAGCACCGGCGCCTTCGTGTCCACCGTGTAGGAGATGCGGAACCAGCTGGTGTCGCCGTCGGCCTCGGTGACCACGACGTGAATCCAGTAGACGCCGTCGTCGGTGGCCTTGGGGACGAGGAAGCGCGTGGTCCACACGGTCTGGTCCGCGTCGTAGACCAGGTCCTTGACTTCACCGAAGGGAAGGAAGGCGGTGACGGCGACGGCGTCCGCAGCCGCGGGGATCTTCAGGACCGGGTCGCCCGGCTTGATGCGCGCGGGCGACAGGGACGCCACCCGCGGGTCGACGTGGGCCACGAGCGAGGTGTACTTCGTCGCGAACTGCCACTGGGTGGACAGCGCGATGATCTCGGCCTTCGCCTCGTCGGTCTCGCCGTACATGCGGATGTCGGCCATGAGGTGCTCGGCGCGGCGCTTGGCCCACAGCCGGCCCACCCAGGGGTGCTCGTTGTCGAGGGGGTCGCTCCCGTCGCCGAAGCGGACGGGCAGCTCGAGCGTCTTCTGCTTGCCGCCAATCGTCCCGGTGACGGTCAGGGTGGAGGTGCCGGTCCCGCGGTAGCGGCCGGTCATGACGAGGCGCTGGCCCTTGTAGACGTCCGGCGTGTCCGACGGGTAGCCGCGGTTCGGCGTGATGTCGGGGCCGAAGTCCAGCGCCAGGTCCGTGAGCACCGGGCGGCTGATCTGGGAGTAGAACTGGGCCACGACGGTGTCGATGGCGACCGACCCGTCGATGTGCGTGTAGCCGCCCCGGTTCTCGCGGCCCATGCGCTCCAGGAACGTGCGGTTGACGTCCGAGCCGACGCCGAACGCGAAGATCCGCGTGCGCTCGCCCATGTTGCTGACCTCGATGGCCTCCAGGGTCTCGGCGGCAGAGCGCGAGCCCAGGCCGTCGGTCAGGAACACCAGCGCCGTGGGCCGCTCGCTCTTCGCCAACGTCTCCAGGGTCGTGTTCACCGCGCTGTAGATGTTCGTGCCGCCGCCGGCGCCGAGCTGGTCCACGAACTTCGTGGCGTCGACGCGGGACTCCTCGTCCAGCGTGCGGATCCCCGTCTTCCACGGGTTCAGGCTGTCGTTGAACGCCATGATGTGCAGGCCGTCGCCCGGGTTCATGAGGTTCAGGCAGGCCTTCAAGGCGTTGCGCGCCTGGTCGATCTTGTGGCCGTCCATGGAGCCGGAGACGTCGAACACGAAGGCCACGTCCTTGCGCACGATGGCCGCGTCGTCCGTCTCCTCCTGGGGCGCGACCATCGCCACGAAGTAGCCCTCGTCACCGGTCTCGGCGTAGGTGCGGAAGGCGAGGCCGAAGTCCGAGCTGCGCAGCGCGTACTCGAGCTCGAAGTCGTCGTCCGGGATGGAGTCGTGCAGGGCCGCCTCCACCAGCACGCCGGTCGCCGTGGCCGTGGAGTGGCTGGGGATCGACGTCCGCGGCGTGCCCACGACGGGCTTGCTCTCGTCGATGCGCACGCGCACCTGCAGCTCCTCGATGGGGGGCAGTCCGGTGCTGGCGTAGTCGATGGGGTGGGAATAGCGGACGAGACCCGCCTCGTACGGCAGCAGCTCGGAGTACACGACTTCAAAGCGGCGGGTCTCGCCCGGAGCGAGCTCGGTGAACTTCGCGGAGAAGGTGTCGGGGTCCTGCTGGCTCAGCAGGCTCGCGTCCTGCCCCTGTGCGGCGGCCTTTTCGAAGGTCTGCTCGGCGTCGGCCTTGGCCTGCAGCCGACTCGCGACGCGGTGGCCGTCGACCCAGAAGGCGTACTCCTGGACCGAGGCCCGCTCGGACAGCGGCAAGAGGTAGGTGCCTCGCAGCGGCCCCGGGGTGTCGTTGCGGAAGACCTGGACGAGCGTCGTGGTGGCGACCTGGTCGACGATCACGACGTCCACCTGCTGGCTCACGACCGTCAGCGACGACGGCGCCGGGTGGTTGGGGTCGTCGGAGATGGGCACGACCACGCCGGCGTGCACGGGCAGCGCGAGGAGGAGGAAGACCCAGGCGAGCAGCAGGGTCGCGAGCGTCGGACGGGAGGGAGGTGAAGACATGAGCGTTCCGGCAAGCAAGGGGCGAGGGGTGTGTCGCCAGCCGGAATTGCAGTGGGTGTGCCAGAGATCGAAACGCAGTGATCTCAGCCGCTTACGTGGGTGCGTCCGCGGGTCCGTGGCTGTCTGGACACGCCGTGATCCCGTGCGCCGTGGACGCCGGGACACGCCTGCGCCTGGAGCGCGCTTTGCAACTTCTTGACAAATAGACTGGTCGCGGCACGAGTTCGGCCCTCCTCTTCTCTCCGACAAAGGGCTGGGAGAGAGAGCATGAGCAACACGCATCGCATCCTGGGACCGCTGGTGTCGGTCCTCATCCTGGGACTGCTTCCGGGGCCGGCCCACGCCGTGCTGAACGGAACCGAGGGAGGCGGCTCACCAGAGTCCGTCTATCTCGTAGGGGGCCTCGGCGGTGTCGGCACGGCGTGGACGGCGCGGTATCCGCGCTGCATGGTGACCGCCGACCACATCCTCCCGACCACGGTCCTTCGTGACGGCGAGACCCAGAACATCGCCGGCAACATGGCGCGGCCCACGGCGGGCGATCCGCGCAACGCGTTCAACGACGTGCGGATCATCTGGCCGACGAACTTCCAGGGCGCCGGTCGGCTCGACCTGACGGGCACCGCGCCCCTGGAGGTGAGGCCCGACGCGACCACGGCGATCGCGGTCCCCGCCGTCGTCCTCGGGCCGGGCAACCCGATCCCGTGGGCGAACTACACGACGCGCGCCCCGCTCCTGGTGGAGGGCTACGGGCTGTCCAACGCGAACCCGGCGTCGGCGGCGACGCTGCGGTTCGGGGAGTTCAGCGCCATCGGTCGGGCCAACGGCCTCGCCGCAGGGAGGGACGACGGCAGCGCGTGGTTGTTCTCGAGCGACAACGGCTACGGCATCTGCACGGGCGACAGCGGAGGGCCGCTCTACAACAGCCTCGGTCAGGTGATCGGCGTCGTGATGGGCTCCGGCAACCCGGCGTGCGACCCAGCGCCGACGGACGCGAGCGGGAGCTACGCCACCAACGGCCACCAGGGCTTCGCCGTCGGGTTCTCCGCGGAGGCCGCGGGGGACGCGCTGTCCACCTGGGACTGGCTCGACCTCGGGATCGAGCTGGTCTGCGGCAAGCAGCTGCGCGTCGACACGGTCGGCGAAGGGCGCGTCGTGGGCGACCGCACGGGCTCCGAGGTCCGATCGTTCGAGGACCGACCGGTGCTGAACGCCGAGATCGACTGCGCCTGGGACGACTCGACGGACGACTGCATGGACGTCCTCCACTTCGAGGAGACCCTGGCGCTGACGGCGGAGCCGGCGGACGGGTGGGCGTTCGACGAGTGGCGGAGCGGCGACGACGGTGACTGCCCGTGCGATGGCAGCGACGACCCCACCTGCACGGTCGACGAGGGGGATGTGGGGATGTACAGCGCCACGCAGAGCTACGACCACGGCTCCTGCATCGCGGTCTTCGTCTGCGAGATCGATGAGGACGGTGACGGTGTCCCGGCCTGCGAGGACTGCGACGACACCGATCCGCTCGTCGGCGCGGAGGGCCCGGAGCTGTGCGACGGCATCGACAACGACTGCGACGGCTCGGTCGATGAGGAAGGGGACTACGCCATGAACCGCGACGCGGACGGCGACGGGTTCGGCGACCCGGCCGACGTGGCCTGGTTCTGCGACTCGGAGCCCGGCTGGGTCGAGGACGACACCGACTGCGACGACACGGACCCGGAGATCCATCCCCAGGCGTACGAGCTCTGCAACGGGTTGGACGACGACTGTGACGAGACCATCGACGAGGAGGCCATCGACGGGGCTCCCTACTACCCGGACGCCGACGACGACGGGTACGGGCACTGGGACCCGGCGGGCGAGGCCTGCACGCCACCGCCGGGACACGTCCAGGACGACACGGACTGCGACGACACGGACTCGCTCGTGCATCCCGCGGCGAGCGAGCTGTGCGATGGGCTCGACGACGACTGCGACTTCGAGGTCGATGAAGACGGCGCGTGCGGCGTGACCTCCGGCGACGGCGGCGGGTACGACCCCGCGGACGACCCGACCTGGGACGACTACGGCTGGGATCCGACGAACGACGCGTCGACCGAGGAGGCCTCCTGTGGGACGGACGCAAATCCGACGCCGTGCGACTACGTGTTCGAGGACACCACGTACGGGTACAGCACCGACGCGGGGTACGACGCGGGCTCCGACGCGGGGTACGACGCGGGCTCCGGCGTCTGGTGACGGTCGCGGGGGCGCTGCAATGCTTGCAGTGCCCCCGCCGTAGCCCCGCCGGACGGCGCGGCCGGATGGAACCGAACGCGCCTTGACCCCGTGGGGGCGCGGGCCGATGATCTGCGCCCCTCAACACACGCTGGAGACATCGACCTCATGGGCCTGTTCGACTTCATCAAGGGCGAGCTGATCAACGTCATCGAGTGGACCGATGACTCCCGCAACACACTGGTCTGGCGGTTTCCCGTCCAGGACAACGCCATCAAGATGGGCGCCCAGCTGACGGTCCGGGAGGGCCAGGCCGCCGTCTTCATCAACGAGGGCCAGCTGGCGGACGTGTTCACGCCCGGCCGCTACGAGCTGACGACGGCGAACATGCCGATCCTCACGAAGCTCAAGAGCTGGTCCTACGGCTTCGAGAGCCCCTTCAAGGCCGAGGTCTACTTCATCAGCACGACCCAGGTGACGGACCAGAAGTGGGGCACCCAGAACCCCATCATGCTGCGGGATCCCGAGTTCGGCCCCGTGCGCGTCCGGGCCTTCGGCTCCTACAACTTCCGCATCACCGATCCTGGCAAGTTCATGCAGGAGATCGTGGGCACCGACGGCCACTTCACGACGGACGACATCACGCGCCAGCTGCGCTCCCACGTCGTGTCGAGCTTCACCGACCACCTGGGCGAGGCGAAGGTCCCGGTGCTGGACCTGGCCGCCAACTACAAGGAGCTGGGCGCCAAGATCGGTGAGACCATGCAGCCGGACTTCGACGGCTATGGCCTCGGTCTGACTGCGTTCCTCATCGAGAACATCAGCCTGCCCCCCAAGGTCGAGGAGATGCTCGACAAGCGCACGTCGATGGGGATCCTCGGCGACATGGGCAAGTACACGCAGTTCCAGGCGGCCGAGGCCATGGAGGCGGCGGCGAAGAACCCCGGCTCCGGCGCGGGCGACGCCATGGGCATCGGCGCGGGGCTCGCGATGGGTCAGGCGATGGCCTCGGCGATGGCCGGTGCGACGGCTGCTCCGGCGGCTGCTCCGGCGGCTGCTCCGGCGGCTCCTGCGGCGCCGAGCGGCAACGACCTGGTGGCCCGCCTCGGCAAGCTCAAGACGCTGCTGGACGCCGGCCTGATCAGCCAGGACGACTTCGATGCCAAGAAGGCGGAGATCCTCGCTTCGATCTAGCTGCGCCGCGCACACCGGCGGCCAACGGCGAGGTCGTCCAGTCGGATTCCCTGAGCGCCAGATCCCTCTGGTAACTTGCGCCTTGTATGGCGGAGCGGGACCGAACTGCGCGACACACGACGCCCGACGGCGAGTTCGTCGGCGACTACCGCGTGCTCGACAAGCTCGGCACGGGCGGCATGGCCACCGTGTTCAAGGTCCGCGGGCCGGACGGCCGCCACTACGCCCTGAAGGAGATGCGCCCCCAGCAGGAGGCGGAGCGCGAGATGAAGCGGCGGTTCCGCCAGGAGTTCGAGGTCACCTCGCGCCTGGACCACCGCAACATCGTCGGCGTCCACGACTTCTTCGCTGACCAGGGCACCTTCCACATCGTCATGGACTGGGTCGACGGGCTCGACCTGCGCTCGGTCTCGCACTGGGCCGGCACGCTCGACGACGGACGCCTCGCGCGCATCGGCGTGGACATCGCGGCGGGCATCTCCCACGCCCACGTGCAGGGGATCCTGCACCGGGACCTCAAGCCCGAGAACATCCTGCTCAGCAAGCGCGGCCAGGTGAAGGTCGTGGACTTCGGGGTGGCCCGCGTGCAGGGCACCCGATTGACGGCCACCGGGATCATCGTGGGCTCGCCCGCCTACATGAGCCCCGAGCAGCTCGCCGGCGTGGGCGGGCAGGATCTGACCGAGGCCGCGGACATCTACTCGTTCGGCGTCGTCCTGTACGAGCTCGGGGAGGGGCGCGACCCCCTCGGTCTGAAGAAGCACCAGGACCTGCTGACAGTGCTGCGCGCGAAGCGCAAAAAGAAGCCGCTTCCGTTCCGTCGGCTGGAGGATCCGGCCCTCCAGGACATCATCACGGCGTGCCTGGAGCCGGAGCCCGAAGACCGGCCATCGTCCATGGAGGACCTGCGCAAGCGGCTCCTCAAGGTGGTGCGCAACGCGTCCATCCGGCGGGACGACCTCAAGGAGCTCGCCGCCGTCGCGGTCGCCAACCGTGCCAGCAAGCGGCGGGTCAAGGGGCCCGCCGCGCCGCCATCCTCCGCGCTGCCGCCTGCGCCCGCTCCCGAAGTCCGGCCTCCGCGCGTGCCGGTGCGCCAGGACGAGCCGCCCCGGCGCGGGACGACCTCGGTGGATTGGGGCATGCCGGCGTTGCCGCCAGCGATGGGCGGCTCACGGGCCACGGTAGGCGGGGGAGGGCTCGCAGTGGCGGCGCCCTCGCCCGGTCGATCCGCCCGAATCGCCTCCAGCGGGGGCGAGCCCGTCGCGCCCGCCGTCGAGCGCGGTGTGGACCGCTGGTTCGACCCGGCCCCAGCCGGCGCGGTGGCCGCCGGTGAACCGACCGTTTCGGACGATTTGCTCGAGGTTTCTCGCTCGGTCACCTCGGGACGGGTGCCCAGCCGGATCAACGATCTGAGCTTCAAGGGGCGCCGAGCGGGTGACGGACCCGGCGTTCTGAGTTGGCTGGCGCTGCTTCTGTTCGCGGGCGCCGTGGTATTCTTTGGGGCCTCTGCGTCCCTTACAGGGTCCCCACTTGGCCTCCTCGAGCGCTGGATCCCGATGCCCTGATTGACGCTGCGGCGAGGGCACCTTGGCGGACAACGAACACACGCTGATCGATCAGGTCCCCAGCTCGCTCCGCAGTGAGGCGAAGCTGGCGCAAGAGCGCACGCCGCGCACACCGACCCTGACGATGATCTCAGACCCCGAGCCTGGGCGTCGCGTGTCGATCAACGTCCGAAACCGCGCCATCTTCATCGGCCGCGACGAACAGTGCGATCTGAGCATCGACGACCCGTCCGTCAGTCGGCGCCACGCCCGCATCTACACCGAGAAGCGCGCCGGGGAGGCCCCCGCCATCGTCCTGCAGGACCTCAGCAGCACGAACGGCACCTTCGTCAACGACCACCCGACGGACCGCGCGCAGCTGTCCAGCGGCGACACCATCTACCTGGGCGACGTCGAGCTCCGGTTCGAGATGCTGGATCCGGTGGATCTGGCGTACCTCGATGGCCTCGAGCGCGCCGTCTCTGACTCCGAGAAGGACCCGCTGACGGGGCTCCTGGGCCGTGTGGCCATGGATGACCACGTCCCGCGGCTGGTGGAGCGCTGCCTGGAGAACGGCTGGCCCGTCTCGGCGGTGATGCTGGACCTGGACCACTTCAAGAAGATCAACGACACCCGAGGCCACGGCGCGGGCGATCAGGTCCTCCGGGTGGTGGGCGCGCTCGTGCAGGACGCGGTCCGCAAGGAAGACCTCGCGATCCGCTACGGCGGCGAGGAGCTCCTGATCATCCTCGCCGGAACCCGCCGGCTGCATGCGCTGCTGATGGCCGATCGCCTTCGCGACGCCATCGCGTCGACCCGCTTCCCGGCCATGCCGGACCTGTACGTCACGGCCAGCCTGGGCGTGGCGGAGCGGCTGCCGGACGAGGAGCTCGTCCACTGGATCGATCGCGCGGACAAGGCCCTGTACCGCGCCAAGAACGGTGGCCGGAACCGCACCGAGGCTGCACCCTCGACGCTCACGTGAACGCTCCGTTCGACCTCGCCGCGCTCGAAGCCGAGCTCGAGATCGTGGTGATGGACGCGGTGGCGGGCGGACCGCTCACGGACAAGCTGCTCAAGACCGTGCGTCGCGTCGTGGAGGCGCGGCTGCGTCCGAAGATCGGGAGCTGGCTGCGGGGCTACGAGGTGACCGCCACCGGGGACCCGACGGGTACGGGGATCCAGGTGGACATTCGCCTGCAGACGGCGGATGCGGTGAAGCGGGTGCGCCTCGGGGTCCAGCCGTTCGGGTAGGGTTCCCGCCATGTCCGTTCGCACCCTGGTTTCTGTCCTGATCGTCCTCCCGCTCGTGGGCTGCGGCCCATACGACGGGGGCGGATCGCTCACTGCACAGCACGACTCGGGCCTCGTCCAGCAGGTCGACCTCGAGGGCAACGCCAACAAGCCGGCCGACGTCGCCGCGGCCGAAGAGGCCGAGCGGCTGGCCCGCGCGGAGGCCGAGCGGAAGCGCGTCGCCGAGCAACGCGCCGAGCAGGAGCGCATCGCGGCGGAGAAGGCCACCGCCGAGGCGAAGGCCGCCGAGGAGGCCGCTGCCGCGGCGGAGTCGGACGAGCCCGCCGCCGAGGAGCCCGGCGAGGGTGACGCCGTCGCGGACGTGGACCCAGACGCCGTCGAGGCGGAGGCCGGAGAGCCCGCAGAGTCCGACGGCGCCGATCCCTCCGAGGAGCCGTCCGAGGAGCCGACGCTCCCCCCCGCCGTCGCCATGAACCCCGGGATCGCAGCCGAAGGCAGCCTCGCGCAGCTCCTCGCCGAGGAGGCTCGCCTCCAGGAGGAGGCTCGGCTCCAGGAGGAGGCGGCCGCCGCCCCTGAGGAAGCCGAGGCGACGGCTGGGGATGCGGCACCCGAAGAGGCCCCGATCGAGGCCGGCGAGGCGCTCCAGCCCACCGAGCCGATCGCCGCGCTGGATCCGAGCTCGGACGCCGTCGCCGCGGTGCCCCTCCCCGGGGCCGATCCGCTGGCCGAGCCCGCCGCCGAGCCGGAGGTGGAGCAGGTTCCGCCCGCCGACGCTGGGGCCACGGGCGTGCTCCCCCCCACGTGGACCCCCGGCAGCGTGCCGCCCTGCGATCCCAACGACCTCGCGGCCACGCCGCTGCGTGACCTGGTGCTGAAGCAGACGTTCGGCGACGGCTCGGACGCGAAGGGCCTCCTGCGGTCCAGCAAGGGCGATGAGTTCGTCGTCCAGAAGGGGTCGGTGGTTGGCCCCGACGGCGCCCGGGTCGTGCGCATCGCGCCGGGCGAGGTGCTGCTCGCGGTGATCCAGTTCGACATGGCGGGCAACCCCGTGCTGGTGCAGGAGTCGCTGCGCATGGACCAGCCGCGCTGAGCGATCCGCGCGCCATCGCGCCGGCCCTGCTGCCCTGGTTCGACGCCCACGGCCGCGCGCTGCCCTGGCGCGGCTGCGGCGACCCGTACCGCATCTGGGTCAGCGAGATCATGCTCCAGCAGACCCGCGTGGACGTCGTGATCCCGTACTACCACCGGTTCCTCGAGCGGTTCCCCACGGTGGACGTCCTCGCGGACGCCGACGAGGAGGAGGTTCTGGCCGCGTGGTCGGGGCTGGGGTTCTACCGGCGGGCGCGGAACCTCTACGCCGGGGCGCAGCAGGTCGTGGCGCTGCACGGCGGTGAGGTGCCCCGCGATCCAGCGGCCCTCGGTGCGATCAAGGGCATCGGTCGCTACACACTGGGGGCCATCCTCTCCGCAGCCTGGAACGACCCCCTCCCGATCCTGGACGGCAACGTCATCCGCGTGCTGGCCCGCGTCTTCCGGGTCGACGGGCCGCCGGACCGCTCTGCGACGCTGAAGGTGCTGTGGCAGCTGGCAGAAGACGTGCTGCCGGCCGATCGGCCCGGTGACTTCAACCAGGCCGTGATGGACCTGGGGGCGACGGTCTGCAAGCCGACGGGGCCTCGCTGCGGCGCCTGCCCGCTCGCCGACGTCTGTGCCGCGCGCGCGGCCGGGGAGGCGGAGGACTTCCCGCGCCCCAAGCGCCGGCAGAAGGTCACATTCGAGGAGCGCGTGGCGGTGCGCCTGGACTCGGACGATGGGCGCTTCCTGCTCCATCGGCGGCCCGACGGTGGGCTCCTCGGGGGCATGTGGGAGCTCCCGTCCGCGACCGTGGCGGACGGCGGCGATCCGGAGCGAGCAGCGCGGGAGCTGGTCGAGGACCTCCGGCTGGCCACCTCCCTCGAGCCCGTGGGCGTCGTCGAGCATCGGTTCTCCCACCGACACTGGACCGTGCGGGTGTTTCGCGGACGGGTGACCACGTCGGGAGCGACGGAGGGCCGGTGGGTGAGCGCGGACGTCCTGCCCGAGCTGGGGCTCCCCACGGTGAGTCGACGAACCATCGACGTGTCGGCCTGCAACGCTGCGCTGCGCTGACACCGCGCCCGACGGACGCCAACACTGGGGTATGACGGCGGCGATGGTCAGACCCGAACGCCCGCGCTCCTGGTGGAGCCCCGACGGACGGCTGCCCCAGGCTCTCTCGTCCGGGCCCGGTGGTCTGGGCGCCGATCCGACCCGCCTGGTGTGGCTCACGCGGCTGCGCTGGGTCGCCATCGTCGGGCAGATCGCGGTGGTCGTGCCGGCCATCCGCCTGGGCTGGCTCGCCCCGGCCCTGCTGACCTCGTACCTGTCCATCGTCGCGGGTCTCGCCTTCTTGAACTTCGCGACCGGCCGCTGGATCGTGCGGGACCGGAACCCCGGCCGCGACATGGTGCTCGTGCAGCTGACGTTCGACGTCATCGCGCTCACCAGCCTCCTGCTGCTGTCCGGCGGCGCGTGGAACCCGCTGGCCCCCCTGGTGTTCGTGCACGCCGCGCTCGGCGCCCTGCTCCTGAGCGGCCCGCGCAGCCTCGCCCACCTCGCCCTCCTCCTCTTTGCCCTCGCATCGATCACGCTCTTCCCGCTGCTGCCGCCGGCGCTGGAGGCCCGCCCCACGCCGGTGAGTGTGGTGCTGCCGTCCCAGGTGCTCGTGGCGGGGGTCATCTGGGGGTTCACGCGGTGGCTCACCGGCACGCTGAACGAGCACCGCCGGCTGCTGCTGAACCTGAAGGGGCACCAGGAGCGGGGCGATCGGCTCCGCGCCGCGGGCGCGCTGGCGGCGGGCGTGTCCCACGAGCTCGCGACGCCCCTGAACACGCTCCGCATGCGGCTGGCTCGCCTCGGCCGCAGCAAGGTCCCCGAGGACGACCCGGATCTCGTGGCGGCGCGGGACGCCGCAGCCCACTGCGAAGACGTCCTGCGGAAGATGGTCGGACGCCAGCTCGAGCCGGGCGAGCTGCGGATGGAGCCCGTGGATCCCGTGGTCCTGGTCCGGCGGATCTGCGCGAGCTGGTCGACGAGCAGCCAGGGCGTCGACCTGCGGGTCGGCGCCCCTGCGACCGCACCCGTGATCCTGCCGACCCTCGCGTTCACCCAGGCGCTGCTGAACCTGCTCGACAACGCCGCGGAGGCCATGGCGTCGCTCGATCCGCGCGCTCGGCCGGTGGACGTCCGGGTGGGGGTCGAGGCTGCGATGCTGCGCGTAGCGGTCGCCGACACGGGGCCCGGCTGGCCTGACGTGGTCCGGGAGAACCTCGGACAGCCCTTCCTCACCACGAAGCCCGACGGCCACGGACTCGGGCTCTACAACGCTCACGCCCTCGCGGTCGCCCTCGGCGGGCGCCTGCAGCTGGAGGATCGGCCCGGCGGCGGCGCCATCGCCGCCTTCGTCGTGCCCCTCGAAGCCTTCGCCCCGGGAGAACTGCCATGAACGCCACCGACCGCGTCGACCTGTTGATCGTCGAGGACGACGACGGGCTGCGGGAGACCCTGGGGCTCGAGTTCGAGGATCGCGGCTACCGCGTCTGGCAGGCCGGGAGCCTGGAGGCGACGTTGGGGCTGCTTCAGCAGGGGGTGCGTCCGCGGTTCGCGGTGGTCGATCTGCGGGTCGGCGTCGACAGCGGCGTCGAGGTGATCGAAGAGGTGCTCGCCGTGGCGCCCGCCGCGCGGGCCGTGATCCTGACCGGCTACGGGAGCCTGTCGTCGGCGGTGGGGGCGATGAAGCGCGGCGCCGTGAACTACCTCGCGAAGCCCGTGTCCATCGAGCGCCTCGAGCGCGCGCTGTGGACGGACGACCCCGATCCCCAGGAGGTCGCGGTCCCCCAGACCCGCGAGAGCCTCGCGCTGCACGAGCGGGAGTACATCGAGTACGTGCTGCTGCAGTGCGACGGGAACATCAGCAAGGCGGCGCGCTGGCTCGGCATCCACCGGCAGAGCCTCCAGCGCAAGCTGCGGAAGTTCCGCCCGGGCTGACCGCTCCCGGGTGCAGCCAGAAGTTGCGTTGACACGCACCTTGGCGCCGGTACCATCCGGCCGCCTCATCTGGAGAAGTGGCTTCGTGGACTCCCAACCCCCTGTCAGCACTGATGAATCCGGCGCTGGACGCTCGTCCGGCCTGATGGTGCTGCTCGCGTTCGTCGGCCTCATGTGGGTCGTGATGGGCGTGGGATCGACCGCGAAGTACTTCCAGTCGGAAGACCACATCGGCAAGACGCTGGCGCACATGGTCGAGGCCGGCAAGACCGCCACCATCGAGCAGTGCGTCGACGAGGTCCTCGCCTGGCGCCCCCAGTGCACGGCGCTGGTGGGGCTCTGCGACGGCTCGATCGACCGCGTGATGAGCGCCTGCCTGGCCGGCCAGGACCGCACCAACGAGTGCCTCGCCCTCCGCGAAGACATCGGGCACACGGGCCTCGGAGTCGAAGAGTGTCGCGCCCGCGGGATCGAGCGCCGCAAGGGGCAGGACAAGGAGTGCGCGAAGTCGTACGGCCAGGTGTCCGCCTACTGCCGCGAGCTCCTGCCGGACGAGTTCGCCCACGTCGTGCTTCCGGGAGACAAGCGGTGAGCAAGCCCTCCATGACCCGGGACCTGTGGGCCCTGACGAAGCCCAAGATCACGCGGATGAACGTGCTGATGGCCCTTGGCGGGTACGCCCTGGCGGGCGGCCTGTGGGAGCCGACGAAGGTCCTGACGGCCCTGCTCGGCACCGCCCTTGCCGTGGGCAGCGCGAACGTCCTGAACCAGTACCTCGAGCGTGACATCGACGGCCGCATGGCCCGCACGGCCGGACGCCCGCTGCCGAACCAGCGCATGGCTCCGCAGGCCGCCCTGTGGTTCGGCATCGCGCTCGGCGTCGCCGCAGTGGTGATGCTCTGGGCGCTGGTGAACCCCATCACGGCCGGGCTCGGGCTCTTCGCGCTGCTGGCCTACGTCCTCGTCTACACGCCGCTCAAGCAGAAGACCCCGCTGTCGCTGCTCATCGGCGCGGTGCCCGGCGCGATTCCCCCGCTGATGGGGTGGACGGCGGCGACCGGCGTCATCGACCCGGGCGGAGCGGTGCTCTTCGGGATCCTCCTCGTCTGGCAGCTGCCCCACTTCCTCGCCATCGCGCTGTACCGCAAGGACGACTACGCCCGGGCCGGGTTCAAGACCGTCCCGGTGGTGCGCGGCGACCGGGTGGCGAAGGCCCAGGCCGTCGCCTGGTCCATCGCGCTGGTGCCCATCACGCTCGCGCTCATCCCCCTGGGGGTGGCGAGCTGGCTGTACGGCGGCATCGCCCTGGCCCTGGGCGCCTGGTTCGTCGGGTGGTCCCTGCGCGGACTCCGCCCGGACGCCGGCGTGAAGTGGGCGCGCGGGTTCTTCCTCTTCTCCGTCGCGTACCTGCCCGCGCTGATCCTGGCCCTCGCCGTCGACGTCAGCATCTTCTGAGATGAGCGACGCGACGCCCTTGCGCTGGTACCAGAACCCCTGGGTCTGGGGCGTGATCTTCGGGCTCGTGTTCATCCCGCTCATCCGGCCGCTGACGCGGCGCGTGCCCGAGCCGCCACCTGTCGTGGGTCAACTTCCGGCGTTCACCCTGGTGGACCACGAGGGTGAGCCCTTCGGCAACGAGCAGATGGCCGGGGACGTCTGGGTCGTCGGCTTCTTCTTCACGACCTGCCGCACGCTCTGCCCCCGCATCCTCGCGGCCATGAGCTCGCTGCAGGAGAAGTACGTGACGTACGGCCACGACGTGCGGCTGCTGGCCGTCACGGTGGATCCCACCGTCGACACGCCCGAGGTGCTGGCCGGGAAGGCCGCCGAGATCGGCGCGGAGCCCGGCGTCTGGACGTTCGTCACCGGCGAGCACCCCCAGGTGAAGGCGCTCGTCCAGGGCGGGTTCAAGACCTACATGGGCGACCGCGTCATCGACGAGGACACGGGCCTGGTCGACATCGCGCACACCGAGCGCCTCGTGCTCGTGGACGGGCAGGGCGGGATTCGCGGCTACTACGCGATCGACCAGCTCGGGCTCGACGAGATCTATCACCGCTCCCGGCACGTGCTTCGGGAGCAGAAGAAGCAGCGTCGCGCGGAGGCCGTGTCCAGCGGTTCTTCAACGCTCGACGTGGCTCCGCATCATTTTGCTGCATTGTCCGCCGCCCCCGGATCCGCTTTGTAGGGGCACCCGCCGGCTTCCTTGGGGAGACCCAGGGCCGCCGGTTGTTGACGTACAGGGGCTCTGTTAGCCTCCGCGCGCTTTCGACCAGGGGACGGTCGAAAAGCCAACAAAAACCGGACCCTGAGACAGCTCGGGGAACACCCACCCACAGAGGGGCAGGAAGTGGCCGTCATCTTCCCCCGCTGGACCAACCATCTCCCGACCGTGATCGCCGCCGTGGTGCCTCTGGCCCTCGTCGCCGTCGTGGGAGCGATCTGGTACTGGTTCTCGCCCTGGTTTACCGACGTCGGATATCAGCCCGAGCAGCCTGTTGCTTTCAGCCATCGGCTGCACGCAGGCGAGATGGGCATGGACTGTCGGTACTGCCACAACACCGTCGAGCGCGCCGCCCAGGCAGCCGTTCCGCCTGCCGCCACCTGCATGAACTGCCACAAGGTGGTGAAGGCAGACAGCGACAAGCTGGCCCTGGTGCGCGACAGCTTCGAGAATGGCACTGCCATCGAGTGGGCTCGGGTGCATCTGCTCCCCGATCACGCCTACTTCGATCACAGCGCCCACCTCGCCGCTGGCGTCGGCTGCAACACCTGCCATGGCCGCATCGATCAGATGGAGGTCGTCACGCAGGACCAGCCGCTCAGCATGAGCTGGTGCCTCGACTGTCACCGGGATCCCGGCCCGAACCTCCGGCCGCGTGACCAGGTCACCAACATGGCCTGGGACGAGGACCCGGACACCGCTGACTACACCCGCAAGACGGACGAGCAGGGCCACCCGATGGACGTGTCGGGCACGCGGACCCTGCAGCCGCCGAACCACTGCTCGGGGTGCCACCGATGAGCCGCCTCAAGATCGCGAACCAGAAGCGTGAATGGCGCTCCCTGGACGAGCTGGCAGGCCAGCCGGACCAGGAGATCGCCGTCCTCGAGTCGCCGCAGGGAGCCAAGGAGTGGGAGCAGACCGAGGGTCTGAGCCGCCGTGGCTTCATGGGCGCCGCGGGCACCACGGTCGCGGCCTCCGCCGCGCTGCTCTCGGGCTGCATCCGCAAGGAGGCCGAGTTCATCGTGCCCCTGAGCGAGCGCCCGGAGGACCGGATCCCCGGCACGCCGCTCGAGTACAACACCGTCGCCAGCCTCGGCGGGACGGTGCTCGGCCTGCGGGTCAGCTCGATGGACGGTCGCCCGACCAAGGTCGAGGGCAACCCGAACCACCCGAACAGCAACGGCGCGGCCAGCGTGTTCGCCCAGGCCTCCATCATGGGCCTGTACGACCCGGACCGGACGCACGTGCCCCACAAGGGCGCCGAGGCGGCCACCTGGGCCGACGTCGACGCCTGGGCGAAGGGCGCCATCTCCGGTGACGGGGACGGCACGGCCATCCTGCTGGACGACTCGAACTCGCCCACCGTGGCGCGCCTCCTCGGTGAGCTGCTCAAGAAGCACAGCCGCCTGCGGGTGTTCCGGCACGACGCCGTCGGCGGCAACGCCCGCGCGGGCGCCGCGCTGGTGGGTCTCACGGGGCACACCCAGGCGTTCTCCCTCGAGAACGCGAAGGTCATCCTGTCTGCCGATGCGGACTTCCTCGGGACGGACGGCGACGTCGTCCGCAACAACCGCGGGTACGCCAGGAGCCGCGCGGTGACCGAGACGAAGGCCGACATCAGCCGCCTGTACGCGGTGGAGCCCGGCTTCAGCAACACGGGCGCCATGGCGGACAACCGGCTCCGGCTGCGCGGCTCCGCCATCGGCGGCTTCCTCGCGGCGGTGGCCACCAAGGTCTTCGGGGCCCTGGGCTCCACGCCGGCGGGCAGCAAGGACGTGATGGTGGCCCTCAAGGCCGACGCGTCCGGCAACGAGGCCTGGGTCGACGCGGTCGCCAAGGACCTGGTCGCGAACCAGGGCAAGTCGGCGGTCCTCGTGGGCTCCGGCCAGCCGGCCTGGGTCCACGGCCTCGGCATGCTGATGAACGCCGCGCTCGGCAACACCGGCAAGACGGTGAAGCTGGTCGCCAGCGACGTCCTCCCGGGCCTGCCCGGGCTCGACGAGCTGGTCGCGGTCATCAAGGCCCGCGGGGTCAAGACGCTGGTGATGCTCGGCGGCAACCCCGCCCTGACGGCGCCGGCGGAGCTCGACTTCAAGGCGCTCATGGGCTCCGTCGCGACGACGGTGCACCTGTCGGACCGGCTGGACGAGACGTCGCGCCTCGCGACCATGCACGTTCCGGTGAGCCACTACCTCGAGTCCTGGGGCGACCACGTCGCCAGCGACGGGACCATGGGGATCCAGCAGCCGCTCATCGCCCCGCTGTTCGGCACCATCAGCGCCCCGCAGCTGCTCGGTCGCCTGCTGGGCTCCGAGCTCAGCGGCTTCCAGCTGGTGCAGGAGACGACGAAGGGTCTCGCGGGCGGCACCGCCTTCGGCACGGCCTGGCGTCGCTGGCTGCACGAGGGCGTCGTCTACGGCCCCGCCGAGGGCGTGGTTCCGCTGGCTGCGGGCTCCGTCGCTCCGGTCGCGGCGCCCGCCGCTGCGATCGAGGACGAGAGCGCCGAGGGCGAGCCGGTCGAGGGTGACGTCGACGGCGGGGAGGCCCCCGCAGAGGAGGTCGCTCCGGTCGCGGTCGCCACCTGGGACTTCTCGAAGCTTGCGGCTGCAGCCCGCGCAGCCGGCGCGGCCGGCAGCGGTCTGGAGATCAGCTTCCAGCTCGATCCGCGCGTCTACGACGGCCGCTTCGCGAACGTCGCCTGGCTCCAGGAGCTGCCCTGCCCGGTCAGCAAGCTGAGCTGGGACAACGCGGCGCTGGTCTCTCCGGCGACGGCGGGCAAGCTGAGCATCGAGCGCGGCGACCTCGTGGACCTGACGGTCGACGGCCGGACGGTGCGCGCGGCGACGTTCCTGGTCCCCGGCATCACCGACGACGTGGTCGTCCTGACGCTCGGCCACGGGCGCGGCGAGGTCGGCGGACGCTTCTGCGGGGGCGGCTTCAACGCCTGGCCCGCGAAGGGCGCGAGCTGGTTCGCGGCGGTCGAGGTCAAGAAGACCGGCGAGAACCACAAGCTGGTGACCACCCAGGAGCACGGGCGCCTCGACCCGAAGCTGAACACACCGGTGGGCGTGTACCAGCCGAAGCGGCGCCCGATGGTCATGGAGACCACGGCCACCGAGTACGACGCGAAGCCCCACTTCGCGCGCCACGAGCCCCTCTTCGCCCTCAAGTCGATGTGGGAGCAGCCCAACGTCACCGGCGGGCACCAGTGGGGCATGGTCATCGACCTGAACAACTGCACCGGCTGCAACGCCTGCACGGTCGCCTGCAACGCCGAGAACAACGTCCTCGTCGTCGGCAAGGACCGGGTGGCGAAGGGTCGCGAGATGCACTGGCTGCGCCTCGACCGGTACTTCACCGGCGCCGAGGACAACCCCGAGGTGGTCTTCCAGCCCATCGGGTGCGCCCAGTGCGAGACGGCGCCCTGCGAGCAGGTCTGCCCCGTCGGCGCCACCTCCCACAGCCCCGAGGGGTTGAACGACATGGCCTACAACCGCTGCATCGGCACGCGGTACTGCGCCAACAACTGCCCCTTCAAGGTGCGTCGCTTCAACTACTTCAACTTCGCCAACGAGAACCACGACGCGAACGAGCTTCTGCGCATGCAGATGAACCCGAACGTGACCGTGCGCTTCCGCGGCGTCATCGAGAAGTGCACGTACTGCGTGCAGCGCATCTCGGCCGCCAAGGTGGCCGCGAAGCGCTCCACGAACGACGGCATCGTCACCGACGGCACCATCACCCCGGCCTGCGCGCAGACGTGCCCCGCCGAGGCGATCACCTTCGGCGACATCAACGACCCGAACAGCATGGTGAGCAAGAAGAAGGCTTCGGTCCGCAACTACGCGTTGCTGGCTGACCTGAACATCCACCCGCGCACCTCGTTCCTCGCGAAGATTCGCAACCCGAACCCCGAGCTGGCCTGATGAGCACCAAGGTCTACACAGAGGACAATCAGCTCGCGGATCCCGTCGCTGAACGGGCTCCGCTTGTCCTGGGCGGCCTCGACTTCCATGACGTGACCGAGATGGTCGTGCGCCCCGTCGAGGGGAAGACCCAGCCCATGTGGGTGCTGGCCTTCCTCGCGGCCCTCGGGCTGCTGGGCGTGTACGGACTGTCCGTCGCCTGGCTGGTCTGGGAAGGCACCGGCGTGTGGGGCCTCAACAACCCCGTCGCCTGGGGTTGGGCCATCGTCAACTTCGTCTTCTGGGTCGGCATCGGCCACGCAGGCACGCTGATCTCGGCGATCCTCTTCCTGTTCCGGCAGAAGTGGCGCACGGGCATCAACCGCGCCGCGGAGGCGATGACCTTGTTCGCCGTCGCCTGCGCCCTGAGCTTCCCGACCATTCACGTCGGGCGCATCTGGCTGCTGCCGTGGGTGTTCCCGATCCCGAACCAGATGTGGGCCTGGCCGAACTTCCGGTCCCCGCTCCTCTGGGACGTGTTCGCGGTCTCCATCTACGGAACGGTCTCGCTGCTCTTCTGGTACACGGGCCTCATCCCGGACCTGGGCACGATGCGTGACCGGGCGAAGGGCAAGATCGCCCGCTTCGCCTACGGGCTCTTCGCTCTGGGCTGGCGCGGCTCGCACCGTCACTGGGTCAACTACGAGGCGGCCTACCTCATCCTGGCCGGTCTCTCGACCCCGCTGGTGCTGTCTGTCCACACCATCGTTTCGTTCGACTTCGCGACCTCGCAGCTGCCCGGCTGGCACACCACGATCTTCCCGCCGTACTTCGTCGCCGGCGCCATCTTCAGTGGCTTCGCGATGGTGCTGACGCTGATGATCCCGTGCCGCGTCATCTTCCAGATGAAGGAGCTGATCACCGTTCGCCACATCGAGAACATGGCGAAGATCATCCTCCTGACGGGCTCCATGGTCGGATACGCCTACGCGATGGAGTTCTTCATCGCCTGGTACTCGGGCAACGACTACGAGGTGTTCGCGTTCGTGAACCGCGCCTTCGGTCAGTACGCCTGGGCCTACTGGATCATGATCAGCTGCAACGTCATCACGCCGCAGCTCTTCTGGATCAAGAAGTTCCGCACGACGCCCATCATCGTGTTCGTCCTGTCGATCTTCGTGAACATCGGCATGTGGTTCGAGCGCTTCGTCATCACCGTGACGTCGCTGGCGGCGGACTTCCTGCCCTCGAGCTGGGCCTACTACAGCCCCACGATCTTCGACCTGGGCTGCCTGATCGGCTCGTTCGGCCTGTTCTTCACCCTGTTCACCCTGTTCGTGCGGTTCCTCCCGATGGTGGCCATCGCCGAGGTCAAGACGGTCATGCCCGAGGCGGACCCGCACTGGCACGGCTACCACGACGCCCACGACGAGGCCGCCGCTTAGCGGCTCGGAGGGAACGATGGCCAAGAAGCTGTACGGCGCCCTGGCGCAGTTCGAAAACCCCGCGGAGCTCTATCACGCGTGTGAGCACGTGCGGGACGCGGGCTACATGAAGTGGGACGCCCACACCCCGTTCCCGGTCCACGGACTGGAGAACGCGATGGGCCTCAAGCGCTCGAAGGTCCCGTGGGTCTCGCTGGCGATGGCGCTGCTCTGCGGCACCATCCCGGCCTTCCTCGGACAGGCCTGGGTCTCGAGCATCGGCTCCCAGCAGGTGATCTCGGCGAAGCCGATGATCCCCTGGCAGGCGTTCATCCCCGTCACCTTCGAGGTGTCGGTGCTGATGGGCGCCGTGGGCGCGCTGCTCGGGATGCTCATGATCAACGGCCTGCCCCGCCTGCATCACTCGCTGTTCCGCAGCGAGATGTTCGAGCGGGTCACGGACGACAAGTTCTTCATCTCCATTGAAGCCCAGGACCCGAAGTTCGACGCCGAGTCGATCTCCGAGTACCTGAGCGGGCTCGGCGCATCCGCCGTCGAGCTCATCGAAGACTAGGGGCGAGCATGAACCGCTTCTTCACCGGGACGATGGTCGCGCTGGCCACGGCCGCGATGCTCGGAGGCTGCCGCGGGCAGATCTCCGACAAGCCGCCCATCCACCCGAACTGGAACATGGACCAGGTGCGCCGCTACGACGCCCAGGAGCCCAGCGCCTTCTTCCCGGACGGGCGGAGCTCGCGGGCGCCGCTCGAGGGCACCGTGGCCGTCGGCCAGCTTCGCGAGGACACCGTCCTGTACGAAGGGGTCGATGCCAGTGGCGCCTTCGTCAGCACGCTCCCCGAGGGCATGACGCTCGACGCGGCGCTGCTCGACCGGGGCCAGGACCGCTACAACATCTACTGCACGCCCTGCCACGACAAGGCCGGCTCCGGCAACGGGATCGTCAAGCAGCGCGGCTTCGTGCCGCCGCCCGACTTCTCGCAGGATCGCGTGCGTGAGATGCCGGTTGGCCAGTTCGCCAACATCATCGCGAAGGGCGTGCGGACCATGCCGTCCTATGCCGCGCAGATCCCCGCCGAAGACCGCTGGGCCATCGCGGCCTACGTCCGGGTGCTGCAGATCAGCCAGGGCGCGACCCTGGACCAGGTCCCTGCCGACGTCGCCGGAAAGCAGGGGTGGAAGTAGTCATGAGTGCACACGTCGCGCTTCCCACCACCGCCGAGTCCACGATGCCCGAGGGGCACTCGTGGCGGAAGATCCCGCCCGTCGCCATCGTGGCGGGCCTGATCGCCGTCGGTGTCGGCTTCGCTCTCGACGGGAGCGAGCACCACAAGCAGTTCTGGTTCAGCTACCTGGTCGCGTGGCTCTACGCCGCGAGCATCGGGCTGGGTGCGCTGTTCTTCACCCTCGTGCAGCACGCCGGTCGCGCGGGCTGGAGCGTGGTCGTCCGCCGCACGGCGGAGAACCTGGCGGGCACGCTGCCCGTCATCGGGCTGTTCTTCCTGCCGGTGCTCTTCCTGGGTGGACACGAGCTGTACCACCACTGGATGGACGCCGAGCTCGTGTCGCAGGACGCCATCCTGCAGGCCAAGTCCGGCTACCTGAACGAGGGCTTCTGGATCGGCCGGGGGATCTTCTTCCTGCTGACCTGGGCCGCGCTGGGTTGGTACTTCCGGTCCCAGTCCATCAAGCAGGACACCATGGACGGATCGGCCGCCGATCGCGAGGAGCACAGCCGCAAGCTGGAGCGCCGCAGCGGCCCGGCCATCGCCCTGTTCGCCCTGACGATCACGTTCGGCGCCATCGACTGGATGATGAGCCTGGACCCGCACTGGTACTCGACCATGTGGGGCGTCTACTACTTCGCCGGCTCGTTCATGGCCGCGCTCGCGCTGCTCGGCGCGCTGCACATCGTGATGCAGCGGGTCGGCCTGGTGAACCGCGTCATCAACGACGAGCACTACCACGACCTGGGCAAGCTCACCTTCGCCTTCACGGTGTTCTGGACGTACATCGCGTTCAGCCAGTACTTCCTCATCTGGTACGCGAACATCCCGGAGGAGACCTCCTGGTACACGCACCGGATGGGCAACAGCTGGGAGATGGTCGGGATCGCCATCATGATCGGCCACTTCCTCGTCCCGTTCGCCTTCCTCATGCCCCGCACCATCAAGCGGATCCGCGGCACGCTGATGCTGGGCTGCCTGTGGATGCTGTTCATGCACTTCGTGGACCTGCACTACATGGTCATGCCCGCCATGCATCACCACGGCGTGCACTTCACCGCCACCGACGCGCTGACCTGGTTCGGCATGGTCGCGGTGCTCATGGGCCTGTTCGTGTGGAACAGCAAGGGCGCGGCCCTCATCCCCATCCAGGACCCCCGGCTCAAGGAGTCGGTCGAGTTCGTGAACGTCTAGGCACGGACGCAGGAGTTCCCGATGAGCAACAACGAAAACGCCCCCGTCGCCGACAAGAACGTCGACGAGCTCGAGGCCCGCGGGGTCGAGCACGACGGTTCGCGTCTCCTCCCCGTCAGCGTGGTGCTGGTCGGCGCCCTGGCGCTGATGTTCGGCACCATCTTGATCTGCGCGCCGCTCGTGATGAAGGTCACGCAGCACCTCGTCATCGACAAGCAGCTCGCGCTGCCCAACGTCGAGATCGAGGAGCTGCGGGCGACCGAGGCGGAGCTGCTCGGCGAGCCCAAGAAGCTCGAGAGCGGCCTCTTCCGCATCCCGGTCGACGCCGCCAAGAAGGCCCTGATCGGCAACCCGGCGCTGCTCGCGTCCGCGGGCGCGGCCCCGAAGGCGGAGGTCGATGAGGCTGCCGCCGCCGCTGCCGCCGCCGAGACCGCGGCCATGAGCGACGAGGAGCTGGTGGAGCAGGGCAAGGCGCTCTTCAACGGCGCGAAGATCTGCATGGGCTGCCACAAGGCGGACACTGCGGATCGCCTGGTGGGCCCCGGCCTGAAGGGCATCTTCGGCAGCGACCGCAAGCTCGCGGACGGCACCACGGTCAAGGCGGACGAGGAGTACCTCAAGGAGTCGCTGCTCGACCCGAACGCCAAGATCGCCGAGGGGTTCCCGCCCGCGATGACGCCGCAGACCTACACGGATGCTGAGCTGGCTCAGATCCTCGCGTACCTCAAGTCGCTCTAGTTTCGCCCCAAGCCCCCAGATTCCTTCGGATTTCCTTCGCATGACCCACGTCATCCAGCGGACTGCACTGATCGGCGCCCTCGTGGTGGCGGCGACGTGTGGTTTCGTGGGGGATTCGGTCGCGAAGGAGTACGTGCCGCAGGAGCTGCGGGACATCGCGGTGGTGGAGCGGCTCGGCGAGAGCATCGACCAGTCGCTGAAGTTCGTCGACCACACGGGCAAGGCCGTGACGCTCGGCGACTACTTCGGGGACAACGTCCCGGTCCTGCTGACGCTGAACTACTACCGCTGCGCGATGCTGTGCAACCTGCAGCT